>Ga0126381_100004798_pt1 | contig 14768 bp, 16 predicted proteins | sample PanSoiMetPlot_28_FD_96465 | JGI IMG/M metagenome (GOLD analysis project Ga0126381, IMG submission 96465) | Tropical forest soil microbial communities from Panama - MetaG Plot_28 | ecosystem: Environmental > Terrestrial > Soil > Tropical forest > Bulk soil | place: Panama | collected 2016-02-17
TCTGTTGCCAGCGTTGTTCGACTCCCAGCACCGCGGACTGCACGATCGATTCGCCGGCACACGCGTCGTCCGCGCGACCGCGTGACCCTGCGCACACGGGTCGGGCTCATCATCGCGACGGCGCTCGGCGCCGGCTACGCTCCAATCGCGCCTGGCACTTTCGGCTCCGCTGTCGGTCTGCTGTTCTGGCTGGCACTTCCTGATATCCACTGGGCGCAAGCGCTGGCAATCGTCGCGACGTCGGTCGTCGGCGCATGGAGCGGGTTTGTGGCGGAAGAGCACTTCGATCGACGCGATCCCGGTCAGGTCGTCGTCGACGAAGTTGCCGGCATGATGGTCACGCTCGCCTTTAATCCCTTGCCTGGGTTCGCGTGGTGGGTCGCGGCATTCGTGTTGTTTCGTTTGGCCGACATCATCAAGCCGTTTCCTGTGAATCGCCTCGAGCAACTCCCCGGCGGAATTGGCATCATGGCTGACGATCTTGCGGCCGGCGTGTACGCGAATCTGGCCTTGCGCTTGGCGATCTGGGTCATTCGACGGTGACTTCGTCACGTACAACGCAAAGCACGCTGAGCCCGCTAAGAAAAGCCAACCACGGGGGAACGGAGGACAGGAGGATCCTGACATCGATTCGACGCGGGCCGCCCGCGTCGAATCGGTGTCCGTCCTTCGCGTCATCGGTGATAGCTGAATCCTCCCTTCCTCCTTTCCTCCGTGGTTTGCTTTTTTCTCTGCGTGTTCCGCGGCCCCGCGTTGATCGTCGTCTCCGTTCCTCCTTGAATCTCACCGCAACCAGATGATTAGATGATCAGATGCGCGCCTGCATCGTGGCCGTGGGCAGCGAGATGCTCACGCCCTTTCGCGTAGACACGAACTCGCTCTTTGTCACCGAGCAGCTCAATACGATAGGCGTCGACGTCCGCATGAAGGCTGTCGTCGGCGACGACGTGGAGGAGTTGACGGAAATTCTGCGCGCTGCGCTCGAATGGGCGGATGTCATCGTGTTGACGGGCGGCCTCGGGCCGACAGAAGACGACATCACACGCGACGCCGTCGCCCGCATGCTGAAACTGTCGATGTCGGAGAACGAAGCGGTCGTCTCGCGCATTCGCGAGCGGTTCTCGCGGCGCGGTCTCACGATGCCCGACATCAACCGGCGACAGGGCATGGTGCCGCACGGCGCGACGTTGCTCGACAACGTGAACGGCACCGCGCCGGGGCTGTGGCTCGAACATGGTCGAACCGCGATCGTCCTGCTTCCGGGACCGCCCCGAGAGATGAAGCCGATGTTCGAAGCCGTGGTCCGCGATCGCCTGGCACCTCGCAGCGCGGGTGCTGGCCTGTTCCGGCGGGCCATCAAGATCACGGGACGCACCGAGTCCGACGTCGACGCCACCGTGCAGCCGATTTACGGACGATGGTCGTCACAGGAGATCCCGATCAGCACGACAATTCTTGCGGTGCTCGGCCAGATTGAGCTGCACTTGACGGCGAAAGCCCACGATCGAGCGGCGGCGGAACGCGCGCTCGACGCCGCGGTGCTGGAGCTGTACGCGGCGCTCGGAGACGCGATCTACAGCGCGAACGGCGTGGGTCTGGAAGCCGTCGTGGCAGAGTTGCTGATGCGACGGAAACTGACCATCGCGACTGCCGAATCATGCAGCGGCGGCCTGCTGGCGTCGCGCCTGACGGACGTTCCTGGCAGCTCTGCGTACATGCAGCAGGGTGTCGTCTGCTACAGCAACCAATCGAAGATCGATTGGCTCGGCGTGCCGCCAGCGCTGATCGAACAGTATGGCGCTGTGAGCGAGCCGGTAGCGACAGCGATGGCCACCGGGATTCGCGCGCGAACAAGCACCGACGTCGGCGTCGGCATCACCGGGATCGCGGGACCTGGCGGCGGTACGCCCGAGAAGCCCGTCGGCACGGTCGCTATCGCCGTTTCGGCGCTCGACGACCAGCGTGTCCGCACGTTTTGGTTCTTCGGCGGACGCGACATGGTCAAGTTTCAGTCGTCGCAGGCCGCGCTCAACATGCTGCGGCTGATGTTGACGCACCAACAATGATCCGATGCGGCTCTTCGTGGCTGTTGAGCTCGACGACGCGACGCGCGAGGCTGTGCGCGAGGAGCAGAAGCTCGCAGCGAAGCAGTTCGGGCGGCAATCATCGTTACGTCTGATCGATCCCCACCAGGTCCATCTCACCCTGGTGTTTCTTGGCGACGTGCCGCTTGGGCTCGTCAATCCGTTGACCGACTCGATGAAACAGCCACTCGGCGGAAGCGCGCCGTTTCGGCTCGGCATTGGCGGATTGGGCGTGTTTCCGCCGCACGGTGCGCCTCGCATTCTCTGGCTCGGACTGACGGCAGGTATGACGGAACTGAGCGCGCTGCATCGCGAAGTGGCCGCACGCGTCTCCGTTCTGCAGATCCCGCTTGAGGAGCGTGAGTTCCGTCCGCATCTGACGATCGGCCGCTGGCGGCACGCGCGATCAAGCGATCGGCCTCGATTTGGCCGCGACACGTCACGTCCCGCTGCCGAGATGACCGTCGATCGCGTCACGCTGTTTGAAAGTCGGTTATCCTCACAAGGGGCCAGCCATTTTCCGCTGGCGTACGCGCAGCTGTCCGCCACCTCATGACGCTTGCCATCATCGTCGCGTATCTCATTGGATCGGTGCCCTTCGCACTGTTGCTGTCGCAACGGTGGAGCGCGACCGACTTGCGGACATTCGGCAGCGGAAACCTGGGAGCCGCAAACGTGTTACGTGCCTCCGGCGTTCGGGCGGGGGTGCTGGTCGCCGTGCTCGACGCGGCCAAGGGCGCGGCGAGCGTCGCGCTCGCCATGCGCATCTCCAATGCGCCGATCGCACCTGCTGCGGCCGGCTTTGCCGCGATCATTGGCCATATCTACCCCGTGTGGTTGAAATTCAAAGGCGGAAAAGGCGTCGCCACCGCGTGCGGCGTGTTCTCCGTGTTGACGCCTCTTGCGGTTCCGCCGTCGTTGGTCGTGTTTCTCGTGGCCGTGTGGGCGAGCAAGTACATCTCGCTCGGTTCGATCCTTGCGTCGGTGGCGTTGCCGTCGATCGCGTATGCGACGGGCGCGTCGGCGGCGACGCTGGCGGCTGCGATCGCGGCATCGGTGTTGATTATTTTCAGACACCGCACCAATCTCACGCGACTCATCGGCGGAACAGAACGCCGTTTTGGAGCGCGCGCCTGATGCCGAAGACGGTCGGGATTCTTGGCGCAGGCAGTTGGGGAACGGCGCTCGCGGTCCATCTAGGCCGAGTTGGCCACGACGTGCGGCTGTGGGCGCGCGATCCGTCCCTGGCTGACGACATGGCGTCCCGGCGCGCAAACGCCATCTATCTCCCAGACGTCACGTTCCCAGAATCGGTCTCGGTCACCGCGTCGATCGAGCAGGCCGTCGACGAGGTCGCGCTCATGATTTGCGCCGTGCCCTCGCATGGTGCTCGCGCGGTCCTGCGACAAGCTGCGAAGCACATCGCCGATCAAGCGGTCGTCGTCAGCGCGGCGAAGGGCCTCGAGACGGACACGCACTTGCGCGTTTCCGAGGTGATCGCCGAGGAGCTCGGCCCGCGACATCCGATCGTCGTGCTCTCAGGTCCAAGCTTCGCGCCAGAGGTCGCCCAGGAACTGCCGACGGCGGTGCTGGCGGCATCACTCGATGCGGACGCGACGGCCATCGTGCAGTCCGAGTTTCGCGGGCCGCAGTTCCGGCTGTACGCCAGCGACGACGTGATTGGCGTCGAGATCGGCGGAGCACTGAAAAACGTCATCGCCATCGCCGCTGGCGTCGTCGAAGGGCTTGGCCTCGGTCACAACGCCCTCGCGGCGCTCATCACGCGTGGACTTGCCGAGATCACACGGCTGGCATGCGCCGCCGGAGGCCGCCGGGACACGCTCGCAGGGCTGAGCGGCCTCGGCGATCTCGTGCTGACGTGCACCGGGTCGCTCAGCCGCAATCGTCACGTCGGCGTGGAACTCGCAAGAGGACGCGCGCTCAAGGATGTCGTGGCGGGGATGAAGATGGTCGCCGAAGGTGTGCGCACGACGGGCGCCGCGCTGGCGCTCGGCGAGCGCTACGGCGTCGAATTGCCGATCACCGCGCAGATGGCCGAAGTGCTCAGCGGCCGCTCGGACGTTCGATCCGCAGTAGGTGCGCTCATGTTGCGCAAGCAGAAGGCGGAGAACGAAACCACAATCGGGTAATTTGGTAATTTGGTAATTTGGTAATGGATCGCGCTCAATCCACCAATCCAATTACCAAATTACCCGATTACCAAATTACCCAATTTCCATGAGTTTCCTTGGCCGCATTCGCGAAGGTCTTGCCCGCACCAAACAGCAGATCGTTCAGCAGTTCGATGACATCGTCCGAGGTGCTGACGCGCCCGAGCAGCGATCGCGCGCCCTCGACGTCGACACGCTCGACGCGCTCGAAGAGTTGCTGATTTCCGCGGACCTCGGCATGTCGGCGTCGGCCGCCGTCATCGCTGCTGTCAAGACGCAGCCCCGCGACGGCACGAGCCTTCGCGATCTGGTCAAGCGCGAGATTCGCCGCATCTTCAGCGCGGTCGACGCGCCGCTCGTCGTCACGCAGCAACCCAAAGTCGTGCTGGTGGTGGGCGTCAACGGCACGGGCAAGACCACGACGGTGGGAAAGCTCGCGAACTTGTTGAAGTCGCAGGGCCGCCAGCCCCTGATTTGCGCTGCCGACACGTTCCGAGCGGCGGCCGTCGAACAGCTCGAGATCTGGGCGACGCGTGCCGGCGTGGACATCGTTCGTGCGCGGGACGGATCCGATCCGGCGGCGGTTGTGTTCGATGCGATTTCGTCGGGGAAAGCGAAGGGCCGCGATCCAATACTGGTCGACACGGCGGGCCGGTTGCACACCCGAGTGAACTTGATGCAGGAGCTCGAGAAGATCAAGCGCGTCGCCGCCCGCGAAGTGCCGGGCGCGCCGCACGAAGTGCTGCTCGTCCTCGACGCGACGGTCGGACAGAATGGCGTTGCACAGGCACGCGAGTTCATGAACGCCGCCGGCGTCAACGGCATCGTGCTCACGAAACTCGACGGCACCGCCAAAGGCGGAGTCGCTGTCGCGATTGCGAACGACTTGAAGCTGCCGATTCGCTACGTCGGCGTCGGCGAGAAGATCGACGATCTGGTGCCGTTCTCCCCCGAGGAGTACGTGAACGGACTGTTCGAAGAGAAATGGTAGGGCAGGACGAGCGGGATGGGCAGGAAGGTAGAACAGCGATCCGAGCGCCCGCAACACAAAATGTTAGACCGTGACTACATGGACCGCGCGCTGCAACTCGCCGAACGCGGGAGGGGACGCACGAGTCCGAACCCTTTGGTCGGCGCCGTCGTGGTCTCTCCCGACGGCGTCGTCGTGGGACAAGGCTACCATCGCCGCGTCGGCGAAGCGCATGCCGAGATAATCGCCCTCGACGAGGCTGGCGATCGCGCGCGCGGGGCGACGCTCTATTGCACGCTCGAACCGTGTTGTCATCTCGGACGCACCGGGCCCTGTGTGGCTCGCATCGTCGAGGCCGGTGTCGCGAGAGTCGTGGCGGCGGTGGAAGATCCGAATCCGCTCGTGCAGGGCAAGGGATTCGCCCACTTGCGTGCGCACGGCGTCGCGGTCGACGTCGGGATCGGTGCGGATGCCGCCCGTCGCTTGAATCAGCCGTTCTTCACGCTGATGCTCGAGCGGCGGCCATTTGTCGTGCTCAAAGCAGCGATCAGTCGCGACGGGTACATCGCGGAGGCCCCGGGCGTGAGGACGACGCTCACGTCGTCGGACGCCGACCGCCACGCGCATTTGTTTCGCGCGGAGGTGGACGCGATCGGCATCGGCTCTGAGACGCTGGTCGTCGACGATCCGCTGCTGACGCCGCGTGGCGCGTTTCGCGAACGTCCGTTGACTCGGGTGGTGTTCGATCGACGGCTGCGCACGCCTGCGGACGCGGCCATCCTCTCGACACTTTCCGCCGGCCCTGTCATCATCATGACGTCGGCCGAGTCTGCCCGGCGCGAGGATCTGCGGCGCCCGCTCGAAGCGGCAGGCGCCGAAGTCGACGTCAGCGAAGGCACAACCTTCCGTGCGGCGCTCGAGCGTCTTGCGGCTCGCGGCGTCGAGTCGCTGCTGCTCGAAGGCGGTGCCGAAGTGCATGCGGCTGCATGGGACGAGGATCTTGTGGATCTGGTCAGCATCTATGTCTGTCCGAAGACGATCGGGCCGGGTGGCGTGCCGTTTCTCGGCGGACGGCCGTTTGATCCTGCGCGCCTATTCGAACGACGCCAAGAGCAGCTTGGTCCCGATACATTGATCGAAGGCTATACATTGATCGAAGGATATGTTCACCGGCCTCGTTGAAGCCGTCGGCCAACTCGTCGAACGCACGCCGATCGCAGGCGGCTACCGCATGCGGTTCGTGACCTCGCTTGCCTCCGAGCTGAGCGCGGGCGACAGCCTGGCGGTCAACGGCGTCTGCCTGACGGTGGTGCGCTCGGAAAACGGCGACATCGCTGCGGATGTCGGGCCCGAAACCAACCGGGTCACGACGCTTGGTTCTCTGGCGGAAGGTGCTGTCGTCAACCTCGAGCGGCCGCTGCGCGCTGACGGTCGACTCGGCGGTCACTTCGTGCAAGGCCACGTCGACGCCGTTGGCCGGCTCGAAGCCATCCGTCCGGAAGCTGACTTTCATTGGATTACGGTCAGCTTTCCACCGCACCTGGCGCCGTACCTCGTTCAGAAGGGTTCCATTACGGTCGATGGCATCAGCCTGACGGTTGCGAGCCTCGGTGCCGCCGCATTCGACGTGCAAATCGTGCCGTTCACGATGCAGCATACGAATTTGAATCGGGCGCAGGTCCGTGATCGCGTGAATCTCGAGTGCGACATGGTGGCGAAGTACGTCGTTCGGGCCGTCGAACTCGCCGGTGTCAACTCGGGCACCGTACCCCGCGGAGAGGTCACCCATTGAAACGCCGACGCATACGCATCGCGAAGGGCGCGCGCAAGCCGCACGGCCCGTTCGCGCCGATCGAAGACGCCATCGAGGCGATTCGTGCCGGTCGCATGGTCATCGTGTGCGACGACGAAAACCGCGAGAACGAAGGCGACCTGACGATCGCGGCCGAGAAGATCACGCCCGCCGCGATCAATTTCATGGCGCGTTATGGCCGCGGCTTGATCTGTCTGTCGATGACGCCTGAGCGGCTCGACGAACTCGAGATTCCGCTGATGGTGCAGCAGAACAGCTCGACGTTCGAAACCGCGTTTTGCGTGTCGATCGAAGCAAAGGCGACGACGAGCACCGGCATCTCCGCGGGCGATCGCGCGGCGACGGTGCTGGCGGCGATCGATTTGAAGACGCGGCCGTCAGACCTTGCGCGGCCGGGCCACATGTTTCCCTTGCGGTCGCGCACCGGCGGCGTCATGGTGCGCGCGGGACAGACGGAGGCCGCTGTCGATCTCGCGCGGATCGCGGGTCTCTATCCTGCAGGTGTGATCTGCGAAATCATGAACGAAGACGGCACCATGGCGCGGGTGCCGCAGCTCGCGCGGTTCGCGAAGCGGCACGGCCTGCTCATGATCACGATCGCCGATCTGATCAAGTACCGGACGAGCACCGAGTCGCTCGTCAAGCGCGTAGCGTCGGCAAAGATGCCGACCGACTACGGCGACTTCCGGATCTACGCGTTCGAGAACCTGATCGACAAGCAGACGCATGTCGCTCTCGTCAAAGGCGACATCGGCGACGGACGCGACATCATGGTCCGCGTCCACTCACAGTGCCTGACCGGCGACGTCCTGCACTCGGTCCGCTGCGACTGCGGCGCGCAGCGCGACGCCGCGATGGAGCGGATTGCGTCGGAAGGGCGTGGGATCCTCTTGTATCTGCACCAGGAGGGCCGCGGCATCGGCCTTGCGAACAAGATTCGCGCGTACGAACTGCAGGACGAGGGATTTGATACCGTCGAAGCGAACGAGCGGCTCGGCTTCAAGGCCGATCAACGCGACTACGGCGTCGGCGTGCAGATTCTTCGCGACTTGGGTGTCAGGTCGATGCGGCTACTCAGCAATAACCCGCGTAAACTAGTGGGCATCGAAGGATACGGGCTGTCGGTCACCGAGTGGCTGCCGCTCGAGATTCCGGCGTCCGAATCGACGCGCCGTTATCTCAAGACAAAAAAAGAGAAACTCGGACACAAGCTGTCCAGCGTCTAGTAGGATCGTCGTCTCGATGAGCATCAAGAGCCAATTGACCGCTAGCCGCGACTTCCTTATGGCCGGCATGCGCGCGTCTGCGCGTGTCTCCACACAGAATCCGCAGGCCGAAAAAGTGCTTCGCGCGTGTCTCGACATGGTCGAGACGCTCGTCCGACAGCCGCCGGAAAACATCACTCTGCCCGACATCGAGAAGACCCTGGCCGTCCTGCACCAGGCGGCCACGGAGCTCGACGACGAAACGGCTGCTACGAGCGCCTTCGTCGCGTCGATTCGCAACGCGGCCGGCCGTCTTCAGGGTCTGCGAAGCGAACTCGCCAAGTAGCAAACGCTCGTACGTCGTGTCCGGCTTTAGCCGGACTCGGTCCGCCTAAAGGCGGACACCACGTACAGCGTTAGAGGCGAACGCAGCGTACAGCGTTGACAGACGATCGACGCCTCAATTACGATAACGGTTTGCGCTAGAGCAGCTTAGCGGGACCAGGTGTAGCGGGACAACGGAGATGTTCGACTCACTCAGCACACGCCTGCAGGACGTCTTCAAAACGCTCCGCGGCGAAGCCAGGCTGACGCCGGAGAACATCGAAGTCGCGCTCCGAGAGATTCGGCTCGCGCTGCTCGAGGCCGACGTCAACTTCAAGGTCGTCAAGGCGTTCATCGATCGCGTGCGCGATCGGGCGATGGGGCAGGACGTGCTCCGCAGCCTGTCGCCGTCGCAACAAGTCGTAAAGATCGTCCGCGACGAGATGCTGGCGCTCTTCGGCAACACCGAAGGCGGCCTGCAGGCGACGACCAAGCGTCCCCGCGTTATCCTGCTCCTTGGCCTGCAGGGCGCCGGCAAGACGACGACGGCTGGGAAACTCGGGAAGTGGCTCACGAAGCAGGGACGGCATCCCTTGCTCGTGTCGACTGACGTCAAGCGCCCGGCCGCGATCGCGCAGCTGAACGTCGTCGGACAGAAGGCGCAGATTCGCGTCTACGATCCGCCGGGTCAAACCGACCCGGTGACGCGCGCGAAGGGCGCGCTGGCTGAAGCCGGCAACCTCGGATTCGATACCGTCATCATCGACTCCGCGGGACGGCTGCACATCGACGACGAGCTGATGGACGAGCTCGTCGCCATTCGCGACGTGACCGACGCGTCCGACAAGCTCTACGTCGCGGATGCGATGACGGGGCAGGACGCGATCAAGAGCGCCGGCGAGTTCAACCGGCGCGTGGGCGTGACTGGCGTCGTGCTCACGAAGATGGACGGCGACGCGCGCGGCGGCGCGGCGCTTTCGGTGGTGTCGGTCGTCGGCGTGCCGATCGCGTTTGCGGGCAGTGGCGAGCGTCTCGAGGATCTCGAGACGTTCCACCCCGAGCGCGTCGTCTCGCGCGTGCTCGGGATGGGCGACGTGTTGTCGCTCATCGAGAAGGCCGAAGCGGCGATCGATGTCGAGGACGCCGAGAAGCTCGAAGCGAAGATCCGCAGCAACGAGTTCACGCTCGAGGATTTCCGCGACCAGTTGAAAGCGATTCGGCGCATGGGTCCGCTCGAAAGCATCATCGGGATGCTGCCGGGCATGGGGAACATCAAGCAGCTGGCGGGCCAGAAGCCGGATGAGAAGCAGCTGAACCGTGTCGAGGCGATCATCAGCTCGATGACGCCCGAGGAGCGGCGCAAGCAGCACATCATCAACGGCAGCCGCCGCAAGCGGATCGCCAAGGGCAGCGGGACGTCGGTGGAAGAAGTGAATCGTCTGCTGAAGCAGTTCGTGCAGATGCAGAAGATGTTGAAGCAGCTCGGCGGCATGGCCGGGCTCTCCGGCGGTGGCAAAAACGCCCGTCGCCGGGCGATGCAGATGCTGCGTGGCCGCGGGTAACTCCGCGGCGCTCGTCAAAGACGATGGTCAACGCAGAGCACGCAAAGCACGCAGAGGTAAAAAGAAGATCTCCGCGTTCTCAGCGCCCTCTGCGTTGATCGTCGTCCGTATCACGCAGCGAACCATAGATCATTGGGAACGAGCCCCAGTGGTCAGTGCAGGAGTGATCGATGTTAGCTATCCGTCTCCGTCGGGCAGGATCCAAGAAGCGTCCGTTCTTCCGTGTGGTCGTCGCCGACTCGCGCGCGGCGCGCGACAGCTCCTTCGTTGAAATCCTTGGCCACTACAATCCCCGCACCAAGCCGGCAATCGTCGAAGTCGACAAGGAACGGGTGGACTACTGGATCGGCAAAGGCGCGCAGCCGTCCGACTCGGTGCGGACGCTGATCGCGCGGCACTTGACGCCGAAGCCGGCCGCTGCCGAAGCGGCGCCGAAGGCGTAATGAGCGTCAAGGCTGTCGTCGAGGTGCTCGCACGTGCGTTGGCCGACCGGCCCGACGACGTGCGCGTCGTGGAGACGCAGCACAAAGGTACGACGCTCGTCGAGTTGTACGTCGCGCCCGGCGATGCAGGGAAGATGATCGGACGGCAGGGCCGGACGGTCGCGGCCCTTCGTACGCTGGCGTCGACGGCCGGCGAGCACGAGGGCAAGACCGTGACGCTCGAGATTCGCGACACGCCGTACAAGGGCTGAGGGGCGAAGGGCTGAGGCCATGGATTGGAACGCGATGGCGGTCGTTGGCCGCATCGCGCGCGCGCACGGCATCCGCGGACAGGTGATCGTCAATCTGGAAACGGATTTTCCGGAGGAGCGGTTCAGACCAGGAGCGACGCTGTTCGCCGAGCGCGGCGGCACCGTGACGCCGCTGACGCTGACGACGGTAAGGTTTCAGAACGGCCGGCCTGTGGTCGGTGTGCAGGGCGTCGAGACGATGAACGAGGCCGAGCAACTGGCCGGACTCGAGCTGCGTGTGCCGGTCGAGGCGCTGGCCCCGCTGCCCGAGGGCACCTTCTATCACCACGACCTGGTCGGCTGCCGGGTGGTGACGAAGGACGGACGGGAGATCGGCACGGTGGAAGGCGTCGAAGGAACGTTCGGAGGGAGCCGACTGATCGTGACGGGCGGGACAGGCGAGATTCTGATCCCACTTGCCACGGACATCTGCCCGACGATCGACGTCGCGGGCAAGCGGATTGTGATCGATCCGCCAGAAGGCTTGTTGGACTTGAATCCGTGACGTTCGACATCGTCACGATTTTTCCGGCGATGGTGGAAGCGGCGCTCGCGGAAGGGGTCGTCGGACGCGCGATCGAACGGCGGTTGATCGACGTCGCGATTCACGACCTGCGCAACTTCACGACGGACCGGCACCGCAGCGTGGACGACGTGCCGTACGGGGGCGGCCCAGGGATGGTGATGAAGCCCGAGCCGATCTTCAAAGCGCTCGACGCGATTGAAGCGAGGCGCGGGCTGCCGCTCACGGTGCTCTTGACGTCGCCGCAGGGCACGCGGTTTACGCAGGCGGAGGCGGAACGACTGAGCCGGCAGGAGCATGTCGTCCTGCTGTGCGGCCGATACGAGGGAGTGGACGAACGCGTCCGGTCGCGGGTCGACGAGGAAGTGTCGATCGGTGACTACGTGGTGAGCGGAGGCGAGCTCCCGGCGCTCGTTGTGGTGGACGCGGTCGCGCGGTTCGTGCCGGGTGTTGTGGGCGACGATCAATCGGTGGCTGAGGATTCGTTCAGCCGCGGGTTGCTCGACTTTCCGCATTACACGCGGCCGGCGTCCGTAGGTCCCGATCGTGTGCCAGATGTGCTGCTGTCGGGGAATCACGCAGAGATTCGCCGATGGCGCAAGCGGGAGTCCCTCGCGCGAACGCTGGCGCGGCGGCCGGACTTGCTCGACACGGCGACGCTCGACGACGAAGAGCGAGCGATACTAGAGGAATTGAAGACGAACGGGTCCGCCTGAAGGCGGACACTACGTACGCGTACGTAGTGTCCACCTTTAGGTGGACGCACAAGGAGTCAGCCATGAGTGCACTTGAATTGGTGGAAAAAGCGCAGTTGACCCAGCGGCCGGCGATGAAGTCGGGCGACACGGTCCGCGTACACGTGAAAGTGCGCGAAGGCGACAAAGAGCGCATCCAGGTGTTCGAAGGTGTCGTGATCGGCGTGCATCGCGGGGGCACACGCGCGTCGTTCACGGTGCGCAAGGTGTCGTTCGGTCAGGGCGTCGAGCGCATCTTCCCGCTGCATTCGCCGACGATCGCCAAGGTCGAGGTGATGCGATCTTCGAAGGTGCGTCGGGCCAAGCTCTACTACCTGCGCGATCTGAAAGGCAAGGCCGCGCGGATGAAGGACGTACAGAAGACCGAAAACTAGACGGCAGGCAATGGGACGCGTTGCGGCCACACGAACGCTGGAGAACTGGCTGCGGCGCGTCGGCTTTGTATACGTCGCCGGCACCGACGAGGTCGGACGCGGATGTCTTGCCGGTCCCGTCGTCGCCGCCGCTGTCGTGCTGCATCCGGAGCGTCATATCAGCGGCCTCGCCGACTCGAAAGCCGTTCCCGCCGAAGAGCGCGCATCCCTCTACCAGGAAATCACCGCCAGCGCCGTCGCCTGGTCGGTCGCGGGGGCTGATCCGACCGAAATCGATCGCATCAACATCCATCAGGCGTCGCTGCGGGCGATGCAGCGCGCCGTGCTCGCGCTCGCGCCGCTGCCTGACATCGTTCTCGTGGACGCGTTTCGCGTGCCCGACCTGCCAATGGCGCAGCGTGGCGTGATGCACGGCGACCGCCGCTGCGCCGCGATCGCCGCCGCGTCGATTGTCGCGAAGGTGACGCGCGACCGGCAGATGATTGAACTTCACAGTTTGGATCCGCGATACGGGTTCGATCGCCACAAGGGCTACGCCACCGCGGATCATCTCGACGCGGTTGCACGGTTCGGCTATTCGGACATGCACCGCCGCTCGTTCCGGCCGCCGACGCTGTTTGATACCATGGACTGACGCGGCCTGGCGCGATTTCACCTTCGATGTAGCGCAGGCCTTCAGGCCTGCCAGCTTGCAGACCTAAAGGTCTGCGCTACACGCAAGACGAAAGCGCAACAAGGCCTGCGCTACCTCCTTTAAGTGGCATTCGATCGCAACGGCACACTCCGAAACGCCGAGAAACTGCTTCGCTCGGGCAAAGTCGACGCCGCCATCGCGGAATACCTGCGCGTCATCGAAGATCAACCGACCGACTGGGCCACGACCAACACGCTCGGCGACCTATATGTGCGCGCCGGGCAGGTCGACAAGGCGCTCGAGCAATACCTGAAGGTCGCCGAATCGCTCCGCGAGGAAGGACAGTTCGTCAAGGCCGCGGCGCTGTACAAGAAGATTTTGAAGCTGAAGCCCGACGACGAGCGGACGCTGATGCAGGCCGCCGAGCTCGTCGCCAGCCAGGGCCGCTTTCCCGACGCGCGCGCCTATCTGAACATCGTCCTCGAAAAGCGTCTGGCCGCCGGCGATGTTCGCGGCGCGGCGATGGCGCGTGTCAGGCTTGGCGGACTCGATCCGAACGACTACGCCGCGCGCATGGACGGCGCCCGAGCGCGCCTCGAAATCAGCGACATCAGCGGCGCGGTCGCCGAGTTGACGTCGATCGCTCAAGAGCTGTCGGAGAACTCGCGCTTCGACGAGGCGATCGCCGCCCTTCAGCTCGCGGCGACGTCGGATCCTGAAAACGACGGCGTGCGGACACAGCTGTTCGAGCTCTACATGTCGTCCGACGACTTCGCGCATGCCGCTGAATCGGCGTCGACGGCAGCGCAGTTCGCATCGCTCGCCGAATCGCTGGAGTTGCGTGAGCGCCACGATGAGGCCGTCAAGATGCTCGAGCGCGCAGTGGAGCTCGACGCTGAAGACACGTCGCTGCGCGTACGAGCGGCCAAGGCCCTGATGGCGCGCGGCAATGTCGAAGCCGCAAGTGAGCTGTTGACAGCCGACGCAGCCGGCGACGATCCGCAGCTGATGGTCGCCGCCGTCGAAGTGCAGCTGCGCAGCGGCCGTCTCGACGACGGCATCGCGCTGGCGCGAAAGCTGATCGAACAGGACCCGACGCGCCGCGAAGACGTGGCGGCACTCGGCGCGACCGTCGCACCGCATGCGCCCGAAGCGGGGTTCGCGCTGGTCGAGCTCTCCGCCGAAGTGGCCGTTGCGAACAATGATTGGGCGGCGGCAGCCGCCGCTCTGCAGGAATTCGTCGAACGTGCGCCGACCTTCATTCCCGCGCTGATGCGGCTGGTGGAAATCTGCGTCGACGGCGGCCTCGAAATGATGTTCGCGGCCCAGGCGCAGCTCGCTGACGCGTACATCGCGACCGGCGCGGTTGCCGAGGCGCGCTTCATCGCCGAAGACCTCGTTGCGCGCGAACCGTGGGAGCGCACGAACATCGAACGCTTTCGCCGGACGCTCGAGATGCTCGGCGAGCCGGATCCTGACGGCGTCATCGCCGAGCGGCTGAGCGGCGAGTCGCCGTTCATGAGCACCGATTTGCTCGGCTTCGACGCCGCCGAGGAAGAAGCGGCAGCTCATCCGGACGGCTTGTCGCCCGAGCTCCTGGCGATGCTCGAAGAGGCTGAA
>Ga0126381_100004799_pt1 | contig 14762 bp, 12 predicted proteins | sample PanSoiMetPlot_28_FD_96465 | JGI IMG/M metagenome (GOLD analysis project Ga0126381, IMG submission 96465) | Tropical forest soil microbial communities from Panama - MetaG Plot_28 | ecosystem: Environmental > Terrestrial > Soil > Tropical forest > Bulk soil | place: Panama | collected 2016-02-17
ACGACATCTGGCTGTCCACCGCCTACCGCAGGGAAACCGCCTACATAGCGATCCACCAGTACAAAGGCCTGCCGCACCAGGAGTACTTCCGGCTGTTCGAGTCGGTCACCGCAGCCGTAGGCGGCCGCCCGCACTGGGGCAAAATGCACAGCCTCGGCGCCGAGCGCATGGCCGCCCTCTACCCCCGCTTCGCCGGCTTCCTCCGGGTCCGCGACGAGACGGACCCGGAGCGCCGGTTCGCCAACCCCTACCTTGAGCAGGTCCTCGGCCGCTGACCGGTCACGGCCCGTACTTCAAGATCACGCCGTAATAGCTCTTGGCGCTGAAATTCGACCCGGTCGCCCACACTGAGCGCGTGCCCGGAATCCGGGTCAGCTCCTCCGGTGAGTGGATGAATACGCCGGGCGGCGTGAACTGGGTCCAGTGGCCGCGGGCCAGGTGATAGAGGTACCAGAATCCGCCGGGGTTGATGTCGATCCCGTCCGCCCACAGCCCGCCGTGGCCGTCGGGTACGAGAGACCCGACGACGTCCGCCGGACTGGCGGTGGTGAGCCAAGCGCCGCCGTTCCAGTGCAGCATCGCGGTGGACGGCGGGCTGGACTTGTACGAGATCGTCCGCATCACCCAGGCGTCCCGCGGCCCGACCGCCGTGATGTTTGAGTACGAGACCGTCGCGTTCGATGGGAGCGGCAGCACAGGCAGGCCGACCTTGATCCACCGGACACCATTCCAGTGCATGACGAAGGTGACGCCCGGCCCGAGCGCCCAGATGTCGCCGGCTGCTGCCGCGCTCACACCGTCCGCAACCTCGGGCATCGCCATCTTCGCCCAGCTGCGCCCGTCGTAATGCGCCGCGTAGGCGCCTGCGCCGAGGCTGAAGACCCAGACGTTGTGCGGCCCGAACACCGCGGTCGTCGTGCTGATCGTGCCGGTGGCGGGCCGGAGCACCCATCGCGGAATCCGCTGGAGCACCCACTTGCCGCCGGTGTGGCGAATCGCCAGGGTAGGGTTGGTCCCGCTGAACAGCCAGACCTCACCGTCGGGGCCAGCGCCGATGGCAACTGGCCACCAGACGTTGGCGGCTACCTTGGGCGGCATCGTGACGGGATGCCAGGCGCCGCCGGTCCAGTGCTCAACGACAGATATGGACCCGGTCCAGGCCGTCCAGGCGTCGTCGGCCGACACGGCGGTAATCAGGCCGGACATCGGGCGGCGATCGGGCCCGAACCTCTTGACCACGCGCCAGCCTGGCGTGGCCGAGTTGTCCACAACCGGGCCGCCGTTGGAGGCGTGCCCGGTTCCGCCCGGCGCGGCGTGGGTGCCGCCGGACGAGGCGGTCGCGGCGGGTGCGCAGGCGGTCAGTGTCAGCAGGGCCGCGGTCGCGGCGAGTGTGAGTGCGCGGCGGGTCTGCCGGTTAGCGCGCATTGGAAGCTCCAGGAATCCAGGTCCCCCCGTGGGATCGTCTCGCCCCTTGGACGTGCGCACACAGTCCGCGGTTTCATCCATGGCGCGTTTCGGGATGAGACCTGGCCATATATCACGTTTTGTATCTATTATTATCCACAGAGTAATCAACATGTGTGCGTTTCACAGGGGGCCGGGGCCGGATGACGGTGGACGGATCGGGCAGCACGGACACCTCGCCGCCGTGGCGGCGGCTGAGCGGCGTCGCCGCCTACCGGGTAACCGAGATTCCGCGCCTGTCCGGCGCAGGTGACGACCGGCCGGACGACACCGACCAGGGTTGTGCGCAGCGAGTAGCCGCGCTGGCCGCCGCCTACCAGACGGGGGTCGCCGACGACGGATCGCCAGGCGGCACGGCGGCGCCGGGTCGGGGCTCGCTGGCTTTCGCGTGGATAAGGACCGCGGTGGGCGGTCCCGTGCACGTCATCGAGGCCGGTGACGCGCTCGCGGGCAGCGCAACCGTCGGCGCCGACCCACGGGACGCAGACGTGCTCCTGTCCTTGCCAGGGGGTGCGCGCGCGACCGTCCTTCGGCCTGAAGCGCTTGACGAGTTGCTCGTCGAGCTCGCCTGCTGGCGGGACATCGCGGGCATCAGCGACGGGCTGCTCGCGCCCGCCGCCTCCGCGCACAGCGAGCGGGGCACCCGGTCAGCGTGGCACGGCAGCCCGTCACTCGATGAGGTGCTGCTCGCGAGCTGGACCGGGCCTTTCGGGTGGATCGTGCTGGCCGAACCGCTGCGGCCAGCGGCACTGCGGTCGCTGGCCGACGAGGTAGCGGCGCGGCAGCGCCTCGCGGAGGCGGCGGCTGACCGGTTTCCCGAACGGGCGGCGCAGGCGCGCCGCCTGGCGGCGCGGCACGCCGAATTGCAGCGCGGCGCCACGGCCGGCTTCTGGCGCGTCCGTGTCCTCGCCGGCGGGCGCGACGGCGCGGGCGCGGCGCGGGTGGCCGGGCTGGTCTGCGCGTCGGTTCCGCTGACCGGGCTCCCGTACATGCTGAGCCCGGCGCCCCCGGGCCGGCCAGGGACGCCGGACAGCCCTGGTGGCGACGGCATCGCGGCGTCGCCGTTTTACGGCTCCACGGAGTTGCTGGCCGCGCTCACCAGGCCGCCGCGATCGGAGATCCCCGGGATCCGGCTAGCGCTCCGTCCCGATTTCGACGTCACGCCCGAGATAACAGGTGACACCATTCGCCTCGGCGACATCCTCGACCGCAACGGGATGCCGGCCGGGCCGTTCGGCCTCCCGCTCGACTCGCTGAACAGGCACGTGTTCGTGTGCGGCGCCACCGGAGCCGGCAAGTCGCAGACCGTGCGGTCGCTGCTCGAAGCCGCGGCCGGCCGCGACATCCCTTGGCTCGTCATCGAGCCGGCCAAGGCCGAGTACCGCCTGATGGCCAACCGGGTGGCCGACACCGGTCTGGTGCGGATCCGGCTTGGTGAGGCGGACGCGGTCGCCGCCGGCCTGAACCCGCTCGAGCCTGCCACCGAGGCGCGCGGCGGCAGGTTTCCGCTGCAGACGCACGCGGACCTTGTCAAGGCGCTCTTCATCGCCTCGTTCCGGTCCGAGGAGCCGTTTCCGCAGGTGCTCAGCGCCGCGCTAACCCGGGTGTACGAGGAGGCTGGCTGGGACCTCGCGCTTGGCGAGCCAGCGAACACTGTGGCCGCCTATCCCACGCTGACCGATCTGCAGCGCGCCGCCGAGCGGGTGGTCGGCGAGATCGGCTACAGCCAGCGGGTCACCGACGACGTGCTCGGGTTTATCCGGGTCCGGCTGGCGAGCCTGCGTCAGGGCACCACCGGCCGGTTCCTCGAAGGCGGGCACCAGATCGACTTCGGCAAGCTGTTGCGGAAGAACGTCGTTCTCGAGATCGAGGACATCGGCGACGACGCCGACAAGGCGTTCCTGATGGGCACCGTCCTCATCCGGCTGGCCGAGCACCTGCGGCTGGCGCACCGCGCCGGGATGCCCCCGCGAGCGGGCGGCGCTGCCCTGCGGCACCTGACCGTCATCGAAGAGGCACACCGACTGCTCCGCCGCCCGGAGACGGCGGCAACGGCCGGCTCGGGGGCCCTCGGCCACGCGGTCGAGATGTTCGCCGGCTTGCTCGCGGAAATCCGCGCCTATGGGGAGGGCCTGGTCATCGCTGAGCAGATTCCGGCCCGGCTGCTGCCTGACGTGATCAAGAACACCGCCGTGAAGATCACCCACCGTCTCCCGGCGGCGGACGACCGCGAGTCGGTCGGCGCGACTATGAACGCCACCCAGGAGCAGTCCCGCTACCTGGTCACCCTGCCCCCGGGTCAGGCCGCGGTTTTCACGGACGGGATGGATTTCCCTGTCCTGGTGAAATTCAAAGACGGCACGGAACGAGAGGTGGCGTCTGTACCGCGGACCGCGGACGCGCGGACCGTGGTAAGCCCCCGGTCGGCCACCTGCGGTGCGGAGTGTGCTAGCCGCCCGTGCACACTGCGGGAGATGCGCGGCGCCCAGCGCGCGCTGGAGGACTTCCCGTGGATGCGGATGTGGGCGGAGCTGACGGTGCTTGCTCACCTGTCCGGCTGGCCGATGCCGGTGCCCGTGCCTGCCCGGCTCGCCGAGTTCAGGGCGTTGCCAGCCCGGGCGAGCCAGTGCGCCATGTCGCACGCGGTCGACGCGGCGATCGCCGCGCGGGCGACCACGCTCGACTCTGCCGCCGGCCCGGCAGTGCTAGCCGCGCACGCATCGGCGGCCATCAGAGCGCGGGCCGACGGCGATCAGTGGCTGTGCCAGCCCGAAGAGCCGCAGTACCGGCTGGCCGGCCGGGTGACGGAGACGGTGGCGTTCGGCGTGGTCCGGCCAGCTGCCGTCGAGGCCGCGGGGCCGCTGACGACGCTTCTTGGCGCGTTCGTCGACTGCCGGTGGCCGGTGTCGTACCTCAGGCGTTCGGCTGCTGAGCCGGCGCCGGCTTCGCCGGCAGGCCTGGCACCTGCGCCGGACGCATCGGGAAGCCAAACGACGCACGCCCTGCCTTGACCGCGGTCAGGTCCAGCACGTTGGCCGCGGTGGCGGTGCCGCCGCTGACCGTCGCGGTCACGAAGATTGAGTCGCCCTTCTTGACCGATCCGATCCCGGCCGCCTGCGCGTCTATCACGGTCTTGCTGCTCACCGCGTACGTCGCGGTGTATCCGTCGGCGCTCTTTACCGTCACCGACGTGGAGCTCACCGCCGTGACGGTGCCGCGCTGCACGTCAATGGTCTGGTATCCGCCGCCGGACTTTGGCACGGTGAACACGCCGTGCACCATGCCGCCGCTTATTGGACCCAGGGCGAAAACGCCAGGTCCGCCGGGGAACCGGCCGTCGAAGCCGCGCCAGCCATGGCCGGTGCGCGATTTCGGCCCGGGTGGCGCGGGGCTGGCCGACGGTGACGGAGTCGGTGCCGTTGCGGCCGAGATCGTGCTGGCCGCCGCGGTCTTGCTCGCGGAGTTCGTGGCCGCGTAGCCGATGCCCGCGCCGCCCGCCAGCGCCATGACCGCCACGCCCGCCACCGCGATCGGCCGCCCTGGGCGCCAGCGCTGCCAGCGCGGCGGGTTGATAGTGATCATGTCTGTGTCGAAATTGCTGTCAGGGCTGAAGTCTTTGCCGTCACGCCCGTCAAAGGTGTTCATCCGCGATCGCCTCCCGGCGCCCGTCGCCACGTCACCCAGTATCGATATCACGATGCGCGGCCTAGCTGAGGGAAACCTTAGGGCCCGTCGATAAAAGGCCATCAAAAAAGGCCACAGAATCGGTGCCGCAGCCGTTGGCGCCAGTTATCCACAGGGTTGTGCACATGCAGTGCGCACACGGTTGTCCACAGGGCTCAGGCCTGCGGCTGCAGGACGGGAGGGCTGACGTCCACAGGCGCCTCGCTAGGCTGCCGCGGCCCCCACCGCCCGGATATGCACATCCATATGAACGCGGCGGCGCACAGCAGGCGCACCGAAGAAGTGATCCATTCACCCTGGAATAGCTGGACCCGCTGCAGCCATACCCCATGCGGCACCAGCCCGGCCTCCATGTAGGTGACGGCGCCAAAGCACAGCCGGACCAGGACGACCGCGTCGAGCCAGGAGACCGCATAGAGGGCCAGCGGCGCGATGATCATGACGTCATACCAGGGCCGCTGGTACGGCCAGAAGAGTATCCAGGCAAGACTGAGCGCTAGGGCCGGGGTTATGGCGGGCAGGCCCGGGACCAGGTCAGGCATCCTGAACAGTGCGAGCAGCGCCACGGCGATGAACAAGATGATCGCGATCGTGACTAGGTTCGCCGGGATGTGGTTCGCGCCGAACGGACCCGCGGCGCCGAAAGGCCTGTAGAAGACCTGATAGAGGTTGTCCCAGGTGACCTGGGATCCGCGCTGGAAAAGCACCTTGACCGCTGGCGATCCGGCGGTCGCGTACGACGTTATGACCACCGCCAGCCAGCCCGCGGTGAAGGATCCGATGGCGGCCGGCGACCGCCGCAGCGCCCACACAGCACCGAGCGCGAACAGCGCGAACGGTGACTTGATGGCCGAAGCGGCGCCGATCAGGGCGCCAGCCGCCAGGCATTGCGGCAGCGATGCGGCCTTTTCCGGCGCCGAAAAACGAAGCTGTACCAGGCCGCCGAGGCCGAACGCGATGGCGAGGCCATCGATGTGACCGCTTGCCACGATTTCCCAGATGACCAGCGGGTTCACAGACCACAGCAGGTGTGCCCGCAGCCGCGCCGCCGGATTTCTTCGCAGCAGCGTGTCGAGGATCAGCACCACCGCGCCGAAGGCGACCGCTACCCAGAGCTTGAGCCAGAACGTGATCTGCGCCATCGAGGAGCCGCCGAACTCCGCCGACACCCATTCCTCGGCGGTGGCGACCGGCCCGTAGTCCGACAGCGAGTGCTGCCAGGTCACCGGGCTGTGCAGCGCCAGCGCGTCCCCGTGCAGCGCCGCCTGAACCGGGGTGTCCACGTAGGGACTGCGTCCGAGGACCAGCATGTTGCCGTCGATGGCATACGACTGCGTGTCGGTGGTCCCGGCTGACGGCAGCACCAGGAAGGCCGCCACGGCGATGAACGACGCGGCGAGCAGAGGCCGCACCGGCGGCCGGGCGCCGCGCGCCACGGCGATGAGGCCCGCGCCCACCCCAACCGCGGCGACTACGGCGGCCGCCCAGAGGCTGAACAGCACGAAGTCGTTCGGCAGGCCGAGCGACACCCACCATGGCGGCGCGCCAGAGGTGTGCGCCATTGCGGGCACACTGATGGACGGACCCGCGACGGAAATCGCGATCATCACGAGAAGCGAAACTGTGATGCAGGCCGCCGCGGTCCAGACGAGCCCCCGGTTAACGCCAGTGACCCGTTTGTTGCGGTCACTCACGGTATTCACTCCGCAGATGTGAATGTCCATTATCGGCGGTATTCGAGCGATGTTGGTGACAATTCGCCGACGGACAGACCGTATCCGATTGGCAGTTCAGATCCGGTTAAGTTTCCGCACCGCTGGCTAACCCGCTGACCTCGCGATCAAGCACTGCTTGGGCGAGCAGCTGATTACGGAGTGAGTCCATGTCATCCGCGTCCACCGTCATGACCCGTCCGGTGCCGAGGTCCTCGCGGCGCAGGACAGCGCCGGTCCGAGTGGCCCACCAGCGCCCCGCATTGCTGCGCCAGACGTGCCACCCGGGAAAGTCCGCCTCAAGCTCCGCGACCTGCTCGTCCCACCCAGCCATGATGTTCCTCCCGGAGTGGGACACGGATTCCGTATTCAAAATGAACGTGCATCCGCACTGATGTCAAGACACATCGCTGCGGCTCGGCATCACCACCCGGATGTGGATACCCGTCCGTTCACTCCGGCATCGGCGCTGCTCGCGGCGGACTCAGCCGTGGCCGGCTCTGTCCCGGTCGCGGTGGTTCCGGCCATGCCCGCGTCGAACTCTTCCTCTTCGTCGGCCGCCATCGCGGCGCGGTACCGGAGCCTGACTAGTGCGGCCACCGCACCTGCCGTGGCGACCACGGCAGCCGCGAGCAAGGACCAGGTGAGCACCGAAGGAGACCTCTTCTTGGTCAAGTCTTCGGGGCGGACCTGGTTCGCGGCGGTCTGCAGTGCCGAGGAAATCTTGGGCGCGACGGTCGTCGTGTGGTACTCGGCCGCGCTTTCCAGTCGCGGCGCGGCCCACACGCGCGTGCTGTACACGCCCTGACGTACGCCCTTGCTGACGCCGGCGGCGGCCGCCTGATAGGCGGTGCTTATCCCCTGGGCGGCCGTCTGAGCGGCATTCGCACTGACACCTCGCACCCGTATGGTGAAGCTGACCGGCTCTGTGGCGTTGCTATCTTGCTTTGCGCCGAACACGATTTACCCTCCCCCATCCTGCTCTCGCAAACCTCATAGGTTCCCTGCGACGCAGCGTTCCAACCCTTCCCCGCGAGCCTTCCGCGAGCCAAAGGGCCGCCGTGCCGTCTGGACTGAGGAGCGATGAAGCGCAGCTTCAGCGCGACGAGGGAAGACGGCGCGCCAAGGCGGTCCGGCGGCGAGCAGGCAAGCACAGAGACCCGGTACCGTGATTAGTGCAGACGCACAGGTGTGGACCATGGCCGGAGAGCCCGGCCTTCGATGCGAACCGGAGTCATACGCATGACAGAAAAGCTGACCGCGACGCTGACGACGACGCAGGGGACGGTCACGATCCGGCTGTTCCCTGACCACGCGCCGAAGACAGTACGGAACTTCGTCGAGCTCGCTGAAGGCGGCCGGGAGTGGACCGACCCGCGGACCCGCGAGCTGTCCAAGGACAAGCTCTACGACGGGTCGATCTTCCACCGGGTGATCGCAGGTTTCATGATCCAGGGCGGGGATCCGCTCGGCACGGGCACTGGCGGCCCCGGCTACAAGTTCGCCGACGAGATCCACCCGGACCTGCAGTTCGACAGGCCGTACCTGCTCGCGATGGCCAACGCTGGCCCGGGGACGAACGGCTCACAGTTCTTCATCACGGTGGTGCCCACGCCGTGGCTCAACGGCAAGCACACGATCTTCGGCGAGGTCATCGGCGGCGCGGACGTCGTGGACGCCATCAGCCACGTCCAAACCAGGCCGGGTGACCGCCCGGTGGAAGACGTTGTGCTGCAGTCGGTAACCATCCAGCGCGGATAGGCACGGTAACCCCCCATGACCGCACCCGACCAGCAAGCCGATCCGGGCCAGGAGACCCCTCCTACCTGCTACCGGCATCCGGGCAGGGAGACCTGGGTTTCCTGTCAACGGTGCGGTCGTCACGCCTGCCCGGACTGCCTGCGCCAGGCGTCGGTCGGGCAGCAGTGCGTTGAATGCGTGCGCGGCGGCAACCAGGCCACCAGGCAGCCGAGGAACATCTTCGGCGGTCGGCCCACTCGCTCCGCGACGGTCACCTGGACCCTGATCGCGGTCAACGCCGTAATCTTCCTCGCCGAGGTGGCCAGGCCGAGCCTGCTCTATGACTTCGGCCTGATCGTCACGACGACCGGCACCCCGGCCGGCGTGCAGGCCGGGGTGGCGGGCGGCGAGTGGTATCGCCTGCTCACCTCCGCGTTCATCGCGCCGGGTACAAGCATCGGCGGCCTCGGCCTGCTCGACGTCGCGCTCAACATGTGGGTGCTGTTCATTCTCGGCCCGGAACTCGAGCGCCTGCTCGGCAAGATCCGCTACCTGGCCGTCTACCTGCTCAGCGCGGTCGGCGGCGCGCTGATGTTTTACTATCTGGTTTCGTTCGGCCTGGCGGCCGGCGCCTCAGGTGCGGTATACGGCCTGTTCGGCGCCTGGTTCGTAGTGTCGCGGCGGCTGCGTCTTGACAGCCGGGGGATTGTGCTGCTGATCGCGATCAACCTGGCGTTCAGCCTGATCTACCGCAGCACCATCGCCTGGCAGGATCATGTCGGCGGGCTGATCACCGGCGCGCTGCTCACCGCGGCCTACGTGTACGCGCCTCGCAAGAACCAGGTGGCGTTCCAGGTGGCGGCGACCGTCCTGCTTGTGGTCATCATGGTCGTCGCCGTGGTGATCAGGAATGGGCAGTTCGTCATCCACGCCTAAGGGCTAGCGCCACCTGGTGGCGAGCACAACCCCTGCGACGATCAGCGCGAACCCGCATACCAGGTTCCAGCCGCCTAGCGCGGCCAGCCCCGGCATCTTCGCCCCGGTCACGTAGTACAGCGAGATCCACGCGAGCCCGACCAGCAAGCAGGCCACCATAGTCGGCGCGAGCCACGGCGGGCTCACCGCCCGCTTCGGCGACCGCGTCGGCGGCGGCGTGTAGACCCTCTTCTTCCGGACGCGGGACTCAGGCACCGCGCACCTCCTGCTCGGGACTTGCTATTGCTCCGGGGTAAGCGTAGTTCACGACGGCCACTGTCACGGCGCGGGCGGGCTGCCGTTGCCGGTCGGCGTGGCCGTGGCGGTGGCAGTGGCCGTCGGTGTGCTGGTCGGGGTGGCCGACGTGGTTGGCGTTGGGCTCGACGTCGGCTGCGGCTGCACGAAGAGCGTCACCTGGGAGTTCGGCTGCTCGACCGTGCCCTGGGTGGGCTGCTGCTGCCAGACCGTGTTAGGCGGGATGTTCTCTCCCACGGGCCCCGGCTGGAACTGGACACTGTAGGTGAGGCCGACGCTCTTCAAAGTCGCCTCGGCGCTGCTCAGCGGCAAGTTCGTGACATCGGGCACCTTGATGCCGCCGCCCGAGATGTACAGCACGATCGGGGTGTCGGGCGGGTACTTGCTGTTCGGGCTCGGGGTCATGTGGTCGACCTCTCCAGACGGCAAGGTCGACTGCGCATCGGGCAGCAAGTTGACGTGGGTGAAGCCCAGGGCGAGCAGGCTCTGCCGCGCCGCTTCCTGCTGCTGCCCCTTGACGTCAGGCAGCAGGATGTTGCCGACTCCCTTGGACACGAAGACCTTGACCGTGCCCCCCTTGGCGATGCTGTCGCCATTGGCCGGGTCGGTGTTGATCACGTGCCCGGCTGGCTGCTGGGTGGAGTTCTGCTGGATCTCCACGGGGGTCAGCCCCGCGGCCCTGATCGCGGCGGCTGCCTGCGGATACGGCTCCCCGTTGACCACAGGGACGTAGTAGGTCTTGCCGCCGCCGTTCAGTACCAGTGCCGCCGCGACGGCTATGGCCACCACGACGCACAAGGGTATGAGCCAGGGCAGCCAGCGGCGCGCCCAGCTTTTCCGCGGCTCCATGCCGCCGCCGTCGTAGCCGCCGAAGCCGCCAGTCTGCTGGTAAGGGGACACGGAGGTAGGCGCCGCGCCCATCATGGTCTGCTGGCCCATCCGCTGGGTGCGGTCGCCGTATCCGTAGTACTCGGCACGCGTCGGCGGCATCGCCATCGCTGCCACTTGCATGCCGGAGGCGGCGCGCTGGATGTCGGCCTGCATCTCCGCGGCGGTCTGGTAACGGTCGTTGGGCGACTTGGCCATCGCCTTGAGCACGATCGCGTCCGCCCACGGCGGGATGTCCGGGTCGAGCCGCGACGGCGGGATCGGGTTCTCCCTGACATGCTGGTAGGCGATGGCCACCGGGGAGTCACCGGTGAACGGCGGGCGGCCGGTCAGCAGCTCGTACATGAGGCAGCCGGTGGAGTACAGGTCGCTGCGCGAGTCCACCCGCTCGCCGCGGGCCTGCTCGGGCGAAAGGTACTGCGCGGTGCCGATGACCTGGGCGGTTTGCGTCATTGTCGCCTGCGCGTCGCTCATTGCGCGGGCGATGCCGAAGTCCATCACCTTGATGTCGCCGTTGCGGGTGACCATCACGTTCCCGGGCTTGATATCCCGGTGCACGATGCCCGCCTGGTGGCTGTACTCAAGCGCGCGCAGCACCCCGCTGATGATCTCGAGCGAGCGCTCGGGAAGCAGCCGGTGCCCCTCGATCAGCAGGTCCCTGACAGTGCGCCCGTCCACGTACTCCATCACGATGTACGGCACGGGCACGCCGGTCGACAGGTCTTCGCCAGTGTCGTACACGGCAACGATCGACGGGTTGTTCAGCGACGCCGCGGATTGCGCCTCACGGCGGAACCGTGCCTGGAAGGTCTGGTCCCTGGCGAGATCGGCGCGCAGGGTCTTGATCGCCACCACCCGGTCCAGCCGGATATCGCGGGCGCGGTAGACCTCCGCCATGCCGCCCCGTCCGACGACGCCTTCTAGCTCGTATCGGTCACCGAGCAGCCGGGGCTGTGTCATGTCTCGCACTTTTCCAAACCACCCTGAATCATGAGTGTCATCCCTCAATTCCCGCCGCCCTGCCCCCCCGCCGGCGTCGTGGTCGACGATGACGGGGTCGGGCTTGACGAAGTGGGCGCCGGGGTTGTCGGCGGCACCGAAGGGGACGCCGACTTCGATCCGGTCGCCGTTGGCGTGGTGCTCGTCGGCGGCCCGTCCTGCGTTGGCCTCGGAGACGTGCGGCTCGGCGTTGGGTGCGCCGACCGGGCCGCGCTCGTCTGCGGTGCCGTTCCTAGATTAGTGCCTGGGGTAGCGCTGCCGGCCGGTCTTGCCGGCACCGATGCCGTGGTCGGCGCCCCGAGCTTCGCCGGAGCGCTCGGCGAGGTCCCGCCATCAAGCGATGTGGGATGGCCGCCGGAGCTGAGCAGTATGGCCACGACCGCGGCCACCCCGCACAGCGCCACGCCCATCCCGGCCGCCGCCAGGCGACGGCGGCTAAAGGGGGAACCAACGCTCCGTTCGGGATAGTGATAGTCCTCATCGGAAGCCGTCGGAAAGTCGGGCACGACGGGCAGCCCGGCGGTCGTCGCGACACCTGCCCCGGACCGTTCGAGCGCGTCCCTGATCACGTCGGCGCGGTCGGCGACATGCCGTGCCGACTCTGGTCGGCCCGCCGGGGTCTTCGCGAGCATGGTGAAAACGAGGTCGCCCACCGGCCTGGGCACGTCCGGGGGCAACGGCGGCACCGGGTCGTGCTTGTGCATGATCGCGATCGCCAGCGGCTGGTCCGCGATGAAAGGCGGCTCCCCGGTAAGGCATTCGTACGCGACGACGCCCAGCGAGTAGATGTCAGACGCTCCGGTGACCATCGAGCCGGTCGCCTGCTCGGGCGAGACGTACAGCGCGGTGCCCATGACGATCCCGGTCGCGGTCAGCTGTGCGGCCTGCGCCTCGCGCGCCTTGGCGATGCCGAAGTCGGTGATCTTGGTGGTGCCGTCGGCCATGATCAGCAGGTTGCCGGGCTTGATGTCTCGGTGCACAATGCCGGCCTGGTGTGCCGCCTCGAGCGCGCGCGCCGCCTGGCTGACGATGTCGAGCGTCACCTCCGCCGGCAGGCTGCCCACCCGCTCCAGGATCGCCGACAGCGGCTCGCCGTTCACCAGTTCCATCACCAGGTAGGCGCCGCCTAGCGGGCTCGCCTCGCCGTAGTCGAAGACCCGCGCGATCCCCGGGTGCGATAGCGCCGCCGCGTACCGGGCCTCGGCGCGGAACCGGGCGCGGAATTGCTCGTCACCCGCGTGCACGGAGGACAGCAGCTTCACCGCGACTGGACGGCCGAGGATCTGGTCGGCGCCACGCCAGACCTCACCCATGCCTCCCGACGCGATCCGTTCGATCAGGAGGTATCGGCCATCGAGAACGTAGCCGCTCACGGTATCCCCAGGTACGCCTTGATGACCGCGACGGCGATCGGCGCGGCTGCGGCAGCGCCATAGCCCCCGCCTTGAACTATGACGCCGACAGCGATCCTGGGGTTGACGGCTGGGGCAAATGCGGTGAAAACGGCGTCCGGGTTTGGGCTCGCGCCGTTGAGCAGGTTCTGCGCGGTGCCCGTCTTCCCGGCGATGACCAGGCCGTTCTCGTTGCCTGAGTTGAACTGGAACGCGGTGCCCTGGGGCTGCTGGACCACGGCGATCATCATCTGCTTCATGTCATTGGCGACGGCAGGACTAACCGAATGGTTCAGCACCGACGGCTGAGCCTGCTGGACCGTGGCCAGGTCGGAAGCTGTGACTTGCTGGATGAGGTACGGCTTCATCAGCGTGCCGTTGTTGGCGATCGCGGCCGAGAACATGGCCTCCTGCAGCGGCGTCACGGTGTCGCTGAACTGGCCGATAGCCGAGAACGCCGTCGTCGCAAGGCTCGGCGGAAGGAGGTACTGGCTCGGCGCCACGGTGACGCCGGGGATCTGCAGCGTGGGGTCATTCATGCCGAACAGGTCGGCCGTCCTCTTCAGCGCCCCGCCGCCGAGGTCCATGCCGAGCCTGCCGAACGTCGTGTCGCAGGACTGCGAGAACGCCTGGATGATGGTCGTCTGGCCGTTCGCCCCGGCTCCACCGCAGAACTCGTTGTTGTCGTTGTGCAGCTTGTTGACCGTCTGCGGGAGGGTCAGCACCTGGGGCGAGTAGACCATGCTGTTCGTCGTCCGCGTGGAATCCTGGGTGAGCCAGGCCGAGCTGGTGACGATCTTGAACGTCGAGCCTGGCGGCAGCGTGGTCTGGGTCGCGTTGTTGAGCAGCGGGCTCGGGCTCTGCTTCAGCAGCGCCTCGTCGGCCGTGTTCACCTTGGTGCCGTCGTGCGACGCAAGCACATTGGGGTCGTAGCTCGGGTAGGAGGCCATCGCGAGTATCGCCCCGGTGGCCGGGTTGATGGCGACCACCCCACCGACGTGGTGAGTGCCCTTGAGGATGTTTTCCAGCCCCTGGTAGGCAGCAAGCTGTGCCTTGGAGTTGATCGTGAGCTGGACGGTGGCGCCCTTTTGCGGCTTGTTCGTGAGCATGTCGATGAAGTTGCGGAAGGCAAGCTGCGGCCCGTTGCCGGACAGCAGGGCACCCTCCGCGTGCTCCACGCCGCTCGTGCTGTAGATCGTGTCGTAGCCGGTGACCGGCGCGTAGACCGCGCCACTGGAGTAGACCCGCAGGAACTTGTACAGGTCGTTGGACGGCTTGGTGGTCGCGATCTTCACGCCGTCCGCTGTGACGATGTCGCCGCGCTGGTGCTGGTTCGCCTCGGAGACGGCGCGGATGTTGCCCGGCCTTGTCGACAGGCTGGACGTCTCGAATCCCTGCAGGTAGTTCACGTTGACCAGCAGCAGCAGGAACATGGCCAGGACGGCGACCGAGATCCTCTTGAGCGCGCGATTCACTTCAGCGACACCACCTGAGTCAGCCCCTCCTCCTGGATGGGCCGAGGCGGCGGGCGGCGGGCGGTGTCGCTGAGCCGCGCGAGGACAGCGATCAGCACCCAGCTGGCCACGAGGCTCGACCCGCCCTGCGAAAGGAATGGCGTGGTGATGCCGGTGAGCGGGATGAGCCGGGTCACGCC
>Ga0126381_100004800_pt1 | contig 14761 bp, 14 predicted proteins | sample PanSoiMetPlot_28_FD_96465 | JGI IMG/M metagenome (GOLD analysis project Ga0126381, IMG submission 96465) | Tropical forest soil microbial communities from Panama - MetaG Plot_28 | ecosystem: Environmental > Terrestrial > Soil > Tropical forest > Bulk soil | place: Panama | collected 2016-02-17
CACCGTGTTCGATCCGCCCGCGCACAAGGACACCAGCGTGTCCACGGTGGCCGCGGTGCGGAAAATGCTCGCGGACGCCGGCTACGGACCGGAAACTGGCAGGACCAGGTAGTAGGCGATCAGCCAGCGGTCCCCATATGCAGCCTGGTGGTCGTGCCGGAAGGCGCCGTCCGCCGCTCGACCAAGTCGCACACGAGGTTGACCAGCCATAGCCCGTGACCCCCTGGAGCGTCAGGCGGTCGCAGGCGGCGCCCGGCCAGCGGATCGGCGATGAAACCCGAGTCCTCGATCTGGCAGATGAGCTCGCCGTCGGCGTGCCAGGCCTTGATCACCCCGCCGTCCGCGTAGCTCACCGCATTGGCGGCGATCTCGCTGACCGCGAGGGTCAGATCGCGCCCGCGAGCCAGGCTTAGCCCGGCGGCTCCGGCGTGCCGTGCTGCGAACTCCCGGACCGAACCGAGCTGATAGGTGAAGCTCAGCGACTCGACGCCAGCCGGAGGCACCGGCAGCGGCACCTCACAACTGGCCGGCAGCCCGCCGGGGCCTAGGTAGGTTGTGCTCGATCGCGGGCGGCCGCACGAGATCACGACCGGATGGGTGAGCTCGACGTCAGCGATCAGGTCGGCACCGAGCCTTGCGGTGTCGTACAAGCACAGAACGGTCATCGCCCGGTCGCGGAACGCCAGATTGCACAACCCCTCGTGCCTGGCGATCTCGCGTTGCTCCGCGGCCGAACGCGCCGCCCACGCGGGCTCCCACAGGCAGTAGACGTGTTTACCTGGATGGCCATCGGCGAACGTACGCCCGGCCGGGATGAGACGCGCCGGGTTGCGGCCCACATCAGCCATGTCATCGAGAACGACGCGGAGCGGCAGCATGGAAAGGGCGCCTTTGGCCATGTGAACGCGCTGCCAGGGCAGGACCATCTGCATCGGCGCCCCGAAGGCAGCGGCGGCTTGCGCGAACTCCGCGAGTCCCGCGCGGTACTCGTTGTCATCGCCGTACAGCAGCGCGCTGTGACTTAGACCGCCGACGCGAATGGATCCTGCGCGACCGTCCGTCAGCTGCTGGGTGACGGCGGCGTGCCCGGCCGTCACGTCTCGGCCATCCATGGCACCTCTTCCTTTCCCAGGCTTCACCCGAGCATGCTCAATTTCTCTTCCTGTATCGGTTTCTCTTCGTGTACCGGGCAGAGTTGTCCCGTGATCAACGCGGTCGTATTCGATCTTGACGGTGTCCTGATCGACTCAGAGCCAGTGTGGGAACAGGTACGCAGGCAATTCGTCGCCGACCACGGCGGTCACTGGCCGCCAGAAGCGCAGAGCAATCTCATGGGAATGAGCACCCAAGAATGGGCGAGATACCTTGGCGACGACCTCGGCGTTGGCATGCCGCCTGACCGGGTTGCTGAGCAGGTGATCGATCAGATGGCGGCCAGGTACCGCGAGAACCTGCCGCTCATGCCCGGTGCCGTGGCCGCGGTCAAGCGGCTCGCCGCCCGATGGCCGCTCGGCCTTGGCAGCTCAGCGCCCGCGTCCCTGATCGCCTCCGTGCTCACCTCCGCTGGTCTGCGCGAGCAGTTCGCCGTCGTGATGTCGACGGAACAAGTGCCAAGCGGCAAGCCCGCTCCGGACATCTACCTCGCGGTGACGGCACGGCTCGGCGTCCAGCCGGGCGAGTGCGCCGCGATAGAGGATTCGACCAACGGGCTACGCGCGGCCGCCGCGGCGGGACTGTCCGTGATCGCGGTTCCGCACCCCAGATACCCGCCCGATCCGGCCGCGCTCGCGCAGGCCAACCTCGTTCTCGCCAACCTGACCGGCCTGACGACCAATGCCATCACCGCCTTGTGAGGGGCCGAGGGGGCGGAAGGGGCCGAGGAGGCGGGAGGGGCCGGGGGGGCGGGCTGAAAATTGCCCTCGTTCGGCCCATCAACCCCAGCGATGTGCCATCGCTGGGGCTAACCGCCGAAAGGGAATCCCACCGATGGCACATAGCTGGTGCCAGAACCCCACCCATGGCACATCGCTGGGGTTGGCCGGCGAGTCGGAACCCCACCGGTGGCACATAGCAGGGGTTAGCGGCAAGTCCTTACCCTCTTGACTGGCTGGCATGCATCGAAGGTCAGTGCAGGTGCGACTGCCAGTCGGCAGGCACTCGCTCGGCCGGGCCAGGTACCGCCTGGGAAACCGGATGGTGCTCAGGGGGCGCTAGCTCGGGCCCGTCACCGTAGAACTCATCGGTCTCGTAGCTCCAGAACCAGTTCTCGCCCGGCTCAAAGCTCCTGATGATCGAGTGCCCGGCTGCGACGGCGTGCGCGGTCGCGTGCTGCGAGGGCGACGTGTCGCAGCAGCCGATGTGCCCGCACTGGGCACACCGGCGCAGGTGAAACCACCACCCACCGCTTGCCTCGCACTCCGCGCACCCGGTGCCGCTCGGCGGTGCGGCCGGGTCGATTCCGCGAATGGCTGTCACTCTTCCCCTTCCTGCGCATCCGGGGTGGTCAGCGGCAACCGCACGAAGAAGTGCGTGTCGCCGGGCACAGACTCGACCCGCAGGTCACCGTGGTGCCTGCCGACGACGATCCGCCACGAGATATCGAGGCCGAGCCCGGTGCCCTGGCCTACCGGCTTGGTTGTGAAGAACGGCTCGAAGATCCTGCCCTTGATCTCCGGCGGGACACCCGTGCCGGTGTCGACGAACTCGACAACCACATAATCGCGATCGAGCGCTGTCCTGATCGTGAGCGTGCCGGTCCCGCTCATAGCCGACACCGCGTTGTCGATCAGATTCGTCCATACCTGGTTGAGCTCGCCCGGGTACACCGGGATCCGTGGCAGCGACCTGTCGTAGTCCTTGACCACCTTGATCCCGGTGCCGATCTTGCCGGCCAGCATCACCAGCGTGCTGTCGAGCAGATCGTGCACGTTGGCGACCTGGTATGGCGCACGGTCAAGCTGGCTGTACTGCTTGGCCGCGCCGACCAGGGAGGAGATCCTTGTGACCGAGTCGGTGATCTCGTTCATCAGCAGCTCGGTCTCGATCGTGTAGCCGAGCCACCGTAGCGCGCCGTCAAGCGACGCCCCCCGGTCGACCTCGTTGGCGATCGCCGCTGCGATCTTGTCGAGCCACTCGGTGTCAATGCCGCCTTGCGCGAAAACGGCGCCGAGCTCCCACCCGTTGGTCACCTCGTGCTCGTCGAGCCAGTCGGTGATCTCATCTTCCAGGTCTGACGTCTCAAGCGGGCTGAGCGATTTCGCGCTGGCCAGCCGCTGCACGACCTCATCCTGGTATCCGATCAGACCGGAAAGCGTGGCCCGCTCGATCGAGCCTGCGGCGATCATCCCCAGCTTGTGGCGCATGCCGGCGACGCGGTCTCTGAGCGCCGCGGTGGCGCTCATGGCCGCCGATGCAGGGTTGTTCAGCTCGTGGGTGAGCCCGGCCGACAGCGACCCGAGCGCAAGCAGCCGCTCCCGCTGGCCGATCGCCTCCTGCGTGTTCTTCTGCCCGAAGAACAGGCCTTCGAGCAAGTGCACGGCCATCGGGAACCAGTCGTGCATCAGCTTCGCGAACTTGCGGGCGTCGAGCACGAAGAACCGCGATGGCTCGGTCACCCGCGTCGAGTTCATGTACACCTGCGGCACCCGGTCGCCGAGATAGGCGTTGAACGCCCCGGCGTACACGCCGCGATTCGATGTCCGCGTCACCTCAACATCGTCATCGCCGATCCGGCGTGACAACACCACCGTGCCCTCGAGCAGCACGTAGAACGATTCGGCCGGATCGCCTTCTAGATAGAGCGGCCCGGGCTCGACCATCTCGACCCGGCCATGCTGGCACAGCCAGTCGAGCTGCTCATCGGTCAGCTTCTCGAAAAGGAACAACCCGCGCAGCTCGGTCGCGCTGCAGCGCACGTCGGTCGTCACAGCTTCTCCAGGTAACGGTGCACGAGCATGACCGCCATCGCGCCCTCGCCGACGGCCGAGGCGACTCGCTTCGCCGACTCGGCGCGTACGTCACCGGCCACGAAGACGCCAGGCACGCTCGTTTCGAGGTGGTAAGGCGGCCGGTCGAGCGGCCATCCCATCGGCCGCGTCCCGGCGAGCGGCAGGTCTGGGCCCGCCAGGATGAAGCCACGGTCGTCGCGCAGCACGACGCCGTCAAGCCAGTCGGTCAGCGGCGCCGCGCCGATGAACACGAACAGCCAGTGGGCGTCGACCGTCTCGGCGGTCCCGACGTTCGCATCGCGCAGCGTCAGCTGGTCAAGTCGCTTGTCACCGTGGGCCTCGACGACCTCCGTGCAGACCCTCACCTTGATGTTCGGTATCGCTTCGATCTGCTGTGTCAGGTAGTACGACATTGACTTGCGCAGCGAAGGCCCGCGCACCAAGATCGTCACCGACCTGGCCGCCCGCGCCAGGTAAACGGCGGCCTGACCGGCCGAGTTGGCTCCGCCGACGATGAAAACGTCGTGATCGGCGCAGCCAGTCGCCTCGGTGAGCGCCGACCCGTAGAACACGCCGGTTCCGGTCAGCTTGGCCAGGCCAGGCGCCTGTAGCTGCCGGTAGCTGACCCCGGTTGCGAGTATGACCGTGTGCGCATTTACGGCGGTCCCGTCGGAGAACCTGACAGTGCGGGCCGAGCCTTTCGCCTCGAGCCCGACGACCTCACGTGTGGTCAGGATCTCCGCGCCGAACTTGGCTGCCTGCCGTCTGGCCCGGCTCGTGAGCTGGGCGCCGGATACACCGTCAGGGAATCCGAGATAGTTCTCGATTCTGGAGCTCTGACCGGCCTGCCCGCCAGTAGCGAGCCGCTCGACCATGAGCGTGCGCAGCCCCTCGGACGCTCCATATACCGCTGAACCTAGGCCAGCCGGACCGCCGCCCACCACGACGAGGTCGTAGAAGTCGGTCGACGGCGTCGTCGCGAGCCCGACCCGGTCGGCAAGCTCGCCCTCAGAAGGCTCGATCAGCACGCCGCCGTCCGCCGTGATCACGACCGGGAGTGCACGGTCGTCGGCTTGCGCGGCCTCGAGCAGCCTGCGTCCCTCCGGCTCATCCGCGGCGTACCAGCGGTAGGGCACCTCGTTGCGGGCCAGGAACTCGCGCACGTCAGACGAACGCGCCGACCAGCGGTGCCCGACCACCTTGAGCTCGGGCACGGGACGGTGGTCGGAAGAGAGCCAGGCCTCAAGCAGTGCGTCGATGACTGGATAGAGCTTCTCCTCAGGCGGATCCCACGGCTTGAGCAGGTAGTAGTCGAGGTCGACCACGTTGATCGCGTCAATAGCAGCCCCGGTGTCCGCGTACGCGGTCAGCAGCGCCCGGCGCGCACCCGGATATATGTCCATCGCGCGTTCGAGGAACTCGATGCCGTTCATTTCCGGCATCCGGTAGTCGGCGAGAATAATGGCGGTCTGTTCGCCGCGCAGCTTCATCTGGCTCAGCGCCTCGAGCGCGTCAGCCCCTGACTCGGCCCTGACGATCCTGTGCTGCTCGCCGTAACGTCGCCGCAGATCTCTGGCTACCGCCCTGGACACCCCAGGATCGTCGTCGACGGTGACGATCGCCGTGCGCTGTCGAACGTTCGGCGTGCTCATTAACCCATCGTAGGCACATAATCCTGAGCCCAGGACGGCTAGGTGACCGAGAGTCGCCAGGCTTAGCGGCGGTCTCCCAGCCGGCACCCCCGGCCTGTCCTTCGGCACCACGACTCGGAGCGCACCCGGCCGGACCGAGCAGTGCACCGGCGTCGGCATCAGCACAGTCTCGCCGTCGATCCCGACTGGTATCTCGGGCTGGGGCGAGTCGACAGTAACCGCGTGCGTGCTCATGGCGACCAGCCCCGTGCCTCGACCGGCCCGGGCGAGGCCAATGGCCTGCGCCGCATTGTCGACCTTGATCGCGATGACGCCAAGTTCCGCCGCGTCGAGGCGATCACGCCGGCCGAGACCGGCGATGTCGCTGAGCTCGTAGGCGTTGTTGCTGACGAGCACGGCCTGCGGTCCGTCGATCTTCGTTCCGGCCACGTGGGCCGCAAGCTTGTGCTGTCCGGCGCCGCCTCCGAGCAGGTCGGGAAGCATCTGCAAGGTAGTGCCGCGCTTGTCATCGCGGTAGGCGGGACTTTGCACTATCTCGGCATAAACCCCGAAAGATGCGTTATTAACAAAGGTACGGTCGCCGATCAAGCCGAGATCGATACGGCGTTCGATCCCGTCGCGCAGCGCCTCAAGGCAGGCGGCCGGGTCATCGCGATCCAGGCCGAGATCCATCGCGAAATGGTTGCGCGTGCCAGCGCTGATGCACAGGAACGGCAGCCCGTGCGCCGCGGCGATGCCCGCGACCAGGGCCTGAGTTCCGTCGCCTCCGGCGACTCCGAGCAGGTCGGCGCCGTCGGAAACGGCGCGTTCGGCGATGGCGGCGACGTCGATGGGCCCGGGTCCTTCGAGCATGACCACTTCGGCGCCAAGCGATTCCGCCCTCTCCTTGAGCCCGAACTTGCCGACCTTGCCGCCGCCCGAGCGCGGGTTCATGATCAGGAAGGGGTGCTCTGGCCGCTCAGCCTTGCTTTCCGTTGCTGGTTCGTGCGCCGCCGGTCCCATGGCGAGCTTGGCGGTGGCAGTGGCGGCAAGCAGCATGGCGATCACGGCGATGGCCACCCAGAGCACGCCGCGCGTGGCGAAGATCGCGGCAACCGCAACCGGCGCGAGCGCGGCGAAGGCGAACGCTATCCACCGGACCACTCCTCGGCGGGCGAGGAACCAGTACGCGCAGGCGACCGTCACGCAGATCCCCGCAGCCGTGAACCCGATCAGGGCTACGCTGCGCAGCCCGGCGAACAGCACGAGAACAACGACAGCTCCGGCCGCCAGCGCGATGGCGAGCCTGGCCAGCCAGGCTTCCTTGCTCACCGTATTCATGCTGGCGGCAACGCCATCGCGCAGAACCACCCGGCGCGGGTGAACGGATCGGCCGGAGGGTCTGGACGGCACGCTGACTCGCCGTCGGGCTCAGGGCAGGATGAAGCGTTCCACGGCGTTGGCGAAACCCTCATCCTGGTTGGTTGTGGTGACCCGGCGCGCGGCGCGCTGTACCTCAGGGCTGGCGTTGCCCATCGCGATGCTGAGCCCGGAGTGCGCGAACATGAGGACGTCGTTGGGCATGTCGCCGATGGTGGCGATCTGGTCGGGAGAGATCTGGTAAGTGGTCGACAGGTACCCGGCCACTCGGCCCTTGTTGGCGTCGGGGTGGGTGACATCGGCGTAGTACGGCTGAGACCTGGACGCCGACACGTGGTCGCCGAAACGTTCACGGATCGCGTCCACGGCCCGCTGAACCGCGTCGTGGTCGTCGCTCACCCCTACGATCTTGGCCACCTGGTCAGAGACCGAGACAAAGCTATCGACCGGCGTCGGGTCGAACCTGACGGTCCAGGACTCGCGTGCCACGTGCGGGCCTTGCGGGTCCAGGACGAACCAGTCCGCGCCTCGGTAGACCCACACGCTCATCCCGTGGGCGGCAAGGACGTCGATGACCGTCGGCGTCACGTCGTCGGGGATGACCTGCTGTGAGATCACCGACATGTCGGGGCGGGCGAACAGCCCGCCGTTGAACGCCGCGATCGGCGTGCTGAGCTGGAGCGGCTCGATGAGCATCGACATGCCGCGCGGCGGGCGGCCGCTGGTGATGGCGAACAGTATCCCAGCCCGCCTCAGCTCACCGACCGCGTTGATGGCCCGGTCGGTGAGGACCTTGTCTGGCGTGACGAGCGTGCCGTCGACGTCAGCAAGGAGCAATCGGATTGACCGGTCGGCCATGGTTCCTCCCCGCCGTTCATTACCCACACGCACTCTGGCCTACCAGATACGGTTCACCCACCGCACCCGGACGGTGCCGGGGCCCGGGCAGCATGTCGGATCGGCTGCGGGCGCGCCAATCTTATGGCAATATAAGCGTTTCTATATGGTATTGCCGCGTTCGGAGCGAGCGCGAGGCGAACCGGGGAGCTGATAGCAATGCGGCCGACAGGTCGGCATGCAAAGGGCGGGCGACATGTGGTACGAGCAGCGGCCGGATGTGCCGCGGTAATCGCGGTGGCGGCGGGCGGGCTCGCCGCCGGTCTCGACCGGGCTGGTCCGGCGCTCCCCGCGGCTCTGCATGCGCGCGGTCAGTCAAGCTCCGGCGGCGCGAGCGGTGTCCGGATGGCACAGATGCGGGCCGCGGCGCGGGAGTTCGGCGTGCCGGTCGCGGTTCTGGCGGCCGTGTCGTATGTGGAGACAAGGTGGGAGCGCACGGGGCACGGGCCGAGCGTCGACGGCGGGTACGGGGTGATGAACCTGACGGCGCCGTCGCTTCTGGCGTCCGACAATCGCGGTGTCCCGGCTGGCCCAACGTTCCGTACGATCGCGCCCGCGCGGGGACATGCCACGCTCGACGAGGCGGCCCGGCTGCTCAGAGTCCCGGCGTCGGCGCTGAAGTCCAGCCAACGACAGAACATCCGCGGCGCCGCGGCGGTGCTGGCGCATTTCGCGCGCGGGCTGGATCGTGGTCGGCTGCCCAGCTCGCTCGGCGACTGGTACGGCGCGGTCGCGGAGTACAGCGGCGCGGCGACCAGGCAGGCGGCGGCGATCTTTGCCGACGACGCGTTCGCCGCGATGCGCAGTGGGGCGTCGATGACGACCGGCGACGGCCAGGTCATGGCTCTTGCTGCGATGCCGAGCGTGCGTCCTGACCGTTCGCAGCTTCTAAGGCTGGGGTTGGCCGGTGCGGCGGCTTCGACCAGCTCGCCGGTCGACTGCCCGTCGACGCTCAGCTGTACCTTCGTCCCGGCGGCCTATGCGGAGCACGGTACCGACCCGACCAACTACGGCAACTACGACCTTGCCGGACGGCCGGACAGCATGAGCACGCCGTCGGGCGGGACGGCCAGCATGAAAGTCGACTACATCATCATCCATGACACCGAGGGGTCGTACTCCTCGGCGATCGCGACCTTCCAGAATCCGAGCTCATACGTCAGCGCCAATTACGTCATCAATTCGTCAAGCGGCGCGGTCGCCGAGATGGTGCGGCCGAGCAACGTGTCGTGGGGGGCGGGCAACTGGTACATCAACATGCACGCGATCAACATCGAGAACGAGGGGTTCGCCGCGCAGGGCGCCACGTGGTACACGCAGGCGCAATACCAGGCGTGCGCCATGCTTGTTCGATATCTGGCCGCCAAGTACGGAATACCGCTTGACCGCGCGCACATCCTGGGGCATGAGGATCTTCCGGGTCCGACCAACGCCTACACCGCCGCGCAGCACTGGGATCCCGGGCCGTTCTGGAACTGGAACCACTTCATGGCGCTGGTGCACGGTGTGAGCGACGCCGCCGAGCAGGCGAACGGCGGTTCGCTTGCCCGAGGGACACATCAACTGGTCACGATCGATCCCACGTTCGCGGCCAACAAGCAGTCGGTGACCGACTGCCCCGGAGGGAAATGCACGACGCTGCCTACTCAGCCCGCGAACTTTACGTACCTGCGCACCGGACCCGGAACCAGCTACCCCCTATTCCCTGACCAGTTGCTGCATCCGGGCGCGACGGCCGGGACGAGGCAAGACAGCGACTGGGGCGACAAAGCGGCAACCGGCGAGACCTTCGTCTTCGCCGGCCAGTCAGGCAACTGGACCGCGATCTACTACTCCGGTCACAAGGCGTGGTTCTACGACCCGTCGGGCGCCAACCAGGCAGCGAGGTATTCGGGCGGTGCGGTGATCACGCCGAAGGCTGGGCTTGCCTCGGCCGCGGTCTACGGCGCCGCCTACCCGGAGGCGTCTGCCTATCCTTCCGCGATCAAGCCCACGCAGGTCGTCAAGCTGTCCTACACGATCCCGGCGGGTCAGTTCTACCCAGTGGTAACCGCGGGCGTCACGACCGACTTCTACTATGCGAAGACGTTCAACTCGAGCCTGCAGGATGACCACACGATCGTCATCGGCACGACGCCCTACTACCAGATCTCCTACAACCACAGAAAGTTCTACGTCCAGGCGAGCCAAGTGACTGCGGAGACCTTGCCATAGGCGTCGAACGGTCAATGGCCAGCCCGGTCTGGTGACTCAGCGCGCTCCGCGGCGCATGCCCTCCATTTGGTCACAATGCGGTCGTCAACAGTCACGCCAGCAAGTCGTCGAATTCGCCCGCTTTAATACCATCTGCGAAAGATCGGAACTCTTCTGGGGTGTATCGAAGGGCAGGGCGCCATCGCTCGCTTGAACTGCGCACGAAGATCATGCCGTCACGTCTCGTAACTTCCACGCACTCCCCCGAAGCGCAAAAGCTCGCCCTCCGCCATGCGGGCTGCCTCGCGCGCACGGCCCCATATAGTTGCATTTGTCGATCCTCTTGTCGGTTGTCAGCTCGCTGCATCATGCAATGAAGTGTGCCGCCGGCAATCGTAGCGAAACGACCGCTGCTATTGCTGGTGACTCTCGGTACTGAAGCTTTAGCTTTTTATCGAAGCTCTGCGATTCTTGCCAAGATCATCTCGCGCGTCGTGGTGGGACTGGCGGCGAGATGAGTCAGGGATCTAAAGGTCAGACTGTACACCTCCACATCACCAGGTTCATCAAGGTACAGGTCGCCGGTCAGACCCTCGACGAACACGACGTCTGACACATCTGGCATAGCGAATCGCAAGATGATGAACTTGTTGTTTGCCGCTGGCAGGGCACCTGCCTGGTAGGGAATCACCCTCACCGTCACGCTGGGAAGCTCGGATACTTCGATCAGGCGCTCAAGCTGAGCTCGCAAGATTGTCCGGCTGCCCACGACGCGATGCAGGACCGATTCGTCGATGACCGCATCGAAACGGGGCGGTTGCTCGGAGAAGAGCAGGCCTTGCCTGGCCATCCGGCCCGCGACGCGGCGCTCTACCACCGACGGCACCCACCTCGGGACGGCTGCACGAACCACAGCCCTGGCATAGTCGGCCGTCTGGAGTAGCCCTGGCATGATTCCCAGGCCGAAATCACTGATCGACGTGGCATCGGCCTCAAGACCGACGTAAGTGGAGTACGGCAGTCCTTGCGGCTGCCAGGTAGCTCGCTGCTTGCCCTCCCTTGCCAGTTCGACGAGGTGCTCCCGCTTGCGCTTATCGACTCCGTAGAGATCGCACAGACTCTGGATGTCCTCTTCGCTAGCCCCCCGGAGGCCATTTTCCAGGCGACTGAGCTTCGAAGGGCTTACGCCGATCTGAGTGGCGACGTGCTCCACCTTCCAGCCTTTCTCGACACGCAACGCCTTGAGCGACGTGCCGAGTTGCTTACGGCGTACCGTCGGACTGTTCCCTGGGGTTGGCATTCCAGTCACCCTTTCGCCGGGGCTGATGCCGTGCCTGAGTGCTGCCTGAACTTGAAGGGTCTGCCTGCCATCAATGTGGCAAGTGCCAGCCGTATTGGCACTTGCCAGATTGCTTGACTGAAGTCACCATTGAAGCAGAATCAGCCAGCGCCATCAAGGCCAACGAGAGGGGGGACAAAGACGGCACGGCCGATGTTCACAGCATCGGCCGTGCCGGTGGTAGCGGAGCCCAGCCCCTAGCAAGGAGGGTCAGCGCTGAGGATCATGTTACCGACCTCGCGGAGTAAATCAACATCGCAGTTCGCTAGCGACGGTTCCTCGGCCTGACCGCCTGGATCAACAGGCATGTGCAGTCAGGAGGGAACATGTTCATCAGCCACGACGCCATCCCGCACGTAACCAGCGCCAAGTCGGTCCTGCTGATCATCGCCTTGTGCGTGATCGTCTTCCGGAAGGCGGCACTGCGCGTGCTGCTCGCGTCCGTGCTCGCCGCCACCGTGGTAGGAGCGTTTGTGCTGCTACATGTCATGAGGTAGTCGCCGCGAAGTGCCGGTCGGCCGCTCTATGGAGAAGGGCCGACCGGCCACGGGAAAGGAACGCACGTGCCATGGCAACATGACCGTAAACGTCGCTCACGAGGAAAGGTGAATGGCGGTGGCTGACATCAGCTCACCCACCAACGCCGCTCAAGCGCTTCGGTGGAACGGCGAAAGCGGCAGATACTGGGTAGCCAATCGTGAGCGGCATCTAGCCGAGCACCAGAACCTCGTGCCGCACCTGTTCAGCGCGGCGGCGATCTCGCCGGGCGAGCGAGTTCTGGACGTCGGCTGCGGATGCGGCGAGACGACGATCACCGCGTCGCGCGCCGTCGGCGGTACCGAACTCGCTTCGGGCGGTTGCGCGGTCGGCCTGGACCTGTCCGGAGTGATGCTAGCCGCCGCACACCAGCTTGCTAGCCAGTCAGAACTGCGGAATGTCGGATTCATACGCGGTGACGCCCAGGCCTGCCCGGTACGCCCGGCGTCCTGCGACATCATGATCAGCAGCTTCGGGGTCATGTTCTTCGACGACCCCGTCGCGGCCTTCGCCAGCATCGCCGCGGCGCTCCGTCCCGGCGGACGAGCAGCCTTCCTGTGCTGGCAGCACGATGTGCACAACGAGCTATTCGGCATTCCGCTCCGTGCCTTCGGCGAACATATCCCGTTGCCCAAGTCCACTGCCAGCGCCCTATTCCTCGACCCCAACGAGATTACTGACCTGCTCCGGGCCACCGGCTGGGTCGACGTCCGGGTGCGAGCCCTGGCCGAGCCGGCCTGGATTGGATCAGATGTCGCAGATGTCATGGGTTATGTATCTAGCATGCCGATGACCCGAGTTCTGTTCGCTGACCTGGCGGATGATGCGCTTACCACACGGGTGCTGACGACGATCGCCGAGCACTACGCTGCCCGCCAGCAGCCAGACGGCGTATGGGTTACGGCCGCAGCCTGGCTCGTTACCGCACACCGCCGCTAGCCATTGCCGGGCGGGTCGAGTGCAGCCAAGCGAGCATGTCCGGGCGTGCCATCCTGGTCACGCGGGCGTGGTAGCCGGCGATCTCGGTGTCTGTGAGAATCTCGCGTCCCGCGCCGGAGCTGACCCGGCGGAAGAACGCGGCATTGCTTTTGAACAGCCCGGGGGCGGGCACCAGCAGGTCCGTCTGGGCCGTACCGCGGGCCGGCGGTGCGCGGGCAATCCGCTGACATCCAAGCATGATCCAACTGTCAGGCCGCTCCTGGCAACGACGAGCCCGGCCGAGGACGGTTCAGGGCAGCCCCGGAATGGTAGGGCGAACGCTTCGGGGGCGTGCGTGCGCTGCGTCAGAGCGGTGGAGGTGGGATTTGAACCCACGGAAGGGTTGCCCCTTCACACGCTTTCGAGGCGTGCGCCCTCGGCCACTAGGCGACTCCACCGCCGACGAGCCTACCTGAGCCCGACCGCGACTGCTTGACGCGGCCGTTACTCCGCGCGGAGGCGCTCGAAGAAGTCACTGAGCACCTGGCCGCACGGGTCGGCCAGGACGCCGCCGATCACCTCAACCGGCGGGCCGAGCCTGCGGTCACGCAGGATGTCCCACAGCGAACCGGCGGCACCTGCTCTCGGGTCGGTGGCTCCGTATACCACCCGCCGGATCCGCGCCGAGTGCACCGCTCCGGCGCACATCGTGCACGGCTCGAGCGTGACGACCAGCGTGCTGCCGTCGAGGCGCCATGAGCCGGTCGCCTCCGCTGCCTGCCTGATCGCCACGATCTCGGCGTGCGCGGTAGGGTCGGCCGCTTCCAGGCAGAGATTATGGCCTGCGCCGATGACGGCTCCGTCGGCGGAGAGCACGACCGCGCCCACCGGCACGTCGCCGCCTGGTCCGGCCTCGGCTAGCTGGCGCGCCTGGTCAAGCGCGAGTCGCATGGCCGGTTCGTAAGCAGCCATGTAACCGGACGGTACGCCGCCGGTCTGCAGGTTGTCATTGCCGCGCGGCGGCATTGAGCGCTCGATCGAACGCGGGGCCGAACCCGATCCGCCGAGCCAGGCTGGCCAGCACTTCATCGGGGAACAAGTCGAGGTCCCCGGATAGCGCGCACAACTCCATCTCGTCGACGCCGAGATCGGCCAGTATGGAAAGGTCACCGGCAGGTAGAACCTGGTCAAGGTCTTCGTCATAGGGCACTTCGATGTCCAGGTACTCGAGCACCTGCCTGGCGAGCGGCCAGTCAACCGACGCGGTCAGATCGGAGACGAACAGCGATACCTGGCTGCCGATGATCCTGGCGATCACGAAGAAGTCATCGCCCACCGCGATCATCCCGATGACCACGCCGATGCTGGGCAGCTGCCGCAGCGCGGTGATCACAGCTTCCAGGCTTTCGGTGACGGCGACCGGCAGCGCCTCAGCCTCCCAGACGTCGTCCTCGCGGTAGATGGCTATGCAGAAGTCACTGCTTGTCACTTCGGTCATAGTCACTCCACGGTCCGGCGCCGAGAACTCAGCGAGTCTAATAAGTCGTCACCGAGCGCCTCCTCCGTTGACCATGCGCGCTCCGCAGCAAGAACAGTAACGGCTTTCCGCCAGGAATCGGCGTGGATGCGCAGGGCTGCCTGTACCGGCCGTTAGGGTTGGGGCCAACGGCCGAGGCCATTGGTCTTCATTGGTTGCTGGGTTATGATCAGGTCAGCGGCGGTAAGTATGTCCATGCGCGTAGTAGGGAGGTGAACGCCGTGTTGCGTAAGGTCCTGACCTGGGGTGCCGTCGCCTTCGTGATCTACTATCTCGCTACCTCGCCGCAGGGCGCAGCGAATGTGGTCACGGGAGCCCTCGACTGGCTCAAGTCAGCGGGCAACTCCTTGTCCGCGTTTCTCAATCACATAAAGCTGTGACC
>Ga0126381_100004802_pt1 | contig 14760 bp, 8 predicted proteins | sample PanSoiMetPlot_28_FD_96465 | JGI IMG/M metagenome (GOLD analysis project Ga0126381, IMG submission 96465) | Tropical forest soil microbial communities from Panama - MetaG Plot_28 | ecosystem: Environmental > Terrestrial > Soil > Tropical forest > Bulk soil | place: Panama | collected 2016-02-17
CAACCATGCCCGGCGAGCCGGAGCCGCCGAACCGGAACATTCCGGGGAAGGCGCTGCTGAGCAGCCCGCTAGTAAGGTCGGAGGCGTAAAGGCAGCCGCCCGCGTGGACGAAGCGCTGAATGCTCGCCAGATCCAGGAAGTCGTCCGACCCGCAGTTGGCGAACAGCAGGTCGCAGTCGTATTTACCCTTGAAGGGCTCGAACTCGACGCCCATCGAGCGAAGGACCTTGCCGATGTTGTCATAGCCCTTAGATGTCACGTAGACCGTGCGGCTCCACCGGCGCGCCAGCTTAGCGACGTACGGGCCGGGCGGTGCCTGGGTCAGGCCCGGGGAATCGAACGTTCTGCGTCGCCAGCTGGACATTCTCAGCACCCGCCCCATCTCATGCCAGCTACCCCCGTACCTTGGTCAGCCCGACAAGCCGCGTCAGCCGGTCGGCCTCCGGCCCGTCGATCACGCCCTCCACGTAAGCCTCGAGTACCAGTTCGCTGCCGGACTGCGGTTCGTGGGCGATAACCGCCAGGCGCCCGTCGGCCGCGATCCGTATCGTGATAGTGATCACCGATCCGGCGGGGAGTGCGCCAAGGCCAGTCAGCTCGCCGTCGAGGACGCGGCGGTTGTGCTCTGTCTCCTCGGACGGCATCGGGCCGGCCTGCTCGTACACCTGGACGCGCACGGACTGCTGCTTGGCGACGATCGTGCCGAACCGTGTCGCGGTCACCTCAGCAGGCAAGGGCGTGTTGGCCGCGACGAGGTGCTCGACGAAGCTCCGCTGACCCGACGGGTCGAAGCTGTCCTCGATCAGGATCCCAACGGCGCGCGGCGTGACCGTGACGACCTGGCCCGCCCGGCGAGCCGTGCCGCCGCCGCTGCCGAGACCGCGGCCGGGGCTGCGCGCAACCGCCGCGGTGAGCTTGTCGTACTGCGGCGTGCCCCCGAGATGATGGGCGCGGACCGCTGCCCCCTTGGCGACCGCCAGGTCCGGGTCGGACAGGCGCGGCGTCTTGCCTAGCATCGCCGTCAGGCGGCCGGACAGCGCGAGGATCCGGCTGGATCCGCCAACCATGATCACGTCGTCGATGTCACGGCGGCCATCGAGCTTCGCCGCGCGCAGTACCCGGTCGATGATCTCGGCCGTGGTGTCGTAGAGGTCGCCGCACGCGGCGTCTAGGTCCGCGCGGGTGACCGTGACCGTAGCGCGGCGGGTCGCCGTGCGTACGGTCACCTGCCTGGCGGTGCGCACGCTCAGGTCCTTCTTCGCCGCCTCGGTGTCGAGCACGAGGTCGGCGAGCAGCGCCGTGTCGGCGGCGACCTCGTCGAACTCGTCGGCCGGCAGCTGGTCGCCGAGTCGTTCCATGATGACGTCAAACAGCCGCTGGTCCACGTCGGCACCGCCGAGCGAGTGGTGGCCGTCGGTGGCCACCACTTCCACCGCGCCGCCGGAGATCCGGAGCACGGTGGTGTCGAACGTGCCGCCGCCCAGGTCATAGACGAGGACGGTCCGATCGCCACCCGAGAGGAGCCCGTAATCCGTGGCCGCCGCTACCGGCTCGTCGAGCAGGTCGAGCACATCGAGCCCGGCGATCTCGCCGGCGGCCTTCGTGGCCTCCCGCTCCCTGGCACCGAAGTACGCGGGTACCGTAATCACGGCGCTAACCGGCGCCCCCGCCGGTTCACCGGTGGCTGCGCTTACGAGCTGGCGGAGGATCAGCGCGGACACCGACTCCGGCGTGTGCCGTTCGCCTCGGATAAGCAGCGGAGAGTCGGTGCCCATGGACCGCTTGATGAGCAGCACGCCGTTATTCGGGTCGACGGCGGTCGCATGCACGGCTTCCTCGCCGACCACTGCGGTCCCGCCCGGCTCGAAGTACACGACGGACGGCGTGATCTGACCGCCGCTGGCGTTGGGCAGCACCACAACAGCGCCGGAGTCATCCACCGTCGCGACTACGGAGTTCGTGGTCCCGAGGTCGATCCCGACCACGTGCCGCCGCTGGTTCGTGGCGTCCCTCACGGCTGCTCGCCTTCCTTTCTCCGCCCGTCTTCCTTGTGCTGCCGCAGGCTCACCTGCGGCAGCACCCGCACCAGCCCTCGGCGCGGCGCGTCAGTGAAGACCGACGCCCACAGGTCGCGCTGCCGCGGCTCGACCCGGCCGGCGACCTCCTGATACCAGCCGTCGAACTGTTCCGCGGGGAGGGTCTCAGCGTACGAGCGGATGGCGGTCTTGAGCTGATCCCGCAACGCGGCCGTCAGCTCCTCGGCATCCAGGCAGTTCACGCACCACACGCCGTCCTCGGCCAGGTCCCTGCTGCCGAGCGTCCCGGCCCACCGGTGGGCGAGCACTTGCGGGAGAGGGTTCTCCAGGCGTGCGAGCACGAGCACGCCGAGCTGGGGGTGTCGTGCTTCCAGGCATGCGCCGAGTACCGCGTCGAGCCACACCCTGATGACCGCATGGTCCGCTTCGCACAGGAGTCTGACGGTTTCTTCCAGGTACGACTGGTCTGTGCGTAGCTGGCCTTCTGTTGTCCGGCGCACGAAGCTCCGCACGGACCGGTCCGCCGCGGCCAGGCGTGCTAGGGGGCCTGGTGACGGGACGAGGCCCTGCCGGTCCAGCCGGGCGATCAGGTCGAGCAGTTCGGCCGTGGGCCTGGCCGACAAACGGGCCATGTAACTTGCCGCGTATTCGGCGACCTCCGGCAGCACAGCGATCGACCCGGGCAGCCCGCTGAGCATGGCGAAGGCCGCCCTCTCATCGACGGCACGCCAGTCCAGGAGGGCCCGCTGCAGCCCGCTCGCCTCCTGCGCGGCCGTGGCTGCGCTGTGCGGTGATCTGGCGTGCTGCTCGATCCTGGCGAGGAGCCCGACCAACCGCTCGCTGCGCCGTTGGCGGAGCTCTTTAGCGATGAACGACGCCTGCAGATGGCAGTCGAGCGGGTCGGTCAGGTCGTCGCGGTCACTGAAGTACCGGCCAAGCCGCTGGATACGGCTCCTGATGCTATCGAGCCCGGCCGCGCCGAGCCGGCGGCGCAATTCGTCGTGCGCTAGGTCGAGGATCTCCGGGCGCAGCAGCCATCCGTCGGGATGGTACTTGTCCGGGTGGTCGATCCAGCTGCTGGCGAACTCGCCGAGCCGCTGCCGGACCGGCGGCGCGAGGTCTGGAGGGATCCCGTGCCTGCGCGCCAGACAGAGCACCAAGTCGGCCTGCTTGGCCGAGCTGAGCAGCAGAGCGGAGGATAGCTCGCTCTCCGCGTCCCGCCTGGCAGCGTCGCCAAGCCGCGCGGCCGGGAGTACCTCAGTCACCGGGATCCCGGGCCCGCCGTCGCGGACCTCCGCGAGCTCGGCGGTCAGCAGCCGGGTTCGCACGGCCGCGAGGTCAGCCCTCAGCCGATTGTCCGTGACGGATCGGTCGATCCAGCGCAGCGTCCCCGCGTTCGGCGCGGTGCGCAAGATAATGCCGGCCACTTCGGGTCCGTACTGCTCGAATAGCGTTGCCGGGGCGTTGGCCAGCCAGCGGAACGGCGCTTCGGGCTCGGTCACCGGCTCACCCGGGCGGGTCAGCGCCCAGGCGGTCACCCTGGCGTCGTACCCGTCTAATGTGCCCCAGGCAGCGGGGCGGTCGAGCATCTCGGCCAGCTCGATCGCGTCGATCACGTCATAGGGGTCACCGTCTGCGATGAACTTCGCGGTGAAGAATGCCGCCCGTTCGCTGATTAGAACCTCGTCCGCTGTTCCCGATCTGGCGTCCAGTACGAAAGGCCCGTCCTGCCCGAGGGCGATCCGCGGGAACACCGCGGCGGGCGCCGCCGCGATCCGGTGCCCGGCGCGCAACGGGATTGAGCTGAACACTTTGAACGAAACGCGCAGCGCTTCCCGCGCGGGCAGTAGCAGGGTGGCGGCGGCGATCCACGCCATCGCCTCATCGGGATCGTCGGAGATGATCACTACGCGCCTACCACCTGCGTCTTCGAGGACCGTGAGGAGCCGGGAGAGCGCCAAGGCCCGCTCGGGCAGGGCGCGAGCCCAGTCCGCGACCGCGGTCACGGTCAGCGGGCCGCCGGCGAGGTCGTCGGCGGGCAACGGCGGGCATTCCCTGGTCGGCCACGGCGTGGGCCGCCACAGCTCCGATCTCCACAGCTGGGCCGGCCGGAGCGTGCCGTACAGGTCAGGTTCGCTGGTCAGCAGGCAATCGGTGAGGTGGTTGCCTGCCCGCCCGCCGGTCACCGTCTTGCCCAGGTACCGGCCCTGCGCCGTCCCGTACCCGGCGTCGCCGGCGTGCGCGAACCCCAGCGGGAATTCGTCAACCGGCCGCCTCTCTGTCAGCCAGGACCCCTGCACCTCGTAGAGCAGCTGCTCCAGCGCAAGCTCCGACAGTACCGAGTTCACGTTAGGGGAGCGGGCCTGCACCTGGAATCCGGTGGCTCCGCAGTCCGTATAGAGCAGCCGGCCGAAGCCCTCGCGCGCCGTCATATGTCAACTCCTGCCGCAGTGGTTCGATCAGGCGCTAGTTACCTGCGTGTCGGCCGTCCCGGAACCGCAGCCGCCGCTATCGTTGGCGTCCACGGCCGCGTCGACGGTGGCAACGAAGGAATTCGCCACCCACTGCTCGTCAATGACGCTGGCGCCGGTGACCTGGACACTGATCGTGAGTGTCGAATCCGACTGGTAGGACTGGCCTGACCCGTTTGGCTGGCAGATCCAGAAGTTGTTCAGCGGGGCTGTCCCCGTGTACGTCCCGGGCGCCGACGATGGCTCGAGCGTGGCGGTGAAGTCGTAGCTGTGGAAGGCGCCGCTGAGCTTGATTGCGCACTTACTGGTCTGGCAGGCGGGGGTAAAGGCCCACGAGTCGGTCCACGTCCGCGGTCCCTTCCAGTTGATATCGGACAAGTCACCGACCTGGAAATCGACCGTGCCGCTCCAGTCAAGCACCCCGCCAGACACGGGCGGGGTGGCCGTCTGCGCGGACAGGACCGCTGAGGCCGGGGAGACCTTGCCGCCTCTCACGGCTATCACCTGGTAGGTGTACGCGGTCGCCGGCGCAAGGCCTTTGTCGGTGTAACGGGTGATGGTGCCGGCAACGATGCTGACCCGGCGGCCGTCGCGCAGGATCTCGTACTTATCAGGCACCGGGCCGGATGCCGGGCCCGACCAGTCGATCGACAGGCCGCCCGTTGACGCGAAACCGACGGCGAGCCCGGTCGGTCGCAGGACCGGCGGGTGAACCCACGGCTGCGCGGCAAGCAGCGCTCCCACGCCGGCACCCATCGCGAGAATTGCCGCCGCCGCGCTGATCAGCGTCCGTCGAATGCCCGGTCGGATCGTCGCCAGAAGTGCGGGCGGCGAGCGCGTCCCCAGGCCCGCTCGGCTTCCGGCCGTCGCCGTCCGCACAACCCTCCTCTTGGCCAGCAGCCACAGCACCGGGTCCTCCACCCGGTGAGGGCGAACGCCGCCGGGTGCCACCTTGTTGCCCTTGTAGTCGGGCTCGGCACCGAGCGCGGATACGCCGAAGTACCGGTAGTCCCGGTAGTTCGCGCTGATATAGGTGTCGATGTCCTCGGCGTCCCACCGGTGGACCAGGCTGCGCATGTGCTCATGCACCAACTGCCCGTCCTCCTCGTCGTACGCGTTCGATGCAGGCGCCCTGGACAGCAGGGGACTGGACCGGTCGAGCGCAGGGAAGAAGGCGTCGATCTTGGTGAATACCACCGCGGCGGGGATCCCGATCTTTTGCCGCATCTTCAGCCCGAGTTCGATCCGGAGCTTTTCCGTGATGTTCTCAACCACCTTGAGCGGACGGTCGTAAACGTTGATCGCCTCGGGCGGCAGGCTGAGCGTGGCCCGCGCGCTGGGCAGCGCGAACGGGTCGAGCAGAACGATCAGCCCGTCACAGGCTTCCAGGTAGTCCAGGGTGAACGCGGCCGTGAGGGAACTGGCCTGCTCACCAGCGGAATCGACGAACGCCAGCATGTAGGACTTGGGCGTCGGCAACAAGCCGAGGAGGCCGCGCCCCTGCTGCCACCAGCGCAGCAGCACCGATGCCGAGTGCTTTCGCGTGCCGATGCCGAGCCTATCGGTGGGCTTGGGCAGGTCGAGCTTGTTGTAGAGCAAGTCTTCCCTGCCGGTATCGTAATCGTCTTCACCCGCGAGCCCGTCGGGGTTGTCCGTGGCGAGCGAGATGCGGGCTTGGTAACGCTTCGCGATCGCACCACGGAGCTCCTTGACCAGCACCGTCATCAGCACCGTCTTGCCGCTCCCTTTCGATCCCACCAGGCCGAAGATGGCGATCTCGGACTCGTCGAAGTGAACGGGCAGCGCGGTGTGGCACTTTGGGCAAGCCCGCAGGTTCGGCCTGCTGCCGCAGGCCGGGCAGGGCGCGTTCCTCGGCATTCCTTCGCCCGCCGGGAAGGACGGGTAGGTCTCGAGCGTCGACTTGGTCAGGCGCTCCCGTACGCGGTCCACCGCCTTCTTGCATGTGCCGTCGCCGAGGCCGAGGCACTGGTACCACAGCTGCGACGGGTTGATCCTCTGGTAGCAGAACGGGCAGACAACGCTGGATGGCACTACGACTCCCTAAGGCTGGCGATGGAAGGGTTGCCGGGCCGACCGCGGCGGGCCCGGTCGGGTCGTCGCACGGCAGGCGGCCGAAGGACTCGCGTTTTGCTCATGCTCGCTCCACGGCTCCCTCCTTGGACAGCAGCCAGAGCACCGGGTCCCCGACCCTGTGCGGGCGGATGCCGCCGGGGTCGACCTTGTGGTTCTGGTAGTCGGGCTCGGCGCCGAGTGCTGACACGCCGAAGTAGCGGTAGTCCGCGTAGTTCATCCGGATGTGCGCGTCGATGTCCTGGGCGTCCCACCGGTACAGCAGGCTGCGCACGTTCTCGTGCACCCGTTGCCCGTCCTCTTCGCTATACGAGGGCTGGTCGGGTGCCGCGGTCATCAGCGGCGAGTGCAGCCGGTCGAGTTCCGTGAAGAACGCGTCGATCTTGGTGAAGACCACCGCGGTTGGAATCGCGATCTTCCGGCCTTCTGGGAGCGCGAGTTCGATCTGCAGTTTCTCGGTGATGGTCCGCAGAACGTCAAGCGGTGCCCCGTCGTCCACGTTGACTGCCCCGGACGGCAGGCTGAGCGTGGCCCGCGCGCCGGGCAGCGCGAACGGGTCGAGCACCACGATGATCCCGCCGCAGACCTCCAGGTAGTCCAGGGCGAACGCGGCCGTCAGGAAGTTCCCCTGCTCGCCGGCGGAATCGACGAACGAGAGGATGGTGGAGGCAGTCGTCGGCTGGCCCGCGGAGTCCGGCGTCTCCCGGCGCCAGCGCAGCAGCAAGGATGCCGAGTGCTGGCGCGCGCCGGTGCCAAGAAGCTCCGTGGGCGGCGGCAGTTCACCGTCCTTGTAGAGCGCGTTCTCCCGTTTCGCCTTGTACTCGCTTTCGCCGGCCAGCCCCTCGGGATTATCCGTAGCTAGCGATACGTCGGCCTGGAAACGCCTCCCGATCGCGCCGCGCAGTTCCTTGGCGAGCACCGTCATCAGTACGGTCTTGCCGCTGCCCCGCGATCCCACCAGGCAGAAGATGGCGCTGTCACGGAAGTGGACGGGCAGCGCGGTATGGCACGCCGGGCAGGCTCGCAGGTTGGTCTCGCCCCCACACGACGGGCACGAGCTGCTGGATACCTCTTGCACAGGCGCGAACGAGGGGAAGGTCTTCATCGCAATGTAAGTGCTCCCCAGGCGTTTCCGCGCAGGATCCGCAGCTTCCTTGCATGTGCCGTCGCCGAGGCCTTTGCACTGGTACCACATCTCCGACAGTTTGAGGCTCGTGCTGCAGTAGTAGCACGCAGTGCGGGGCAAGGCCTGGCCAGTGGAGCTGTCGAATACCGCAATGTGGCACGAGGGGCAGGCTCGCATGCCCGTCTTGCCTTGACACCAGGGGCACACGTCGCTTTTTACAAGCCGCTTGGATGCGAACGACGGGAAGGTCTCGAGCATGGACTTGGTCAGGCGTTGCCGCTCGGGATCCACCGCCTTATTGCATTTGCCATTGCGGCCGAGGCACTGGTACCACAGCTCCGACGGATCGATCCTCTGGTAGCAGAACGGGCAAACCGCGGTAGCCATTAGGTGTCCTTAAGCCGGTTGACGGGCGGGTCGATAAGCCGGCCGTGGCCGGCGAGCACGAAGCACCGGTAGCAGTACGGCTTCCTGATCCACCCGGGCACGGTCGGCGTGAACACCGTGGGGACGCCGGGTGCCTGCGACAACACCTCGTCGAGGATCAGCTCCCCGTCCGACGCGTCGGCGGGCAGCACCGGCCCCTGCCGGGCGATCATCACCACCCGGACATCGGAGCAAGGCCGCTCGGCGGTGAATGTCACCATCTTCGCCCGCCCGCCGCGCGGGCCGAACGATAGCCTGATCGTGGACACGTCGTAGTGGATGGTTGGCCCGACGACGTGCGGGATGTCGACGGACGCGGGAGGTGAGGTGTAAGACTTTCCCGCGGCCGAGATGACGGCGCGCACCTCGACATGGCACAGCCCGTTCCCGAGCGGCACCTTGAACCCGCCGCCCGACCGGTAGTGCCCGATGTTCACAAGCTTGACGTCCTCGTCGCCGTCGAGTTGCCAGTGCACCTCGGCGATTCCTGAGTTCTCTGGCCATTCCCACGACAGCGTGGCGTAGTCGGCGAACGCGGTGTAGGACAGGTGCCGCACGGGGTCGGTGACCGCGACCATGACCGCTTTGCCGATGATCATCCCGGACCCGCCGGTGGAGAACGGAATGAGCCGGTGCAGTCCTGGCGGCAGGGACGCCTCGAAGCCGGTCCTTCCCGGGATCGCGGCTGGGGTACCGGTCAACTCGTGACCGATGGTCGCCATGGTGCTCGGGGTGACGGTGCTCCCCAGCGGGATCGCGGGCTCCGTATCCGCGCGGATGATCTTCACGTCCGCCCAGTTGGCGGCGATCCAGCTGACCTGCACCCGGATCGCACCGTCGACGATGACGGGGTGGGCGCGCAGCGTGATGACCGGCTGGGCCGGCGGGCGCGGCGTGATGCGGACGGTCTCTGGGACCGACAGCAGCTCCGCGCCGCCCGGCCGGCGGTAGGCGGCCGTGACCTCGAAGTAGTGCGGGATGCCCTCCTCGAGCCCGGTGACCTGGCAGCCGCTGCCGGCCACCGGCACGGGCACCGGCGCGCCTACAGGCGGTGTGCAGGTCACGCGCACCTCGGCGGCCGGGTGCGCCGTCCAGCTCAGCACCGCGGTGGACCCGCTGACCGCGGACTGCAGGCCGGTCACCGGGGGGAGCAGAGCCGAGACCGTGACCGCCGCCGGGCGCGAGTCCGGCCGGCCGTCGCCGGTCGCAAAGACCGCGTACCGCAAGGTCCGTGCCACGGGGGCGCCCGGGTCCGCGCAGGAGTCGCCGTGGTCGCGGTACACCGGCTCGCCTTCGGACGGCGCGCCAGGCGCGAGCGGCCCCAGGGTCCGCCGGACCACGTACACCGTGTCCGGCCCGTGGCCTGGCGCGGCACGCCAGGAGAGCCGGACCGTGCTGCCCTCCGCGGCCGCGCGCGCGGAACCAGGCGGTGGCAGCGGGACGGCGGCCAGTTCGGTGGCGGCGACGTCGGTGCTGATCTTCTCCGCGTCCTTGAGCAGCGTCTCGGCGCGCGCCTCGTCCCCCGCCGCGACCGCGGCCCGCGCCGCCGCGATCAGGTCATCAAGCGCGCGCTGCGCTTGGTCGACCTGCTTCATCGCGTCGGCGCGAACGTCTCCGGCGGCTGGCAGCGCCATCGCGGCAGCCCGCGCCTCCCGCAACCGCCCGCTGGCAAGCAGGTCATGTACCTTGTCTGCCTTGCCAAGACTGTCCTGCTCGGCGACGAGTACGGCGACGATGGCGGCGTCGCGGTCTTCGAGCCCCGCCTCTCGCAGTTCCCTGGCCGCGAGGTCGGCCGACACGGGCACCGCTCCCCGCGCGATGACGACCATCTGGTACAGCGCGACGTCACGCAGGTCGGTGCCGTTGCGAACTGCCTGGTCGAGCAGGGCCAGCGCCCTGCGCCTGGCGTCCTCCGTTCCGGAGATGCCGCGCATGTCCGCTGCCATGCGCTGCTCCTGCACGGCGACCGCATCCAGCCGCTTGCGCGGATCGGCGAGGCACTCGTACCGCTCCACGAGGCGGAACTTTCCCGAGCCCGGGTGCAGGAGTTGCGGTACCGACAGGACGGCGCATTCGGCCATGGCCTTGGCCAGGTGGGAGAAGTTGCCGATCGGAGGTGTCGCGGGGAGGGTAACCGCGGGGATCACGGTCACCCCGGCCTTGTTGGCCGCCTGGTTCGCCTGGGCCACCGACAGGGACAGCTTGTCGGCGAAGCTGCCGAGCACTTGCGGGGAGACCACGCCGAGTGTGCCGAACCGCCGACGCAGCTCGTCGGTCATGACCGCGATGGAATCCTTGGCGGCTCGCTGCGCGTCGGTCTGACGGGCCTGCCACCAGGCGAGCGTCTGCATGTTCGCGCCGTGCTTGTCCTGCAGCTGTTTGTCCTCGTTACGGCAGAGCTTGGCGGCTAGCCCTTCGTTGTTCAGGCGGGTATAGAACTTGTTCCAGCACGCGCGCACCTTGTCGACCTGCGTCGCGATCTCGGCGTCCGTGGCGGGCAGCGTGATCGCGTACCTCGTCAGCAGGTCACCGGGGGCACTGCGCAGGTCAGCGGGTTGCTTCTTGAGGAACTCCTCGCGGTACTCGATCTCGTCAAACCGCATGCGCGCGTCCGCCTTCGGCTACGACGTGCCGATGGACAGGCCGAGGTGGTTGAACTTCGCCGCTTCCACCTGCTCTGCCGACAGCACGCTGATTCGCACGTTCATCTTCAGGCCCATACCGCTGACCGGCTCGATGGCGTGCAGGTGGGCGATGCCCTCCGCGTCGATGCTGATCTCGATGTTGACCGGCGAGCCTGCGGGCAGATGGAAGGGGGCGAGCCCGTCGATGTACCCGGCGTTGTCCACCCGGCGGTTGGCTCCTAGATCTGGGCTGGGAGAAGCGCCTGCCTGTTCCCAGATCTCGATCTGGACCGCCTCCTGGTTGACGCTGATCGTAGAAGCCACCAGCGTCCGTGGCTCGCAGGGCAGCTGCGTCTGGGCATCGATGAGATGCTCGACGTAGTAGGCGCTCTCGGAAGCGGCCTCCCATCCGGGCTTGGTCGTGTCGATGAGTTTGATGCCGATCGCCTTGGGCAGCACGTTGATGATTGTGCGCTCGGCGATCGCGCGGATCTTGTCCTCGTCGATGCCGGTTCGGCTGGCCACCTCGCGCACGGCCCTGTCGGTGACCGGGAGCGGTTGCCCGGGGCCTTTCTTGGCGTTGTCCGTGCCGGCCGCGTCGCCTTCGGGATCCGCGAACTTGACAGTCTGCCCGGTCGCATACAGAGCCGCGCCCCTGGCGACCGCGAGATCGGGGTCGGTGAGCCGCGGCTCCCAGCGGAATTCCTTCCGCAGCCGGTCGGCGACGACGGGCATCCGGGAGGAGCCGCCGACCAGGAGCAGTTCGCTGACCTGGGCGCCGATCCCTGCGTAGCGCTTCTCCGCTTCCGCCAGCGTCTGCCTGGTGAGCTGGACGGTCTGCTCCAGCAAGTCCGCAGTCATCTCCTCGAACTGCTGGCGGGTCACGATGACCGTGGCGGCCGTCCCGCCGTAGCGCCTGATGACCTTCCTGCTCTCGGCCTTGGACAGGTCCTTCTTGGTCTGCTCGGTGATGTTGCGTAGCTCCTGCAATTCGGTCTCGTCTTCACGGACCGTGTCGTCCCCCCACTGCGCGATGAGCTGTTCGAGCAGATGACTGTAGAGCCTTTCGTCCCAGTCGGCGCCGCCGAGCCTGGCGTCGCCGCCAGTCACCAGCACCTCGACCTTCGTGTCGGTCATCCTGATGAGGCTGATGTCGAAGGTGCCGCCCCCGAGGTCGTACACGAGGAACGTGGTGCCGTCTGCGGAGCCGGTGGCCCCGTAGTGCAGTGCGGCGGCCACCGGCTCCGGGACGATCCCGATGACCTTCAGCCCCGCGATCTCCCCAGCTTGCAGGGTCGAGTTCCTTTCGAGCAAGCCGAAGTAAGCGGGCACGGTGATCACGACTTCGGTGACCGGCATGCCGGTGGCCGCTTGCGCGTCGCGCGCCAGCGCGCTCAGGATCAGTGCCGACACCGACGGCGGCGTATATTCCTTGCCGCCGTACTCTCTGCGCCAGTCCCGGTCGCCCATGTCCCGTTTGATGAGCAAGACGACCTGGTCGGGGTAGACTCCGGCGATCTCCTTGGCAACCCGGCCCACGACGATGTTGTCCGGTGACTCGAAGTAGACCACGGACGGCGTCGTGTCCTGGCCGTCGCTGTTACGGCAGATGGCCGGTCGGCCAGTCTCGTCGATGTAGCCGACGACCGAGTAGGTGGTGCCGAGGTCGATGCCGTAGATGCCGTCTTGGGGCTCGCTCACTGTTCCCCTCCCGTGGCATGGGTGCCCACGTCGGCCGCCTCGCCGGGCGGCGGCTCAGTGGCCGGGGGTTGGTCTGACTTGGCGGCCGTGAAGACAGTAACCTGCGCGGGGGTGATCGGGCTGTTCGCCACATTGTCCAGGTAGCCGTCGCGGCGGACCCAGGCGACGTGCCCGGCTAGCGCAGGGTCGGCCGTGGGCTCGCCGCCGGCACGGCGATGCCGCCGAGGGTCGAACGGGTCGCCGCGGTCGGGGGCGTAGGTGACGACGCCGTTGCTTTCAAGAGTGACTTCGAGGGTCTCCGCGTACGAGCGCAGCAGATTAGCAGCCTGGGTCGCGTCGAAGTCTGCTGGGAGCGTGTCGGCCTGGCCGAGCAGGTCGTCGCGGAGCCGGCACAATTCCGCGAGCACTGGCCGGAGCACCCCGCGCCGCTCGCCTAGGCGGAGAGCGTCCAACTCGGACCCGAGGCGGTCGATCAAGCCCTCACGCTGCTGCGCCCTGGCGTGGTACTGCTTCGACAGTTCCGCGACCTCCCGCACAGTCGCCGAAATCGCGGCAAGCAGCGCCTCCGGCGTCTCCGGTGGCACCGTCTCTGCCGCTACCGTCTCCGCTGACTGGCCCGGCGGTTGCGGGGCGGCTTCTCCACGCGACGGCTCTCCCTCCTCCGGGTCGGGCACGGCCGCCACAGCCTCAGGGTCTTCAGTTGATTGGAGTTCTGCTGCCACGCCTTTGTTACGCCCTTCCAAATCGCATGGACAACAGAATAATCAGCGCGTCGCCATTAGAGAATAGCCGGTCAGACCCGAATCCGGGGACTGTATGGAACTTCGTTTGCGGCGTGAGGCGCTCATGATTCGAGTGGAGGTGAGAGACCTTCGCCGCCGTCCTGTCGCAGCAGGGCGGTGAAGCTGAGGGCAGCCTGATACGGGTGGTACCGGCGAGGGTGGGAGCAGCGCTGACAAGGCCGGGACGGGTCCAATTCTGCCAGATGAGGCGGGTCCGGCGAGAGCGTCGAAGAGGAGCACGCGGGAACCGGCGTTGTTATGTCTTCAATTTTGACACCGGCTCAAATCTGGCGGGGGAACGAATATGGCGGCATGCAAGCTATACAAGAAATCCCGGAAATACCCGGCATACGCTGGAACCGGAGTTGCAAGGCGGCAAGTACCCGTGCTGCAATGGGCTCCGGGAAGTGCCCTGCACGCTATGGCGCAGGCAAGGAATGACTGGACAGCCGGAAGGCAGTCATGGGCAGCTGCATTGATTTCCGGCTGGATCCTGGTGCCCGTGTCGACCAGGCGATGGTCGACCACGCGCTGAATGAGTGGTACCGGGCTATTGCTCGGCAGGGCGGGATTCCGGCCCCTGGTGCAGCGCTTGGCATAAGCCCGGAACTGCGGACCAGATACTCCACCGGTGTTGCCGACCTGCCCACACGAGCCGCGGCGGCGACAGGTGTACCTGCGGCGGATCTGTACCGGCTGAACAGGGGACGCATTCCACCGTGGGGCTGGCACCGGCCCTATCACCGGATCCGCGGGATCGCGACGCCCGTCCCGGAAAGGCTGCGCCCGGCGCCCGGGAGCGGTGTCCTCAGGTTCTCGGTGCGCGGCGTCGCGGTGGCGATCCTGCCCGACGACTTCGATCCAGCGATGCGCGGACGGGCTGAGACCAGGAACGAGTGGAGCTGCCAGGCGCCCGGTTGCCAGTACACCGTTGGGCCCGCGAGAGACGGGGCCGCAGTGGTCACGGCCGTGAGCCCGCTCACCTGGCCGGCTGTCACGATCCAGACCTTCTACGGCCGGGATGCCCCGCCGGATGGCCTGGCCGGGTATGGGCGGGGCAGCACCAAAGAGGACGTCGCGGGCTCGGCCGTCCACCCGTGGAGCGCGACCGTCGCCTTCCACGAGGGACAGCATGGCATGGACTGCCTAGAGTACCTGAAGGAGGAGGACGTGCCGCGGTTCGACAGCCGGGCTGGCATGACGGTGGCGGCGTTCCGGGCCGCCTGCGAGCAATTCGGCATGGCATGGGCGGGGTACCAAGGGCGGGCGAGCCAATTCTCGCGGAACCGCACCGATAATGTAGGCGCCGCCAGCGGCAGACGTTCTCATCTTGTCCTCTGAGCCCGCGTTCGTCGCGCACCCGAGGCCTTCGCTGCGACCCAACGCCTGGCAGCTAGTCAAGGTTTTGGCGGCGGCGAGGGCGGGCGCAGCGGGATGGACGGCCGGGGCGGCTTCTGCGCAGGGGCCTCAGGGCGCGGGCGCGGCACCGCCGAAGGGGTAACC
>Ga0126381_100004803_pt1 | contig 14759 bp, 11 predicted proteins | sample PanSoiMetPlot_28_FD_96465 | JGI IMG/M metagenome (GOLD analysis project Ga0126381, IMG submission 96465) | Tropical forest soil microbial communities from Panama - MetaG Plot_28 | ecosystem: Environmental > Terrestrial > Soil > Tropical forest > Bulk soil | place: Panama | collected 2016-02-17
GACTCTATCTTCGGGCGAAAACTGTTGACATTGATGAGAAAAGGAAGCGCAATCAAAATCACGACAAGAACTGCCAGCGCAATTCCGCCGATACGAAGCCAGCGTTTCATAATCGTGTACCTCGGTTTCTAGGCGCAGCGCCAACAAGCACCAGGGTGCGCCTGCGATAGGATTTATTGTTCGTTCCCGGGCCTAGCGAATTGTCGTCCCGAGCATCGTCTCCCCCCTTTGTAGACGTAGCAGGGAAAGACGCGTAACTGCCAAGATTACCAGTCGTTTAGCGACCAAATTGCCCAGTTCATGGCAGGTCGTCGGTGCGCTCTTTTCCGAGAAATAGCGCTTTTAGCAGAGGTTCGGTTCTAACCTACCGCCATCTCTCGTTTCCCGGGAGTTCCGATCTGGCCACCTCTCGGCGGCATGGCACGCGATGGGGGCCGGTTATGAACCAGCTGCACCAGCAGCCTTGAATCGCCACCGGGAAAAATGAGGCAAGACAAACTCCTGCTTCAGCAAAGCGTCGGCTACAGCTTGCGACAGTGTATCTCTAGAACTTCCGCGAGCCACTGCTCCTAGTTTTGGTCCTGCACGAGCGGAATCTGCGTAGAAACTTGAAGATCCAGCAGGGATTGAAGCCAGCGATCTAGCTGGAAAAAGGTGGCAACCACCTGTCCGGGTACTGCCTGGCTGAAGAGCGGCACGTATTTGACTCGCACTTGAGTGGTCTGCTCGTCGTTGGCAAGAGACCGCTTGAGTAAACTCGTCGCCTGGGCATCGGTCATGGTGCCCCACTCGTCGGCATACTCCTTAATTAAAGCGGTCTTTTGATCGCCAATCTTCGAGAGCTCGGCTGTGTACTGGTCATAGACTGGCCAGAACTTAGTAGCTTGGTCGGGGGTCAGTTTGAGATTGGCGGCTATCAACTCCTTCTTTCGGGAACGGATATCTTCCCGGAGCAACCGAATGTCTCGGTCGATGTCAGACTTGTTGGTTGCGCTGGATTGAGGCGACGCTTGCGCCTGAGCATACGTCTGGCAGCAATATAGAAAAAATGCGCTGGAAAGGACAACCAGCGTCGCGAGTTTCTTAAGCATGAAGCTCCCTCCGTGAATCTTTCCCATGGAGCCTCGGGAGAGGGATTCTTTAGCCCTTTTCCCGCGCGGCACTCCGGATCAGTCTCTGTGTAACTCGTTTTCCTAAACGTGGAAATGACTTCCAGCTCGGAGACGTGCGCCAAAGGCTCCATCGTTCTCTCCGAAGTGCGAAGCGTAGTTTCACATCCTCCAGAAGCAGTTCAACTGCCCATAAAGGCTTAGCTCTACGATTTTCAACGAGCTGGCAGAAGGACGCATCTGTGAGTACTGACAGCGACACCACGGATCGATTGAGGCTGGGAACGACAAATCCTGCATCCCCTTCTAAGACCCATAGTCACGTTGAAAATCACAGTGATGAAGGCTTTTTGCCCCTGGAACTATCTCGAGGAGGAGTGCGCGCCGTTCGAACCCGTCCCGATTCGTGAGGGCTCGGTTTGTCTCTTAGGTGTGCGAATCGCCGAGGCTAAGCGCCGGTCAGGGCCCGCTTCTCATGGCCAAGTCAATCAGGCCATTTAAGCTGGATCCTCGGAAATCTGATAGGTAGAGCAATTCGTAATCGGTTCAGTCCCGCGTATGTTGTTGAGAGATTTAAAGCGTAGTAGCGTGTTTTAGTGCAGCAAAGGATGTTTCGGGAGCGAAATGTGTGACAATTGGTGTGAAAGTTTGAGCAAGCCTCGTTTTCTGCTGGTCGTTCCCGCGTTGTTAGCAGCCCCCTGGTCGTGTACCCAGCAAAAATGTCCTACCACTATTCCACTGCCGTAGACGTTATCGTGAGATAGTGAATTGAGCGATTGTGCCCGGTAAAGACTTTGCAAAAAGCCGCGGACATCAACACGTGGACCTTTCATGATTACATAGGATTGACATCGACGCAGCTGCGTGGTTTCGTTCACCGAGTTCGGCTGCGAGCGCGCTTTGGCAGGCCGCTTCGAGCCGAGCTGGGGTATAGGTTGCGAAGTCCAGTCTCTCCCCAACTCGCACTCTTAACTCCTTATCCTTAGACAACCGGGCCGGATTGCTGCTAGGAATCATCTGGCCAAGGGACACGAACTTCTCCCTAATGTTCGCTCGATTGTGACCAGTTGCCGCGAGGCGCCGATTCAAGGCAATTGAGCGGCAGGCGTTACGAACGCTGGACCTTCTTGATGCGGCGCCTGATCTCAGAACACTGTCCACGTTGCCAGGAAACCGGCTGGAGGCCCTGAAAGGGGATCGCAAAGGACAATATAGTATCCGCATCAACGATCAATGGCGGATTTGCTTTGAATGGCGCGAAGGGCACGCCTATGAAATCGAGATTGTGGACTATCACTAGGAGGAAACTGATGGCGAGGAAACTGAAGCCCGTTCATCCGGGCGAGGTCCTACGGGAAGAATTCATGAGGCCTTTGGGTCTGAGCATGAACAAGCTCGCTCTGGACCTGCGCGTGCCGGTCACTCGAATCGCCGATATTGTGGGTGAGCGCCGCGGCATCACCGCCGACACCGCCCTACGGCTGGCCCGCTACTTCAATAACGCACCCGTTTTCTGGATGAATCTCCAAACCCGCTACGACCTGGAAGTTGCAGAGGACGAGCTCGCGGCCAAAGTTGAACGCGACGTCCAACCGCTGGAAACGACGTCGAGCAACTGAAACTGGCGCATCGATGCACGAATGTTTCGTGCCGTGACATCGCGTTCGCGCTGCTCTGCCGATCGCAATTAACAACGACCGATGTCCGAGTTGTGCTAGCACGACTGCCGGCAGGCCTTCCAGCAGGAAGAGCCATTGCCATCCACGAAGACCAAGATAGGGGTGGATGCCGAGCACTGCGGTCGAGAGTGGCGCACCAAATACGACAGAGATTGGATTTCCCATCATGAACAGTGCGATTGCAGCAGCGCGTTCTTTGTTGGAAACCAATGTATCAGGTAATAAATCAATCCAGGAAAGAAGCCCGCTTCATGCCAGCCCTAGCAGGAAACGCGTTAGTCCGTTAACGGGGCCCCAACGAGAATTTTGTTCTCGTTTTAAGGGTTACCCAGCTACTTTCAAGCCTACCGCCACTTCCTGGGGGAGGTCGGCCGTGTCTTCTCAACTATGAGCTTGCGATTCTGACTTCCGGCTCCTGGCTTCCACATCCTGCCGAGCGCCAGCGAGCAGGATATCAAGGGCGAAGCCCTTGGCTAGATAGAAGGAGTGTCGATCATGTACAAACGCGACGATCATACCCAGTAAGCCCCAACTGATCATGATACAAGAGAGCCAACGGCGGGCTCCCCTCGAGCCAGAATCAGGTTGCTTGGAATCTCAAATCCTACGTAGCCGACGAAGAGGATACCTGCAGCCAGGCCATAGATTCGGGGTGTAAAGCCCAAGTCGTGATTCATCATCTGGAGAGCCGCAAAGCTGACATTGACACGGTCAAGGAAGTTGACGCAATACATCAGCACCAGGAAAGGGATCAGGTGCCGCCTTACTTTGCCCATCGTGCGTTGTTGAATTTGTGCCTGCAAACAAGACTCGCCATCATGGCGTCCACGCTTCCGCAATTGATAGAAATACGACTAGTCTATGCAGTCAGGGCGGTACATACATGGAAGATAAACGGAATGTAACCAACCTAAACGGCCTCAGAAGACCGTTTGGTTATCTGACCGTGAGCGAGCTGCAAGGACTATGGAAAGACCGCTACGAAGACCAATGGCATGTCGAGCGTAAGGTAGTTGAAGGCAGAACCGGTGCAACCAAGACGGAAGGCAGGCAGGAGGGAGTGCCAATTTATCCCGCATTTGAAGAGGATAACGGACATGGGATAGATTGGGACGCCCCACGGAAGGGTCGGTTTTCGGCAGATGGCTGAACAACTTGAAGCGAGACCACATCACACCTGAGCTAAAGAAAGAGGGAATGAGATGGAATGGTTGGCATGCATTCCGCCGCGGGCTGGCAACTAACTTGCATGACATGGGGTTCCCACTAAAGTGATACAAAGGATATGCCGCCACGCCAACGAATCGACGACGAAAAAGCATTACATCCACGCGACGGATCCGGGCGTGCGCCGCAGTATGCGCAAATTGGAAGCTTCGATAGAACGAGAGAAACACGAGAGAAAAGCAAGGGCCGTAACGGCAAGTAGTTGATCATAAAGAGGGCCGACGTAGCTCAGTTGGTAGAGCAGCCGATTCGTAAACCGCTCTTCTACTCCTCACTTCATCCAGACTCAGCCATTTACGCAGCTAGGCAGAAACAATTGAGGAGAGACGGGCGCTTTGGCGCATACATGTGATGCTTTGTTAGACAGCAAAGGGCTGGCTTGGTCACGGACGAACCTCGTTCAGCCACATCGCGAACAGGCATACTCCCGCGAATGTTATCCACATCATGACGACAGGGTCCATTTCTATCGTCTCTCCCCTGCGCTGAGTCTTAAGTTCCGAGCCATGTCGAAGTCGCTGCTGTCGTTCTCGGTACGAAAAAATATTTTTATCTTTGCCAAGCGAACAAGAAGCGGTTCTCCGCGCTTGGCTGTTTTAGTTTCTGTGGTTATTGCCATGCGGATATTCTCTTCGGCAAATCGAGCGGCGCACTAGATCACCGAGGTCTTCGACCCGGAGGGTAGCCAGTATGGGAAAAGTCATCCGACCGCTTCGTGGCTAATCCTTAGACCGGATAAAGCTAGTCTATGAGTTCTTGCCCTGCAATATCCTGGCGGTCACTCGATCTCCCAACCTGAGCGAGCCTAACGAAGCGGACTCGCGAGCAACTTACATGCCTGTAGCCGCTGTCGATTAGCTCGTAGCCGCTCCCTACATTTTGATGCGCGATGAGGCACGGACGTGCTTCTGATAAATCAACCAACAAATTACAACCTGGTGACACGTCCTTAGCGACTCGAATTCTATATTCCTCCTAAAGTCTTAGGAACGAATCCGTGAGCTTTGTAATGGTGGATTCGCGGACTATTCCGGGAACCTCAGTTAATTCAACTGCTAATCCTAAGTGGAACCCGTGGAGGAAGAATGCGATTAAAAACAGCGTCTGGATGGCACACGACGTGTGCCCTTGTGGTCGTTGCCGTCGTCAGTCTGAGCACGCTTGCAATAGGGCAGGCGTACCAACAAACTAATCTTGTTTCCGATGTTCAGGGCCTTGCCGCGAATCCGCCTAGTGGCCAGGCGGATACGCAGCTTGTCAATCCCTGGGGACTCACCTCCAGTTCTACGAGTCCTTGGTGGATCGCCGACAATGGCGCCGGTGTTTCAACCCTTTACAACGGCCAAGGCGAGAAGCAGTCACTGGTAGTTAATTTGCCTTCGCCGGTGAGCGGGACCCCGGGTACGCCGACCGGCGCCGTTTTCACTGGACAAGCGGGCTTCACATTCAAAGTTAACGACGCTCAAGCGCCTTCGCTCTTCACCTTCGTGACCGAGGATGGAACCATCATTGCTTGGGGCCCGGCAATTAACCCCAATGACTTGCCCAATGACGCATTCATCGTGGTGGATAATTCGGCCAATCCCACACCCGACAGCGGCGCGGTCTATAAGGGGGTAACCATTGCCCAGATGGAGAAGGACGGACCTTTCTTCCTTTACGTCGCCAACATACGATCCGGCCGGATCGAAGTTTATGACAACCAATTCCACTGGGTTAATCTTGGTGGCGATGGTGAGGGGGCATTTCAGGATCCTCAGCTTCCCAAGGGATATGCCCCGTTTAACGTGCAAGAAGTCAACGGCAACTTGTACGTGACCTATGCCAGACAAAACGCCGACAAGGACGAGGATGTCGATTTTCCGGGTTTCGGATTCGTCGATAAGTTCTCGCCAAAAGGTAAACTGCTCGAACGCCTGCAACACGGCCCGTGGCTGAATGCCCCTTGGGCGGTAGTGCTAACCCCATCCAATTTCGGTTTCTTTAGCAACCACCTGCTGATCGGGAACGCCGGCAGCGGACAAATAGCAGTCTATGACGTCGACAGCGGCCGCTTCGACGGTCTGCTGCGAGGCACCAATGGCCATGCCCTCCAGAACGAGCGCCTGTGGGCGCTTCGTTTCGGCAACGGCCAAAGCGCCGGACCGACCAACTGGCTTTACTTCACGGCTGGTATTAGCGCTGAGTCGCACGGCTTATTTGGCTATTTCGCGCCAGCTGATAAGAGCGCTCCGGAGGATAAACCGTAGCTTGTAAGGCCGGGGAGCCGTCCAGGCGATCGGCTCCCCGGTTACTTGAAACCACGCTTTTGTCGCCACCCGCCTACCAAAGTCAATCCCCAGACATCCCCCGCTAGATTGACTTTCGCCCCGGCTTTGGAGCTGTTGCAGCTGGGTGCATTCGCGCCGCGCACCCCTCAATAATGTGTCCGTTTCTCACGACGACAACGTTTCGCATGGTCGATTGCGGTCGCGGTCATCTTTCTCGTGTTCGGGCAGCGCACACGAGCCAAGGACGCGGTCCCCGGCGCGATCGTGCCAGCCGGCGGGCCCTGAACTGCTATCCGGATAGATAGCGGTGACGTAACTCTAAAGATAGGGCGACTCCCAGGGTAGGGCCAGCGCTGGTTCGCCCGGTGATTCAGGAGCTGGTCGCAAACCACCACTCTATCCCGTTGAAAAGAAATGGGCTCAATTGGTTTGGCAGAGCTATCCGAGGTATCCGCCGACCCGTGACGCCCAGTGCCATCACTGCTCGCCTCGGCCTGGCACAGTTGTTGCTTTTAGCCCATGTGGGTTTTGCAGCGGATAGCAGCAGAGAGGTGAAGCAATGAACAACCAAACGAACTTCGTTGAACGGCGCGAGCGCCCCCGGTTCGGAGTCATGGCCGAGCTGGAGAACATCACTTACGGCGTTCTGCGAAAGCACGGCGTTCTCAGCGCACCGAGCCCGAACGCACCCGCGGCTGAGCCCAACCTGCAGTAAATGCGACCGAAGGGAGACACGACAATGCCACGACTCAAAGTGATCGCCAGCAATGATCAGCCGGAGCGCGAAAGCAACTTTCCCGAGACCTGGCTGCTCTACAAAGAAAACGACACGATTGAAGTCCACGTCATGCACGACCGACTAAAGCGGCCTTTTGTGCGCGCTAAATCTGCTGCGTGAAGTCGAAGGAGCATGTTATGAAGTGTGAAGCCGAAGTGGAGCGTTTTCGGACCCGCAAGGTGCTCTACGGTCTGCCCTGTGCCCAATGCAAGATTTACTATTCTGCCGACTTATTAGTCTGTCCGGTTTGTCAATGTCGGGAGCGTGTTCCCGCTCGTGCGGTCGGTCTGGATGTTCCACCCCGCGAGAGTAGGACATTTTGAGATCGGAGAAATCGAACAGGTGAGTGTCCGATGCGCGCTCGGAGCGGGTACAAATAAGTCTGGATGTTCGGGCATTACAGCAACCAAGCCAGATATGGCAAACTTACGCGAAGTGCCTCCTGCCGCCCGGTCTACTTATATGCTGGCCTTTTGCGAGTCGCGCGACACCAGGGCCCGAAGATTCAGGTTGCGGATTAAACGGTGGAGGTAATTCGGATGCACACCGAGGACCTTGGCCGCTTCCGTGATCATTCCGCGGCTGCGCTCGATCGCTTCGACGATCATCTGCTTCTTGAGCGCATTGAGCGCTTCATGATATTTCGATCCCATCGTGGCCTCCGGCTGACCCTCCAGTAGCGTCTCGGGCAAATCCTCCGGAACAATCGTGTCTCCTACTCCCAGCACTACCGCCCGTTCGACTGCATTTTCCAGTTCGCGGACATTTCCTGGCCAGGAATAGTTCATCAGAACCGCCCGCGCCGAAGCAGAGATGCCCTTGAGCGGCCGCTTGCACTTTTTGGAATGCTCCGCGGCAAAATACATCGCCAAAAGCGGGATATCTTCCGGATGCTTGCGCAGGGGCGGCATATTGATGGAAACGACATTCAGCCGGTAAAACAGATCCTGCCGGAAAGAGCCGGCTTTCATCGCCTCTTCCAGATTTCGGTTGGTAGCCGCCACAAAACGCACATCCACCTTGATAGACCGGGTGCTGCCGACGCGCTCGAACTCTCGTGTCTGTAGGGCGCGTAGCACCTTTGCCTGCAGGGCCGCCGGCATTTCGCCCACTTCATCGAGGAACAACGTTCCCGTGTTGGCCACTTCCATGCGGCCCATCTTCATGGAGGTTGCGCCGGTGAACGCGCCCCGTTCATGCCCGAACAGCTCACTCTCCAAAAGGGTTTCGGTGATGGCTGCACAATTCAGAGCCACGAATGGCCGGTCCTTTCGAGGACTGTTACGATGTATTGCCCGGGCCACCAATTCCTTGCCCGTGCCACTCTCGCCGCGAATGAGCACCGTGGCATCGCTCTTGGCTACGCGCGCGATGAATTCGACGACCGATGTCATGGCCGCACTGTCTCCAACCATCGGGTGGTCCAATTCGATGTCGGTTCGCAGGCAGAGATTCTCGTTTTCGAGGGATTCTAGATGCATGGCGTTTTCAAGCGCCACGGCGAAGATGCTGGCTACAGCCTTAACAAAGCGTATATGGTTTTCCTCAAAGGGCAAATTGGGGCGGCCTACAAGATAGAGCGCCCCGATCGTATCTTTGGTCCCTGAAAGTTTGACGCAGAGTACGAACTGCCCGTTCGCCGATTGCTTCCCGGCGCTTTCCGGTTCGTTCACCACATCAGCGCCTTCCCACAAAGCGCGATTCACAATTTTCCCGTTCACCTCTCCCGGCTCACCTTTGCGGCCGTCGCGATGCCAACTCGTGGCCCGGCCGGGGCTGTCGGAGGCCAGTATGACCGAACCGCGCTCAGCCGGTATGACTTCGAACAGGAGATCTAGCAGTTCGCGCTGTAGCAGGTCGACTTCGCGAATGGTGTTGATGCGACTAATCCGCAATAACGCGTTCAGATCTGGCATGACGACGCCTAGATCCGGCATCGTGGCCGCACGGGCTCGGTCGGAGCCAAATGCGAGCCGGCGTTCCGCCTGCGACAATATCAGCGTGCCGCCGTCGCGAGGGAATGGGGGCTCGCTCGGCGGCGTCACGGTCTCGTCTGGTTCGACGAGGAATACCAGTTCCGTATACCCGAGGCGGATCCTATCCCCGTGCTGCAAAAGTTTATTGCGTACCGGAATCCCGTTGACGAACGTGCCGTTGCTGCTGTTGAAATCGATGACTCGGTAGGTGTCGGCCTGTGCCTGAATTGCACAATGCTTGCGAGAAACCGATTCCTCACCCAGGCACAGCGCACTCGCGGGATCACGCCCAACGGTCGTCTCCGCGTCCTTCAGTTGCGTGACGGTACCCTTTTTAGGGCCGAGCACAACCACAATCCTTGGATCCATGGCTACCTCCCATCCCCGCAGACGGCACACGACGAGTCGGCGGGTGCAGAGTTGTACATTACTTCTTTAATGTGAATCGATGTCGTAAATACAGGTCACTTTCGAAAACGCTCTTCTGAAAGATCAGCGAAAATTCCGGCGCGCCATGCCCCACCGACGATTTTCTCTGCCCCCGTATTCATTTCTGGTCACGTACTTTCACCAGAAACCGAGTTTTTCGACAACTACACACGGAGTCACGTTTCGTTGTTGCGCGACCGACAGAGTATGACGCGCAACCCGTGTTGCTCGGTTTCCATGTAGCGCCAAGCGTCGGCACGTTCTCCGCTACACACCACACTTTGTGACGTCGCCGTGGCTGGCCCCACCGGCAACGCTCGGTTGCCGGCCGCAAACCGATGGAACTCGCGGATTCAGAGCGTACCGACCATCTGCAGTGATGCTATCACTGATGCGGCGTGGGCCTTACTGCTAGGCCGTGTCGCTCGCTATGATAGGCCAATCCTGCTTGCTTCGGGCGCGTTTTCCGAAGGCAATGCAACGCGAGAAGCTGACGAACATCATTCCCCAAGCCATAGCTTCCGGGGATCTCAGGCGCAAGCCTCATATCCGCCCTCATGAGTGCCGAAATGCTGCACGACTGCGAATCGATTCGTGCCGGAGAAGCGTCATAAGATGGTCAAAAAACATGCGCGTGCAACCGTCGGGCTCGCTCCGCGGGCGGCACGCCCATGGTGCGGAGCGATTCCCACGCCATCTGGTGTGGCTTTCCACTCCATGGGAGAGTAGTTCAAGAACCGCGAACAGCTATGTCCAGGCTGACGTAGGGGAGCGACACGCCAGGTGAAAAGGCAGGAGCGGGAGCAGCTATATGCGCCGCTCCCGCCGTGTAGGTAGGCCACTAGGCAGGATGAGAGGCAGGATTCATGAGGTCGGAACCAGCTACAGCTTGTTCGAACGTCGCCTTTGACTAAGGCAAGTCCGTCGCCACACAGGAGGTGTGTAGGCCGTCTGGCAAAGTGTTGAACTGAAAGCTTCGCGCCACCAGCGGATTTAGCAGTTGAGTCGACCTGCTAACTTTAGGGATAGGCGGATCTATCCGGATGCATAGTCGAAGCCGCCGCATCGCCCATCTCGGGACTTCGATTCGCCGGTAGGCGAGACTCTGCCCGACGGCATAATGAAAGGTCTGGCCAGGTGGCATGCTGGCGCGCTGGCAAAGCCTTCGGGGGCAGGTGGTTTCGCTAACTTCGAGGCTGCCCATTGTTGGCGCCACACTGTCAAACTGTTTGCCTAGCGTTTCTAGGCTGAAATCCGCTCATCCCGGCGACAAAGTCGCGGTGTGGCGTTTACCGAATGGACGACAAATTGCGATCATCACAAAGGCCCGGCGCAGGGGTATGCTGTTCTGACAACGTTCGTGACTTCCGAATCGCGCTGGCATTTCGCGATTTCAGGGCGCACCCCGGGTTGAAGTCAGTTGCCATCGGACCTTCTATCATGCAAACGGATGCTCCCAAGAGGATCAATAAGTACGATGTTGTTGATCTCATAGGTAGAGGGGAGAGGGGTGTGGTCTACAAGGCGGTAGACCGCGCTCTGGGCAGGCCGGTTGCGATCAAGATGGTGACTGGCGGGTTAGCCGAACCGGGCGACTTGCTAAAACGTTTCTACGGTGAAGCCAAGTTCACCGCCAATCTTCGCCACCCGAACATTGTTATCGTTTACGATCTGGGCGAGTTCGAGGGAAGGCCCTACCTTGTGATGGAGTACCTCAACGGCCAGAGTCTGGCATCGATGCTGGCAAGAGAAACCATCCCCATGCTCGAAAAGATCAGCTACGTCAGGCAGATCTGCAGCGGTTTAGAATATGCTCACTCCCGCCAGCCGAGCATTATCCATCGGGATATCAAGCCAGCCAACATCGTCGTCCTCGAAGACGGAAGCGTGAAGATTGTGGATTTCGGCATCGCCCGGCTGGTGCATTCCACCCAGCCCCGCACCGGCCAGCTCATGGGCAGCGTCAACTACGTATCCCCAGAACAGATCAACCACCTGGAGCTGGACGGACGCAGCGATATCTTTTCCACCGGCGTAGTCCTTTACCAGTTGCTTACGTCGAAACTTCCTTTCGAGGGCGTCGGAACCGCGCAGACGCTCAAGCACATCGTTAGCAGTCCCGCTCCGCCTCTTGGCCAGTTCATTCAAGAGTATCCCCGCGCCCTCGACCACATCGTGGCGCGTGCGCTGGCTAAGGATCGGGACAAGCGTTATCGATCGGCGAGCGAGTTCTCCTCCGATTTGCTGGAAGTCGAAGAACAGCTGAAGAGCCGTCTTTTCGGCGAGTTCATCAGCCGGGCAGAGCAACTGCTGCGCGAGGGCCAGTTAGACCGCGCCAAGCAGGAACTGCTCAATGTGGTCGAAATCGACCGCCAGCACGTGCGGGCCAATGAGCTCATGCGCCAGGTGATGCAGGCGGTCGCCAAGAAGCAGGGCCAGCAGCGTGCTCGCGATCTCCAAGCACAGGCCGAGCAAGCTCTCGAACAAAAGCAGTTCGGTGAAGCACTTAGCTGCCTGGAAGAGGCAATTCGGCTAAACAACAGCAACACAGAGCTGCAGGCGTTTCGCCAACAGGTGATTCGAGCACGTGCCCGCATGGAAAAGCTCCATGAAGTGCTGAGCCGCGCCGAGCGAGCGTACTCCGCCGGGGACTTCGAAGGCACAAGCCGTGCGGTGGACGAAGCCTTTGAGCTCGACCCTGAGGCTGCGCGCGCCAAGTCGCTCAATATACAGATTGCACATAAAATCGCCGAACGGGAGCAGGAACGCCGGGTGCAGGAACTGCTGTCGCTGGCGCGCCAACATGTTTCCGCACGAAAATTCGCAGGTGCGCTCGAAGCTGTGAAGAAGGCCGAGAGTCTGAATCCCGCAGCTCGAGGAATTCCGGAACTCATGGCCTTGGCTGCCTCTGGCGACGCCGAGGAGCAACGGCGAAGAGCGGTGGAAAAAGCCGCGGCCGAGATTCTCGCGGCGCTCCACAGGTCAGATCCTTCTCTGGCATGCAAGGTGGCCCAAGCTGCGGTCCAGCAATTTCCTAACGAAGGCGCGCTCGTTGAACTGAAGGCGCGGGCGCACCGGCAACTGGAGCGTCACGCCGGGGGGGCAGAACAAGTAAGTAGCGCCCGCGCCCTGCGGGAACGAGCAGAGCGCGAGCGGCGAGCTTTTCTCGCCGAGAGGGCTGAAGTCGCTTACAGTACGGCGAAGCGAGAAGCCATACCACAAGCTTCGTCATCCAACTCCGGCAGGCGCCCGGCTTCTCGATCGAAGCCGGAGATCACATCGGCCGCTATCAACCATGCCGCACGTGCGCTGGCGCACTATATCGGGCCAATCTCGGGCGTTCTGGCCAAAAAGGCGGCGCTGCGTGCCGACAGTCTGCGCACTCTATACCTGCTCCTGGCCGAACATGTGGAGAGAAAACAGGAACGCGACCGCTTTCTCCGAGACGCCGGTTTTCCCAACTCCCAATAGTGCCTCCTGTCAGGCGGACTGCGCGTTCAGCATCCTAAATAGCACTGGGCCAAACTCTGGCTATCTATTCCTCCGATTTCTTCTTGCTATCGCTGTGAAATCGTGGCCGCTCGATATGGTCCCGTTTCCAGCCGCAATCCCGTTACTGTCGTCCTTAGGCGACCACGCCCGCGTGCCAGCTGTTCGCGATCTCAGGAACGCTCCACATCGGTTGTAGCCAGAACTAAGCGATCGGCTATGCGGCCCTATCTTCTCGGATAGATCGACCACGCCTTATCCCCAAATATTCCCCATGCTCGCTTGGGCGCTCAGTTTGTATGTGCTTGAGAAATTTCACGATAGGCGATTTTGCGATCTAGTGGACGAACGCTGACGCGCCTGGCAGCGGGCTTGCCTTTCTAGTGGCTGCTGAAAGCAACATCAGCTTGAGGAGTTAAGACAATGTCCACCGCTACCGTTCTGGTAAAGCAACCCGCTTCCGTCCCCACAGTGCACAATCCCTGCAGGCCCGGGCTCGCGGCGGCCCTTATTCTGGCAGGAGACATCTTGGGATTCGCGCTGCTCGTGGGAACATTCTGGGCCACCCCTTATGTTTCCCGATATGCTCCGCCCCATGGGTGGTTCGAGTATTGGCCACTCCTGCCGCTGTTTCTGATGCTCTATTGGTTCTTCGATGTGTATCCAGGAGTCAGTGTCAGCCCGGTAGATGAGATCCGGCGCATATCGCTGGCCAATGCCGGCGCCTTCACTTTTCTCTCCGTCGCACTCGGATTGAACCGAACGCCTCTGAGTTCACATTTATTTTGCCTGGCCGCTTTTGTCGGCGCATGTGTGGTGATACCCACGATTCGAAGTATAACCCGGCGACTCGGCGCCCAATTCGCCTGGTGGGGCTATCCGATCGTACTGTTTGGGGACGGAGATCGATCGCTCTCGGTGCTACAGAAGCTTAGGGCTGATCCGCGCCTTGGGTTGCGCCCCATCGCGGTGGTTGGCGACCGCACCTCCGACGAGCAGCTAGAAGGGGTTCCGGTCTGCCGCTCCGAGGCGCTAGACAGAATGGTGTTCGGGGGCGTAAAGCACGCCGTCCTGGTCGCGACGGACTTTTCCCAGTCGCAATTCGTCGAAGTGCTCGCACGCGCTGGTGAAGCTTTCCCTCATCTGATCGTGATTCCCGATACCGATTTCCTAGGAAGCGTGGGGGCCTATACGCAAGATCGCATGGGGGTACGCGGGCTTCAAGTCCGAAACAATTTGCTTCACGCCGGTTCGCGTATCGCCAAGCGAGCCATCGACCTGGTTTTCTGTTTCGCGTTGTTGCCGCTCGTGCTTCCCCTGATGGCGGTGATCGCGCTTCTGATCGCGGTGGAATCGGGGTTCCCGGTGTTCTATTCGCAGAAGAGAGTAGGACAAGACGGTCGCACCTTTCATATCTGGAAATTCCGAAGCATGGTGCGTAACGCTGCCGAAGTTCTGGAACGCTCCCTGGCAAGCAGCCCCGAACTGCAAAAAGAGTGGGCCGAAAACCAAAAACTTCGAAACGACCCGCGCATCACTCGAATTGGAAAGGCGCTCAGAAAGGCCAGCTTGGATGAGTTGCCCCAGCTCTGGAACATCGTCAAGGGCGATATGAGTCTGGTTGGTCCGCGCCCCATCGTGCACGATGAAATAGCCAAATACAAAGAAGCCTACCCCCTGTATACCAAGACTATTCCGGGCCTGACTGGACTCTGGCAGGTGTCCGGACGAAATCACACGACCTATGCCGAACGGATCACTTACGACTCTTACTACGTCCGCAACTGGTCCTTCTGGATGGA
>Ga0126381_100004804_pt1 | contig 14759 bp, 10 predicted proteins | sample PanSoiMetPlot_28_FD_96465 | JGI IMG/M metagenome (GOLD analysis project Ga0126381, IMG submission 96465) | Tropical forest soil microbial communities from Panama - MetaG Plot_28 | ecosystem: Environmental > Terrestrial > Soil > Tropical forest > Bulk soil | place: Panama | collected 2016-02-17
CAAGCAGCGCAAACGCCAATTCCGGTCTCTGTGGATCGTGCGCATCGGCGCGGCCGCAAAAGAGCATGGACTGAGCTACTCGCGCTTCATCAGCGGACTGAAGAAAGCCGGAGTCGAACTCGACCGCAAGATTCTTGCAGACCTCGCGGTAAAGGATCCGGGCGCCTTTAAGAACCTCGCCGAGCAGGCGAAGGGCGCTCTCGGCGGGGCTGCGTAACAAAGCTCTCAGTCATCAGCTATCAACCATCTGAGAAGTAACGGTGGAGCGACGGGCGTCCTCGCCCGTCCCCGTTGCAGCAGAACTACATCTCGACGTACCTCTCTTGGTGCTTAGAGGTTGTCGTTCGGATGTTTATTCTTGGTTCTAAAACTTGCCATTCTGAGCGGACGCGAAGAACTTGGTCATGAGCGCGGTATATCTAAAAACCGACAAGTGAGAAGGTAGAATTTCTCGTTATGTACACGGTCCCTAAGCTGACGGATTACTCAGCCGCTGCGCTCGATACGGCGTCGCGCGATCTATTGCGCGCGCTCGAATCGGAGGCGACTGCCGTCGGCGGCGAGAACGAGTACAAGCTCTTCCGCGATCGCTGGCTCGCGCGCAAGGATGGCATCGCCCCCCAGATCAACGAGCTATGGCTGAAAGCGGCACCTAAAGGGGCTAAGCGCGACGCGGGTCAGCTCGTCAACGACCTCAAAAAGAAAATTGAAGAAACAGTTGAAGGAGCCTTGCAGCGCTCCAAGGGGGGTGCGTCGACGTCGCGGCTTGCAGCGGAGTGCGTCGACATCACTCTGCCCGGGATGCGTCGTCCGATCGGCGCTGAACATCCCGTCATCAAGACGATGAACGAGATTGTGGCCGTCTTCCGCAATCTCGGCTACTCGGTTTCTGAAGGGCCTGAGGTTGAGACTGACTACTACAACTTTGAGGCGCTCAATTTCCCGCCCAATCACCCCGCGCGCGACATGCAAGACACGTTGTTTCTCGCCGGGCAGGACAAAAAAGCCCAGCGCGATCGTCTGCTGCTGCGTACGCACACGTCGCCCGTCCAAATCCGTACCATGGAGCGGCTGAAGCCACCGCTGCGCATCGTTATTCCGGGTAAGGTCTACCGTAACGACCCGCCGGATGCGAGCCACTCGCCAATGTTTCACCAGATCGAGGGCCTGGCGGTCGATACCAACATCACCTTCGGCGACCTGAAAGGCACGCTCGACCATGCCATGAAGGCGCTGTTCGGCTCGAGCGTGAAGACGCAATTCCGGCCGTCGTTCTTTCCGTTTACCGAACCCAGCGCCGAGATGATGGTGAGCTGTTTCATTTGCGGGGGGAGCGGCAAGCGGGGGAACGAACCGTGCCGTCCGTGCAAGACCACGGGCTGGATCGAGATCCTCGGATGCGGCATGGTCGATCCTGATGTTTTTGAATTCGTGAAACATAACGGCTACGACCCAAAAAGAGTGTCGGGCTTCGCTTTCGGCATGGGCGCGGACCGCATTGCGATCCTGAAGTACGGCGTGGACGACATTCAACTGTTCTTCCAGGGCGACGTGCGATTCTTGCAGCAGTTTGGATGACGGCTTCGAGGGTCGGCTAGGGTTATGAGCTATCGGGGAGGATGTTCTTCTTAGTCGCTCGAAGTTTCGTGGCCTGAAGCTAACCGACAAATTATGAAGTTGACTCCTTCATGGATTCGCGATTTCGTTGACCTTAAGGTCGACAACAACACCCTTGCGCACGATCTCACTTCGATCGGAATTGCAGTCGAGGGGATCTCCGGCGCGGGCGACGACACCGTCTTCGAAATGGAGATCGGCACCAATCGTCCTGACGCCATGAATCACTACGGCGTCGCGCGGGAAGCGTCGGCCTTCTACAACGTGCCGCTGAAGCCAATTGCACCTAAACTTCCGCGAGCTAGCGGAGTGTCTGGGATCACGATCACAATTGAGGACAGCCGCTACTGTCCGCGTTTCACGGCACGCGCCGTTCGCGACGTCACGATCAGGCCTTCGCCCGAAAAAGTTGCGCATCGCCTCTCGCTGATCGACCAGCGCCCGATCAACAACGCGGTAGACGCGACCAATTACGTTCTCTGGGAGAGCGGCAAGCCCACGCACGTCTTTGATCTCGACCTGCTCGAGGGAGGCCGCATTGTCGTGCGCTTTGCCCGGCCTGGCGAAACCCTTAAGACCCTCGACGGAGTCGAGCGCAAGCTGACGACCGAAGATCTTGTGGTCGCAGACGCAAAGAAGCCCGTCGGTCTGGCCGGGGTGATGGGTGGGTTCGACACCATGATCACCGAGAGGACCCGAAACATCCTGATTGAATCGGCCTGGTGGGATCCGGCGACGATTCGCAACGCCTCGAAGCGTCATGGTTTGCACACTGATGCCTCGCATCGTTTCGAACGAGGCGCGGATTTCGAATCGACCGCAGTCTCGACCAATCGAGTCGCGGAACTTATTCTGAATTCCGGTGGTGGGGTGCTCAATGGGGAAGTCATGGACGTTGTGGTCGGTCGCCGGGATCAGGCTTCGATCGTCTTGAATCTCTTTGAGGTCCACCGCATCCTGGGCAAACGGCTCGCACCGGAGGAAATTCTCCGCATCTTGACGGGCCTTGGTTTCGAGTTTGCTGCGGAACGCCAAGGAGCCGAAGAATTTGAAGTCACAATTCCTTCGTGGCGCCTCGATATCGAGCGCGAAATCGATATCATCGAAGAGATCGCCCGGCTTCATGGGTACGACAAATTTCCAAACACGCTGCCTGCTTTCGCCGGTGCGGTCATTGATCAACCCGACGATGCGAAAGATTCGAAGCTGCGCGCTTCATTGCTCGGGCTTGGGTATGACGAGGCCGTCTCCCTGACATTCATCTCGAGTGAGGATGCCAGGCGATTCGCGGCGGCTGGAACCCTTATGTTGGCAAATCCTCTGAGCGAAGAAGCCAACGTCATGCGCACCACGCTTGTCCCGAGTATGCTCAACATGCTTGCCTACAACCTTAATCGGGGAATCGATGACGTCCGCCTCTTCGAAGCGGGCCACATCTACGAAGCCGATCATTCAATGTCCATGGAGCCGAAACGCCTGTGTCTCGGAGCGACAGGACGAGCGTTGCCGCTCAATGTGAATCGTCCGAGCGAAACGCGAGCGCTCACATTTTTCGATATCAAAGGCGACGTTGAAGATCTGCTGTCGTCATTCTCGTCGACGGCTTTGCACTACGATGCGCAAACTGCCGACTACTATCACCCGGGACGTTCGGCGCGCGCGGTGATGGACGGCAACGTCGTTGCACAATTTGGCCAAGTTCATCCCGACGTAGCTGCCGTGAGAAAACTGCGTCAAGATGTGTTCCTCGCAGAGTTCTATCTGGATCGACTTTATGAGCACGCGTTGCGCGAGCCGCGGTATAGCGCGCTGCCACGGTATCCCGCAGTAGAACGAGATTTTTCGTTCGTATTTGCAGATGCGGTTTCCTGCGAACAGGTCGAAGGTGCTGTCGAAGCATTGCATTTAAGCGAACTGCGCAGTTTCGCTCCTGCCGAAATCTTCCGCGGAGGCAACGTCGGGCAAGGAAAATATTCGATTTTGCTGCGCGCTCTCTTTCAGTCGAACGAGCGAACCCTGCGAGAAGACGAAGTGGCCCAGTGGTCCGCAGCGATCATCAAATCCCTTGAGGGTTTGGGTGGCACGCTAAGGAAATAGCTGCCTATCGTTCGTGTCCCCCAAACCCTCAAATCGAATCTGCCTGCTCCAAATCAAAAATGATCCGGCCTAACTAGTAACCTCGACCGCCTGACGCAAGCTCGCCGTACGGGACATCACGCGGGATGCGATAGCGCGCCATGATTTCCTGCATGTGGTCCTCGTCCTTGGCGATATCGTCGCGGTCGTGTTTGCGGCGATGCTCGAGCCAGTGCTCGTAAGCCTTGTCGAACTTCTTCTGATCGTCAGCATTAAACCGCCCCTGGTACTCGCGAGCGTCATAGTGCCGTGGCGATCCCGAAGTTGCGATCGTATCGAATGGAGTATCGGGAGGGATCCGATACCGCGCCATGATGTCTTCCATGCGGCGCGCGTGCTTGTCGATATCGTCGCGGTCGTTTCTTGCGTTGGCGTCCTGCCACTTCCCGTATTCCTTGTTAAATTCGCGTTGATCGTCCGGCGACAGCGCCTGTTGCGAATACGCCGAATCACGGTCGCGGTCAGGATATGGCGAGTATTGTGCGCGTGCGATCGATGGCGCGACCCCCATCGCCAGAACAACTGCCAGAACTTGAAGAATGCTTTTCATCATTGACCTCCAGTCGGCAAATCTTTTTCTTACCCGAGCACAGCAGTGATGTTCGGAGAGTAGGAAGGCGGGCCTGGCTTGGAAGGTTGGCCTCAAAACCTTTCAGTCTTGACCTTAGGGTTTTCAGCAGGGTTCGCTGCGGGATTCGCCGGATGCGGATGCGCGTAGTTCGTACTTACCGCACTCGTCTAACCTGAATCTCTTGCCCATCTATTCGATGACAAGTGTATCCAGTGACAGGGCCACTCCCGTCGCGGGTGAAGGTGACGCTTCCGAGATCGTTGCGATGAAAAAGGTATCGGAGGCGATCGGCAAGTACTCATCTTCATCCCCATCGAATTCGGACCAAAGCTTGCCATTTTTGAGGGAGATAACGTCTGTCTCGCCGCCCGGACGCCATTCCTATTTCCCGACATAGTCCTCATAGTTCCGCGGATCAGTGACTGCTGGCTTCCGGAAGTTTTTCGGCAGATTGCCAGTTTGTACCGCGACCAAGACCCACGCGGCATCCCGCTTCATCCATGTTTCCGTACGGCGTTGTTCCGTCACGATGTCTGAGTCACCGAATCGCTCGTGGGTGGTCGAACGAAGGCTCATGACGGCCGCGCTGCCATGTAACCGAACGGCGAAGTCGCGCGCGTTGGTGATTTGTTCGTAGTCAGCTGGCAGATTTTTCAAATGTCGCATCAGGTCGGTTTTCGTAACGAACGTCCCATCGTCTGTGCTGATCGGACAATCGTCAGCAATGTATCGATCAAGAACAACGAGATCGCGATGGTTATACGCTTCTCGTCGCGTCGCGCTAGCACTCAATACTTCCTGTTCTTCCTTCGATACCTGCTGGCACGCGCGATGTTCGTGGCGCAAGCCACGGCAGGATCAGGGACCACAGGCGAAACAACGAATGGCGGGACATATCGGCTCCGGGATGTTTTGTGAGCCCAAATGCACGATGCGACGCAGTCTACTCGATCAGCAGAGAAGTCTGCGTGCTACTATCCGATCGGAGACGGAATTCATGTCCGCTTATCACGTCGCACAAGTAAACATCGGCCGCGTTCGTTTTCCAACTGACGATCCTCGCATGGCGGGATTCATGACGAAACTGGACGAGATCAACGCGCTCGCCGAGCGCAGTCGCGGATTTGTATGGCGATTGCAAACTTCCGAAGGTAATGCGACCTATTTACGGCCGTACCAGGACGACGATCGAATTCTGATCAATATGTCGGTTTGGGAGTCCGTCGAGACGCTGAAGCACTATGTCTATCGCACCGCGCACGCGGAATTTCTGCGTCATCGAGAAGAGTGGTTCGAGAAGTTCTCCAGCGCATATCTTGCTTTGTGGTGGGTGCCAGCGGGCCATCGGCCGGGCATGGATGAGGCTACGAAACGCATCGCGCACCTTGATGCGCACGGTCCAACGCAATTCGCGTTTACGTTTAAATCGGTGTTTCCGCCCGACGAGGAATTTCAACGCGGGATCGACTATTCATCTTTCGTTCCGTGTCCGGCGATGTAGGGTGCTCTTATCTCTCGCTCGTGAATTTTTTGAGTTCGGCGCAGAACGCATCTACTGTCGTCAGAATAGAGTCTCCCGCGAACTCTAGGCTTGCAACGGATCTCTCCGCGGCGTCGCGATGCCCGAAGCCGCAGGCGTCCTTTATGACAACAGGAATGTAGCCAAGGTCAGCGCCATGCTTCGCTGTGGGCTCGATCCCGACTTCCATCGCAATCCCCACAATGGCGAACGCAGCGATGCCGCAATCGCGAAGCGCAATGTTCAGCGGCGTGCCTTCGAATGCTGACATCGTGATCTTGTCGAGGATCGCTTCGCTAGGCCGGGGCGCCATCTCGGGAACGAGTTGGAATCCCGGAGCGTCCCGAGTGAACCAAGGTTTGACGTCTTCTGGAGACTGTACCCGCTGCCATGCCATTGCAGTACGGATCTGAAACGCGCCCATCAGTTCCCGTGGGAGAGATAGATGCCGCGTGAAAAAGATGCGGACACCCGCATTTCGCGCGTCGTTCAACACCTGTAGGACCCGGTTTGTAATCTTGGGACCGTCGGCGATCTGCCGCACGATGCCAACTTGCATGTCGTAAACGATGAGGGCGAGCGCGGAGGGATCGCAGACGTCCTCCAGCGTTTGACGAATTTTGAGTCGGAAGGCCCGCTGCATGTACTGAAAGTCTCCTTAAGAATGAACTTCATTCTAACGAGAGACTGTCGATCGCAGCAGATGTTAGCGGCGAATCATTATTTGCCATAGTTCGCAGGAAGTGCCTTCGCGAGATCCTTCCAGCCGACAAGAATGAATCCCTGATCCTTGAGGAACTTCTGAAATTCGGCACCTTTCACCATGTCGAAATCGTGCTGGCGCCAAGCCGAACCCCAATCCGCATGATCGAAGGTAGCGCCGCGCATCTCGTCATCGTCATACGCGAGATGAACGATCATTTCGTATACTCCAGGGCCGAGCGGAGAAAGCTGCTTTTCGTACCATGACACCCAATCCGCAGCAGAAACTCCAGGCTCAATCGAAATTACTTTCTGAACGAGCATTTCATCCGGCGGAGGATTGATTCCCCGCGGCCCATGCGTGCCCTGCCATTCTTCAAGAATCGGCACGTGGTAGGTGTGACCCATCTTCAAATACACCTGATACAGATCCGGCGAACCGAAAAGCGCTGCCATGTGGGTGTCGAGATGCGTGATATGTACTCCGAATTTCTGGGCTCGCTCGATCTGCGCGCCAAGCTCAGTCTCTACTTCCGCAGGCTTCGCATTCTTCGCGACAACTGGAGTATTGAGCGGCAGGTAGCCCTGATCGTCAAGCAGACTCGACACTTTGTCCTTTGACGTAATGGGGCCCCAGCGGAAAGTCGTCCATTCGCTGTTCAACGCCTGGTGGATGCCGAGATCGAGGTCTGGATGCGCTTTCGCGAAGTCCGCCGCCTCGAGAAACCATGGGCAGGGAACAAGAATGCTCGCTGACGTGATCCAGTGATTCGTCAGCGCCTCGGACGTGGCGCGATTCACGGAATGATTCATGCCGAAATCGTCCGCATGAATGACTAACAGCCGCGCATTTGCCGGATAGCCCAGCCGTTCCTGAACAGACTTGCTGGGGGATTGCGCAAAACATATTGCGTAGCAGAGGAGGATCAGAGCAAAAAACAGACGCCGCATGATGTTCTCCGACACAATGAAGTAAGACCTGGCAGGTGCAACCGCAGCAACATGGCGATGCACGAGCGATGCGAACCCGGCGCTAAGCTTCCTCTGGCGGCAACTCAAAATCAACCAGGTCTCCGCGGAAGCCACGGGTCTTGATGGCTCCAAAAGCAATTCCGATGATCATCCACAACCCGCCCACGATCCAGGCCTTCCAACTCAAGTTCTTCCACAGGAAAAAGCAAATTGTGAAACCGGCGAGCGGTGGCGTCCAAACCGCCAGTACAGCCAGTCCGACACCGGCCGCAGCGAGGAACACCCAGTTCGACGTCGGCAGAAGCACGAGCGCAATCACGATGGCTGTCAGCGCCAGTGGTATCACGGGACTCTTGTGTCCTTCGCGTACGTCATATCGAACGAACGCCGCCATGTTGACGCCCATGAACGCGATCAACGCGCCGAAATTCAGCATTTCAGCGCCGAGTCCGTAACTGAGAACAAATGCTCCAATCAACGCGATTACTCCGACAAAAATCACGTTGTTCCGCGGGACGTGCCGCTTCGGGTCCACCACCCCAAAAAATTTCTGTGGCAGTGCTCGGCTACGTCCCATGCCGTACAGAAGGCGTGCCGCGCCGATCTGCGCACCCATGCCGGATCCAAAATTCGCGATCAGCAATGTGAATCCGACCAGAGCAAATAGTGGGACCCAGGCGCGCTGCGCGACGTACGTAAACGCCGTGTCGGAGTTCGGAAAGGGCTGCGTAGCGGGCCACACCAACTGCGCCGCGTAAACCTCCAGCGCCGAGAGGATACCGATGACGAAGCACGTCAGCACGGTCGCGAGCAGAATATTTCGCCGCGGATTTTCTGCTTCTTCGGAAAGCGTCGAGATTCCGTCGAAGCCGATGTAGCTGAGAACCGCGATCGAGGTTGCCGCCAGAACCGCTTTCGAATCCCACAGTTGTGGATCGTAAAAAGGACGCGTGAAGAAGGCGGCGCCGTCGTGGGCATTCCCAAAGATGTACCGCGCTACTGCGACGAAAAAGATGGCGACCACAGCTCCCATACCCGCGGCGAGCAGTGTGTTCACACGTGCAGAAGTCTTGATTCCCTGGATGTTGAGGAACGTGAAGATCGCGCCGAAGAAGATCGCCCATCCCCAGTAGGGAACACCCTTCGCGAATTCGTGTGCCTGCTGGCTGCACCAGATAATGCATATCATCGGATTGAGCATGTAATCCATCACCATGCTCCATCCAGTCACGAACCCGAGCGCGGGGTTGATCTCCTGGCCTACGTAGGTGAAGGCAGAGCCTGCGCTCGGATACGCGCGCGCCATCCGTCCGTAGCTGAAAGCGGTGAACAGCATTGCGACCATCGCGATAAGGATCGTTGTAACGACGTGGCCGCGCCCGCGATCGCTGAGCACGCCGAACACAGACATCGGGGCAACGGGCTGAATGACGATGACGCCGTAAAGAATCAGGTCCCAAAGGGTAAGCGTCCGGCGGAGTCGGGGGGCGTTAGCGGTGCTGGTTGGTGTTGCCTCAGTAGCCATTGACGTCCTTGTATAGCAAGGCGAAAGAAAAAACCCCATCGCTATCGGCAATGGGGTCTTTTGGGGAGAGCTGCCCCTGCCGGAGCAGATGGGCGTTCAACGACTTTGTGCAACAGAAACCGGCGACACAGTAGCAGAGCATGTGAAGAATCGCAACAGTTACTCGCGACAAAAATTTTGTACCGATAACCATTTCACACTTTGTTTTCAATATGAGACAGCTTCGCAATCTTTTCGAACTCTTGGTCACATAACTTTAAAGCTATTGAAGATTCCATCCGCTTACTTCAATCACCGGCTTTGCCGCGCCCAGCGCGGAAGTCCGATAGGTCGCCGTAAGATCGCGCTTCTCGCCTGGGATTAATGAGAGGTAGTTGTCCTGCCAGAGGACAGGCAAGACTTCCTCACCGCCCGCCCCTTTGCTCAATTTGAGACGCACAAAAAAAGCGAGCGACTTGCTCGGATTCTCCAGCGTTACGTGGGTGAGTGTGTCATCGCCCTTATGCTCGGTACGGCTCGTAACTTTCAGTTTGACCTTCGGGAGTTGCGAGAGCGCCGTGTAGTCTGCAAAGGTGGCCGTCGGAGTCATGTACCAGTTCGATTTCGACCAATCCAGCGTTTCCTGCTTAGTCGAAAGCCAGTAAAAATTCGAGCCGACGAGTTGGCCGGTGCTGTCCTCGAGCCGCAGCGTCAGAAAATAAACCGGCGACGGATCGGTGAGATCTGGAAGCGTCAGCACTTTTTGCGTGCTGTCCCCTGCAGCATCCAGCGACGTCTCTTGCGAAAATTTCTCCGTCATATCGAGGTTGTAAACCTTCGTCGTGAGCTTCAGTCCCTTCGCGTCTGCATACTGGCTGCTGACAACCCAAACGGAGTGGTCGTCATACCCATAGACCGGATGCAACGCCTCCATGGCGCGTTTCGCGCCGAAATATCCACCCGCCGGACGTAAGTACCAATCGTAAAGATGCCAGATCATCGACGGCCAGGCGTTGTTTAGCATCCACTGAATGACACCAGTTGAAGTGTACTTATTTCGGCTGTAGCCCTCGAACATCGCACGAATGCCTTCGTAGTTCATCAGCTGCGCTTTGAAGGTGTAATCCTCGAGCGTGTCGGCCTTGCCGTAGCGGGCTGTGAGCGCGTCGGTGTAGACGTGAATGTCTTTGAACTCGCCGCCGCCTGCATGGAAGTTCCACCAGTCGTCGATCGGCCACCAATGATCTTTCGGAAGCATCTCCTTGATGCTTTCGATCGGAGGAACGGCGGGCCCGGGACTGGTTTCGGTATTGAAGCCGTGCGCGCCCCCACATTGGCCTAGCTTGCACTTGTTCGCGCTGCCTAAGCTGTCTTCCGTCCAGTAGGAAGGAGCTACATATTCGTAAGGTCCGCTCATCTTCACCCCGCTCTCACCGGTCACGGTAGTGGCCGCGCCGGAAGCGGAAGAAACAGTTGGCACAGGAAATAGCAGTCGCTTCTCTACGTCGAGATAGCTCTGTTCTACATCCGGGGGCGGCGGGCCGTCGCTGCCATTCAGCCACATCACTAAGCTGGGGTGACTACGAAGCCGATACACCTGGCTTTCAAGCGAGGCTTTCGCGATCTCGAAATCCTGAGGCTTCCACTTGCCCCAGTGTTCCCAATGATCGCAGCAGCACCATCCCGCCATCACGAGGATGCCTTCCTTGTCGGCAAGGTTGAAAAACTCCTCCGTCTCAAGTTTGCCTTCGAGGCGAATGGTGTTGAGTCCCATGTCTTTCACGTAGCGAAACTCGTCATGCAGGCGTTGTGAATTCTCTCTAAGCATCATGTCGGGCGACCAACCGCCACCACGAATCAGAATTCGCTTTCCGTTAATGGAAAAGAGACGGCTCTTGTTCTGATCAACTTCCGATTTCACTTCGCGGATGCCGAACTTGATTTCAGCGTGATCCGAAATTTTGCCGTTCACGTCGAATTGCATCTGCAAAGAGTAGAGTTCCGGGCTCCCCATCTGTGCAGGCCACCAGAGTCGCGGCTTGGTCAAACTGAGTTGCGAGTATTGCCCCGGATCGAAGACCACATCTTTGGTTTCGTTCGGTGCGAGTTCTACTTCCTGCGAGAACTGCATGCTCTCGATATTGCCCTTCAACGTTCCTTTTACAGGTTGGTTCGTGGCATTCTTGAGCTGTGCACTGACCGTGAGTTTGGCATTTCCGTCGGAATCGACCTGCGACATGGCTGCCGGATAGCGAAGGGCAACCGGACCACTGGTCGCGATATAGACCTCGCGCCACAAGCCCATGTTCTTGTCCGGCGGCGCGGGATTCCAGTCAACGAAGGTGATGGCTAGGTCAGTTTCTGTAGGCGCGAAAACCTGGACTGCCAGCGCGTTTTCGCCACCGATTTTCACAGCATCGGTGATATTGAATTCGTAAGTGCGCCACGCACCCGCGACCTCTTCCGATTTCGCGATTTGCTTTCCGTTGAGCCAGAGATTAGCTCGGTAGTTGATGCCACGGAAGTTCAGCCAGACCGTCTTCCCCGCGTCCGCCGCCGGCAACGTGAACGTCTTGCGATACCACCAGGACGCTGCATAGGGGCTGTCGGGATCCATGGCGACGTTGGAGAAGTTCGTCCCTATTGGATAGGTCACGCCCGGAAACTTGCGCAAGTTCATTCCATAGAAGGGATCGGGCAAGACCTTGTCCTTCACTAAAGCGCTGACGACCGTGGTCGGAACCGTGACCCCATACCAGTTGTGCGGCTGGAACGAGGGCTTCGAGATCACGTCTCCCGACTGCTCAACCTTGCTGGAAGATTGCAGGTTCCAGCCATCGGTGAGGGCCAATCGGGCTTCTGCCTTCCGGGTGGGAACTGCGGAACTGGTCTGGGCGAAGGAGAGGGAAGAGAAGGCAAGGCAGGCTACCCAGAACGGCTTGCGAAAACTCATTGATCGGGCCCCTTTTCGATATGAGTGAAGCGCATGAATTCTCGCTGAAACACGCGCCTACTCCTGCAGTTTGAAGAGAAATTGCCGAATTTTGATAACACGTTTTATTGATTCGTTTCAATAGCTGTTTTTCGGTCTTTTCAGTTCAATGCACGACCTTCGTTCCGGCATGAAACTGCGCTCCACGAAACCCTGCCTACAGGAAAGGCTCACCACCGCTGCCGGCGACGGGTTTCGGCCGCTCGTAGTTTATAATCAACAATTCCTCCCCAAAAATCTGGAGCGACCTCAAACATGATTCGATTTCTGCAAACTCCTGGCCGGACAAAGAAGATCATCCTGAGCTCTTTGTTGCTTATTATCTGTGGCGGCATGGTCATCACCCTGATTCCCGGCGGACTTGGGTCCGACTTGATGGGACAACCCCCAAGGGGGGTGGTTGCCAAGGTCGACGGTCAGGACATCACGACGCTGCAAGTACAGGAGCGCGCCCGTGCCATGGCACAACAGCGGCTCGGTCCTCAGGCGCAGTCCATGATGGGCCAGTTAATGCCGCTATTCGTCCCCCAGGCTGTTGAGAGCCTGATTGCGGGCAAGGCGATCGTGGCTGAAGCAGGACGAATGGGCCTGCAGGCTACGGACGCCGATGTGCGCGACGAGCTGGAGCACGGACGATACTCTGCTTATCTTTTCCCGGGCGGAAAGTTCATTGGCGAGCAGGCTTACGAAAATCTCCTCGCACAAAACAACACGACAGTCAGCACGTTTGAGCAGAGCATCAAAGACGACATTTTGCAGCAAAAACTAGTGACGATCGTTTCTGGCAGCGCCGTCGTGTCGCAGCAAGATGTCAAGCAGGAGTTCATCAAGAAAAATACGAAGGTGAAGTTTGAGTACGCCGTGCTTTCTCAGGACGACATCCGAAAGGGATTGCACCCAACCGAGGCCGAACTCAAGGCCTATTACGACCGCAACCAGGCGACCTACAACAACACGATCCCGGAAAAGCGCAAGATCGAGTATGTGATGCTCGACAAGACGCGGCTCTTGAGCCAGGTGCAGGTGTCGCCCGAGGAACTGCGTACCTACTACAACGATCATCAGGAGCAGTATCGCGTTCCGGAAGAGGTCAAAGTCAGCCACATCCTGATCAAGACACCGGCTCCTGGCGCGGACGGGAAAGTCGACGAAAAGGGTGTCGCCGAGGCGCAGAAGAAGGCAGAAGACATTCTGAAGCAGCTTAAGGGCGGTGCGAAGTTCGAGGACCTTGCCAAGAAGTACTCCGAGGATCCGGGCAGCGGAAAGCAGGGCGGCGAACTAGGGTGGATCGGCCGCGGACGTACAGTACCTGAATTCGAGAAGGCTGCATTCTCATTGCCTGTCGGCCAACTTAGCGATGTGGTGAAGAGCTCATACGGCTTCCATATTATCCGCGTTGAAGATAAGCATCAGGCGCATTTGAAGACGCTGGACGAGGTTAAAAGTGAGATCGAGCCTTTGGTTCGCCAGAACAAGGTGGGCAAACTGATCGAGAACGCGGGCAATGCGTTGCTCGGCAAGGCTCGCAGCGAGGGCATCGAGAAAGCGGGTGCGGCCCAAGGGCTCACGCCAGTCACTACCGATTTCGTCAGCCGAACCGACGCTCTGCCAGGTGTCGGTGCCACCGCGCCCTTCATGGATGCGGTTTTCAGCGCGAAGGAAAAAGCTCCTCCGGACTTGGCCCAATTGTCGCAGGGAGCAGTCGTCTTCCAAATTCTTGGAATCCGTCCCCCAGCTACTCCTTCATTCGAGGAAATCCGGCAAAAGGTTGAGGACCAGTTCAAGAATGAACGTGCCAGCATCCTGCTTTCACAAAAAAATCAGGAACTCTCGGACCGCGCCAAATCAGAGCACGATTTGAAGCGCGCCGCGAAGGAGCTCGGAGCCACGCTTAAGACCAGCGAATTCGTTCCGCCCAACGGACAAGTTCCTGACATTGGCAGCCTCACTGGCCCGGCGTCGGTCGCATTCAGCATGAAGCCGGGTGAGATCAGCGGTCCCATCCCAGCCGGCACCAACGGCGTGGTCCTGCAACTTCTCGAAAAGCAGGAGCCGACCGATCAGGAGTTTGCGGCACAGAAAGATCAAATTCGCGACGACCTGCGGCGCCAGAAGCAAGAAAATCTTTTCGGCCTGTTCCTTTCGAACCTGCGGGCACAGATGGAGAAATCCGGAAAGATCAAAATCAACCAACAAGAGATGAAGGCACTGACGCAAGGGCGGGGAGGCGAGGAAGGTCTCTAACTGCCAATTGCGTCTGGCCGGTACAACTTTGTGTCCCGGATTCGCCATCGAACCCCAACTCAAATCGATGTAACAACTGCAAATGTCTTTTCCGCGCGCCACTGGCATCCTGCTGCATCCGACGTCGTTGCCTGCGCGCGGAGGTGTCGGCGACTTCGGGCCGATTGCATATGAGTTCGTCGATTTCCTCGCAGCCGCTAGCCAGGGGCTATGGCAGGTTCTGCCTCTGGGACCGCTGGGATACGGCAACTCTCCTTATTCCTCCACTTCTGCATTCGCCGGAAATCCCCTCCTCATTAGCCTTGACCGGCTGGCGGAACGGGGCTGGATCGATAAGTCCCTCATCGCCGATCTACCCAAAGCGGTAGAGCCCCTGGATTACAACGCAGTATTTCGCTGCAAAATGCCCTTGCTTGCCGAAGCCGCTTCACGGTTTGGGCGAAGCATGAGCGGGACTGCGCGTGCCCGCTATGATCGCTTTTGCCACGAGCATGCGGAGTGG
>Ga0126381_100004805_pt1 | contig 14755 bp, 12 predicted proteins | sample PanSoiMetPlot_28_FD_96465 | JGI IMG/M metagenome (GOLD analysis project Ga0126381, IMG submission 96465) | Tropical forest soil microbial communities from Panama - MetaG Plot_28 | ecosystem: Environmental > Terrestrial > Soil > Tropical forest > Bulk soil | place: Panama | collected 2016-02-17
GAAGGTCCAAATGAGCGTCGCTTCCAACCAGGCGATCGCGCCGTCGAGCACCAACGCGAGACGCGTACCGAAGACGCCGCCGAAGAACAGCGCGACCAGACCGCTGATGTAGAGCCACGCTGTCGTGCCCTTGCTGAACGCCGTTGCCGTCAGACCGGAGCGGACGCCGACGCTGGACAACCCTACCGCTGTGCCGAGCGTTGCCAGCGTGATCCAGATGCCGAGCGCGATCACAAATCCGCCCCAGACGCCACTCCAGGCGATGCGAGCCGTTGCGGGAGCGAGCTCGACACGCGTGATCCGTCTTGTTCGATCATCTGCAGAGTCCATCTTCATTCCTCCCTTGGAAACAGATACGAATGGACAACGCAAGCGACGATCCAGACAACGCGTCAGGGCGGAAACGACCACATGAGGATGGCGATGAGTCCGATCGCCACGGCCGGCACGAGCAACGCCGTCGAGCCGAACGTCGAAAGGCCGCCGCCTGTCGCGACGCCGGCGACAAACGCGGCGACACGTCCGCCATACACCAGCAGCCCGTGGGAACGGTCGCGCGACAATTCGCGCCGGCCGACGAGCTTGCGCATCGCAGCGCCGGCGAAGTCGGTCAACGGGCCGGTGATGTGTGTCGTGTGCGCGCTCAGCGCCGATCCGGCAAGCGCAATGTTCTGGATCCCCATCGCGGCGGCCATGCTGATCAACCCGCAATCGGCAACGAGGGGCGTGCGACGGCCAGGCACGGCCGCCAGGCACAGCAACACGGTTTCGCACCAGAGCGTTCCGGCGGCGCTGTGGCTGCGGTGTCGTTCAATCAGCAGCGCGCCCATCAACGCACCGGCAAAGAACGCGGCGAGCACGAGGATTCGGTGGCCGGCCTCGCTGCCGTGTCCTGTCATCAGCGCGAGGACGGCCGCCGATGCGTTTCCGGTCATGTGCGACGTGAACACGTCACCGATGACCTCGTACCCCAGCGCGTTCACCGCACCGGCGGCCCACGCAAGGGCAGCGATAGTTCCGACACCGGCCGTCGTCAGTTCAGACTTGCCGTCGGCCGAGCGGATCAGCTCAGGCATCGTCCTTCCTACGCTCGAAGGTGAACGTCAGCACAATCAAGGCCCATCCCAACGTTGAGCCGTGCGTTCAGCGTCGTGGCAGTGACGTTGCTGCGGCCTTTTGGCGATTCAGCGGAGGTGTTATGGCGCGGACCGCGTCGGACGTTCTTGTCGAACGGCTGATCGATTGGGGTGTTGAGGCCGTCTTCGGTCTACCCGGCGATGGGATCAATGGATTCATGGAAGCGCTGCGAAAAGCGAAGGACCGCGTGCGGCTGGTGCATACGCGGCACGAGGAAGCGGCCGCGCTCGCGGCCTGCGCATATGCGAAATTCACCGGGCGTCTCGGCGTGTGTTTCTCGACAGCGGCTCCCGGGGCGATTCACCTCCTCAACGGCCTTTACGACGCGAAGATCGATCAGGCGCCGGTTCTCGCGATCACGGGAATGACGTATCACGATCTGATCGGCACGCACTACCTGCAGGATCTCAATCAGGACTACCTGTTCCAGGATGTTGCGCTGTTCAACCAGCGCATCATGGGACCGGCTCACGTCGAAAACGCGGCCGACCTGGCGTGCCGAACGGCGTTGAGCCATCGCGCTGTTGCACACCTGGCGTTTCCAATCGACTACCAGGTGGCCGAGGTCGGCGCCGATCGGCGGTCGAAGCGGAACATCGAAGGTCATACGTCACTCAGCTACTCGTTCGAACCGCGCACGCCGCCGCAGGATCAGCTCGCGCGCGCCGCGTCCGTATTCGCCGGAAAGGAGCGAATCGCGATCCTCGCCGGCGCTGGCGCCCGCGGCGCCGGGAGCGAACTCGAAGAGGTGGCGGATCGGCTCGCGGCGCCGATAGCGAAGGCGATGCTCGGAAAGGAGGTCGTGCCGGACGACAGTCCCTTCACCACCGGCAGCATCGGCATCGTCGGTACTCGGCCATCCAGCGAGGTGATGAAGAGCTGCGATGCGCTGCTGATCGTCGGAAGTTCCTTTCCGTACACCGAGTACCTGCCCGAGCCGGGTCAGGCGGCAGCGGTGCAACTCGACGACAGGCCGGAGCGGATCGGATTGCGGTATCCGGTTGAAGTAGGGCTCGTCGGTGATGCGAAGGCGACGCTCAAAGCGCTCGTGCCGCTGCTGCCCCGCAGCGTCGATCGGACGTTCCTCGAACGCACTCAACAACAGATGGCGGACTGGTGGAAGCTCGTCGAGGCGCGCGGCACGCGCGTCGACACGCCGATGAAACCGCAGGTCGTCGCCTGGAACCTCTCGCAGCTGCTCGAGCCCGACGCGATCCTCACCGGCGACTCCGGCACCGTGACGACATGGGCCGGCCGCATGAAGCTTCGTCGCGGTCAGCGATTCTCGTTCAGCGGGACACTCTGCAGCATGGCCGCGGGTTTGCCGTATGCCATCGGCGCACAGGTGGCGTACCCGGGCCGGCAGGTCGTCGCGTTCACCGGCGACGGATCCGCCAGCATGATGATGGGCGACTTCGCGACGCTCGTCCAGGAACAGCTGCCGGTGAAAGTCATCGTCATCAAGAACAACTCGCTCGGCCTGATCCGGTGGGAGCAGATGGTGTTTCTGGGAAACCCCGAACACGGCATCGAGCTGTCACCGATCGACTTCGTCAAAGTGGCTGAGGGGTGCGGTCTCCCCGGACTCCGTATTGACGATCCGCGCACGTGCCGCGATCAACTCGAATCCGCACTGCGCGCCGAAGGGCCGGCGCTCATCGAAGCCGTGGTCGATCCGTACGAGCCGCCGCTGCCGCCGACCATCACGGCGGAGCAGGCGACACATCTCGCCGAGGCGCTCGCCCGTGGCGAGCCGAACGCAACACGAATCGGCTTGACGATGACGCGGAATGCGTGGCACGAATCGGCGTTCGCGACGGCGCCGTCCGGCGCTGCGAAACGCACGGCGAAGCGGGTCAGGGAATCGATCGAGGGCAAGGGCCGTGGTGAATAACGACGGTCTGGCCTCCGCGCTCGAGCGCGCGGTTCGCGGCGAGGTCCGATTCGATCGCGGCACGCGTGCCGTCTACGCCACCGATCTCTCCATTTATCGGCAAGTCCCGATCGGCGTCGTCATTCCGCGTGACGTCGAGGACGCGGTCGCGACCGTCCGGCTGTGTCGAGAACACGGCGTTCCCGTGCTGCCGCGCGGCGGCGGGACGAGCCTCGCCGGTCAGTGCTGCAACGTCGCTATCGTGCTGGATTGCTCGAAGTACATGACCGGCATTCGTGCGATCGATCCGGCGAACAAAGCGGCAGTCGTCGAGCCGGGTGTCATCAATGACGACCTGCGCGACGCGGCCGAACGATTTCACCTGACGTTCGGGCCCGATCCGGCAACGCACAAGTACTGCACGATCGGCGGCATGATCGGCAACAACTCCTGCGGCGTTCATTCGGTGATGGCCGGCCGGACCTCCGACAACGTCGAAGAACTCGACGTCCTCACGTACGACGGCCTTCGGATGCGTGTCGGCAGAACGAGCGAGGATGAAGTCGACGCGATCGTTCGTGCAGGCGGCCGCCGCGGCGCCATCTACGGCGGACTTCGCGAACTGCGCGATCGATATGCCGCGTTGATTCGCGAGCGATATCCACGAATCCCTCGACGCGTATCCGGCTACAACCTCGACGAGCTCCTGCCCGAGAATGGCTTCCACGTCGCGCGCGCGCTTGTCGGTTCGGAGGGCACGTGTGTGACGGTCCTCGAGGCGCGCGTTCGGCTCGTGGACAGTCCGCCCGCGCGCGTGCTGGTCGTCGCCGGTTTCGACGACGCGGCGTCTGCCGGCGATCGGGTGCCGGACGCCATGAGCTTCCGACCTATTGGCCTCGAAGGATTCGAATTCCACGTCATCGAGAACATGCGCCGGAAAGGTAGCGACCCGCCCGGCTCGCGTCGGCTACCGGCTGGCCGCTTCTGGCTGTTGATTGAGTTCGGCGGTGCGTCACCCGACGAGGCGCGCGGACGCGCGGAGCCGCTCGCCGCGCATCTGCGCAACGCGAGCGCCTGTTGCGGCGTTCGGCTCGTCACCGATCGCGGCGAACAGCGGCAGATCTGGGAGATCCGCGAGGGAGGCGTTGGCGCCAGTCGCGTGCCCGGCGTCGAGGACGCGTGGCCTTCGTGGGAGGACTCGGCCGTTCCTCCCGAACGGCTCGGCGCCTACTTGCGGAACTTCGCGACTCTCTTGCGGCGATACGACTACAAGTGGACGTGGTACGGTCATTTCGGACAGGGCTGCGTCCACTCGCGCATCACGTTCGATCTCAAGACGGCATCCGGAGTTTCCACGTTTCGGCGTTTCATGATCGACGCGGCCGACCTCGTCGTCCGCTACGGCGGATCGCTGTCGGGTGAGCATGGCGACGGCCAGGCGAAAGGCGAGCTGCTGCCGAGAATGTTCGGCCCCGAACTGGTCGCAGCCTTCGAAGAGTTCAAACGCCTCTGGGATCCCGAATGGAAGATGAATCCCGGCAAGGTGGTGCGGCCGTACAGCCTCGATGAAAATCTGCGGCTGGGAGCGGATCACCGGCCCGCCGTCGTGAACACCTACTTCAAATTTCCCGAGGACGGTGGCAGCTTTGCCGCCGCAACCGAGCGCTGCTTCGGCGTCGGGCTGTGCCGCAGGCACGAGGGCGGCACGATGTGTCCCAGCTATATGGTCACGCGCGATGAAGTGCACACGACGCGCGGCCGTGCGCACCTGCTGTTCGAGATGCTGAAAGGGGAGGAGATCAGCGACGGATGGCGAGACGAGCACGTCAAAGACGCTCTGGATCTCTGTCTATCGTGTAAGGGCTGTAAAGGCGATTGTCCGGTCAGCGTCGACATGGCCACGTACAAGGCCGAGTTCCTGTCGCACTACTGGGCTGGCCGCGTACGGCCGGTGCACGCGTACGCGTTCGGTTTTATCGGTCTCTGGGCTCGGCTCGCCGCGCTCGCGCCCGGACTCGTGAACTTCGTGACGCACGCGCCTGGATCAAGCGAGCTCGTAAAGCGCGCTGCCGGTATCGCGCCCTCGCGCGATCTGCCGCGGTTCGCCCGCGTGCCGTTCACGACGTGGTTCGCTGGCAGGCGGCGGCGCAACATCGGCCGCCCGCGGGTGTTGCTGTGGCCGGATACGTTTACCAACTACTTTCATCCGGCCATCGCGCGCTCGGCAGTGCGCGTCCTCGAGTCGGCGGGGTACGAGATCGTGCTGCCGCGACAACCTCTCTGCTGCGGGCGCCCGTTGTACGACTACGGCATGTTGGCGACGGCGCGATCCTGGCTTCACGGCATCATCGACACCCTCGCGGAGGAGATTCACGCCGGCATTCCGGTCGTCGCACTCGAACCGAGCTGCGCCGCGGTGTTTCGCGACGAACTGCGGAACATGCTGCCGTACGACGAGGACGCGCGACGACTGAGCTCGAATACATGGTTGTTGAGCGAGTTCCTCGAACGTCATGCTGACGGCTGGGAGCGGCCTCGGCTGCGTCGCCGTGCGCTCGTTCACGCGCATTGTCACCATCGCGCGGTGATGACGTTCGATGCCGAGATGCGCCTGCTCGAATCGCTTGGGCTCGAGACGGAATTGCTCGACTCCGGCTGTTGCGGCATGGCTGGCGGATTTGGCTTCGAAGCCGAACACGTGCAGGTCTCGGTGAAGGCCGGCGAGCGCGTGCTGATGCCGGCGGTCCGGCGCGCCGCGGCGGATACCCTCATCGTCGCCGACGGATTCAGTTGTCGCGAGCAGATCGCGCAGTTGACCGATCGGCGGGCTCTTCACTTGGCACAGGTGTTGGACATGGCTCTGCGCGACGGACCCCATGGGGTCCGCGGCCGCCCTGAGAACTCACGAATCGCGGTTGAGCAGCTCGCAACCCTGGAACCGGCGCAGATCATCACAGCCGCCGCGCTTGTCGGTGCTGGTGTGTTCCTCGCGCGCCGGCTGTTGAGCCCGGCGATTGCGTGATCGGTTTCGATACCGCGCCTGTAGCTCCACGTATCACGCGTCGACCTGTCGTTCCTACTCGACTCGTGCCTGCGGCATCGCGCACGAATGGCGCGGCGCTTGCCTTTGAAATGACGGCCACCCGAACACTCACAGGAGGAGAAACCGATGGCGGAACCGAAGTCCTTGAATGATTTGTTCGTCCAGAAACTCCGGTTTATGTACGACGCGGAGCAGCGGCTCGTGAAGGCGCTTCCGAAACTCTCGAAAGCGGCGTCCGCGCCTGAGCTGAAACACGCGTTCGATGCGCATCTGAAAGAAACGGAAACGCACGTCGATCGTGTCGAACAGCTGTTCGGCCTTTTCGGCGCCACTGCCAAGACGGATGGCAACGACAGCATCAAGGGAATCATCAGCGCGGGAGACGATGTGATCGGTCTCGATGCTGATCCGCCGGTCAAAGATGCGGCTCTGGTTGCGGCAGCTCAGGGCGCTGAGCACTACGAAATCGCCGAGTACGGCACGTTGAGAGCATGGGCGCGAATACTTGGCAAGACCGAGGCGATCCAGTTGCTCGACTGGTCCCTCGAGGACGAGAAGAAAGCGGACCACACGCTGACCGAGGTGGCAACCCGGCTCAACTTCCAGGCGGCCTCACCCCACGTCCGCTGACGGGAGGCAGCATGCAGGCCGAACGGCTAATCCGCACGGCGGACGAATCGTTCGGCATTCGCGCACGTGACGGCACGTCGCTGCCACGGCTGCTGAGCGGCACGCTGCTGCAAGCGGCCAGGGCATTCGTCGACGGCACGATGCAGGTCGATGGAGACATGATCGCCGCGTTGCGCTGGTGGTACGACCGTCAGCCACCACGTCATCGGCGGTCGATTGCGGGCGTGCTCGCGTGGCTGCGTCTCGAACATTGGTTCCAGACGAAGACGCGAGCCCGCCGCAATATCGAATTTCACTACGACCGATCGAATGCCTTCTACCAGCAGTTTCTCGATCGGCGCATGCTGTACTCGTCCGCGTACTTTCAAAACCCGTCGATGTCGCTCGATGCCGCGCAGGAGGCAAAGCTCAATCACATCGTCCGCAAACTCGACGTGAGGCCCGCTCACCGTTTCGCCGACATCGGCTGTGGGTGGGGCGCGCTCGTAATGCACGTCGCCGAGAAGACCGGCGCCATGGCGGTCGGCTGCACGCTCAGCTCGAGCCAATTTCAACTGGCCGCGGCGGCCCTCTGCTCCAAAGGTCTGGAGCGCCACGCCACGATCGAGCTCTGTGACTACCGGACCCTCAGCGGACCGTTCGATCGGATCGCGTCCGTCGGCATGTACGAACATGTCGGGCGTCATCGGCTCGGCGAGTACTTCCGGATGGTCGCGGAACTGTTGCCGGCAGACGGCCTGTTCCTCAACTCCGGGATTACGCGGCCTGAAACCGTCCACGACGACGATGTGACGACGTTCCTGCACCAGTTCGTGTTTCCCGGCGGTGAGATCCCGTATCTCGCGGAGACGATTCGCGCGGCGGAAGCCGCCGGACTGCAGGTCGTCGATATCGAGAGCCTGCGTCATCACTACGCGCTGACGTGCGCCCGCTGGCTGCAGCGGCTTCAGGAACGGCGCGATGCCTGCCTCGCGCTGATCGACTTGCAGACGTATCGCGTATGGCAGCTGTACCTCGCCGGATCGGTGGTCAGCTTTGAGCGGGGCGAGTCCGAGTTGTACCAGATCCTGTTCGCGAAGCGCGGACGTTCCCAGCCTCACTGGTGGACGAGGCGCGGGATGTACTGCTGAACACGGGATGCCCAATCTCATTCCGTACTCGGCGGTCGAGCAGCACGCGCTCATCGGTGACCGTCGAACCGCTGCGCTCGTCGCCTCCGACGGCACGCTCGATTGGCTGTGCCTGCCAGACTACGACGGAACCGTCGTGTTCGGCGCGCTCCTGGACGCACGTCGCGGCGGTTTCTGGCGTGTGGGACCGTCGGGGTTGTGGCGCGGCGAACAGGTCTACGACGACAGCTCTCCAGTTGTGCGCACCCGCTGGACGACGGACGCGTATGCCGTCGAGTTGACGGATGCGATGGCTATGCCCGCCGACGTTCGCGCAAGCGGTCGAGACGGCGCTCGCATCGTCTTGCGGCGTCTCGAATGTCTGCGTGGATCCGCGCCTTGCGTTTCGACGTTCCGACCTGGCGTCGACTTCTCGGTGCCCGAGGCCGGACCGGAAAGCACACTCGGCCGGGCCGGAACCTACCAGTTATGGTCGGACCGCGAGGATTTTCGGAGCGGCTGCCGCAGCGCCGTCGTTCACGCACAGGAAATCGTGTGGATGGTCTTCGAAGTGGGATCGCGAAGCGAGTGGAGCGCGCCCGAAGCCGAACGGCTGCTGGACGACGTTCATCGGTTTTGGCGGGACGTCATGCGGCGACTCGACTTTGGATCTCTGCGCGAACCGCTGCAGCGTTCGGCGATCACGATCAGACTGCTGGAGTACGTTCCGGCCGGATCCGTGGTCGCCGCGCCGACCACCTCGGTACCTGAACGGATCGGCGGCGACTGGAATGTCGACTACCGGCTGACGTGGTTGCGAGATGCCTCGCTTGCGATGGGCACGTTGGCGTCGTTCGGCGATCGGGAATCGGCCGGCCGATATCTGGGATGGCTCTCCGGGCGGTCGTCAAAGACGGCTGCTCCGCTGCAAGTGCTCTACGACATTCACGGCGGCAATCAGCCGACGGAGATCGAACGGAAAGACGTCGAGGGCTATCGTGGATCGAAGCCGATTCGGTTCGGCAATCACGCGTTTCGGCAGCATCAGCTCGATAGCTTTGGCTACCTCGCCGATTGCGCGTTGACCTATTTCGAGGCGGGAGGCCGTTGGGCGCCCGACTTCTGGCGCCTGCTGTGTCGAGCGGCCGACTACGTTGCACGCCATTGGAGCGATGCTGGCAACGGGATCTGGGAACTGTCCTCGCGACAGCGGTACGTCAGCGGGCGAGTCATGTGTTGGGTCACGCTCGATCGCGTGCTTCGAATCGCGAATCGGATGGCCGTCGTGCCGGACGGTGCCACGGCGTGGACGCGCGAGCGGGAGGCGATTCGACACGAAGTCGAAACACTGGGTTGGAGCGATCGGTTGTGCGCCTTCAAGCAGTCATTGGAGCACGACGTGCTCGACGCGTCGGCGCTGCTCATGGTCATCGTCGGGTTCTTGCCTGCTCAGGATCCTCGCGTGCAATCGACGATCGACGCCGTCGCCGAGCGGTTGACGATTGACGGCTGTGTCTACCGGTTCGATCCCGAACAGGTCATCGATCGCGACGGCTCGATGGGTCAGTACGAGTCGGCGTTTCTCCCTTGTACCTTCTGGCTCGCGACGGCCTGCGCGCTGACGGGCCGAACGCGCGACGCACGCGACATCCTCGATCGCGTCAGGGCGGTCGCAGGTCCGCTTGGACTTTTTGCCGAAGCCATCGATCCGCGGAGCCGCGCGTTCGCTGGCAACACCCCGCTCCTGTTCTCGCATGTGGAGTACATACGAGCCGTCCGTGCGTTGAACCGCGCCTGAGACATATGGACGCGCTCGGTCAAGCCGAGGCAAATCACGGATCAGACTCGGTGAACTGGCAGTCTTGATGCACTGCCTTCTTTGGGAGGTGTTGCAGTGAGAGCCTTGAGCTGGATCAACTTCATTCTCGGTCTGTGGTTAATTGTCGCCGGCTTCGTGTTGTCCAACGGAGCGGGTGCAATCATGGCAGAGGAAATCGTCCTCGGCATCATCATCGCGCTCCTCGCACTCGGGTCGATCAACAGCTCGAATCCAGGAATCGCCTGGTGCGTGGCTGTCGCTGGCCTGTGGACGTTGCTGGCGCCGGCGATGATCAACTACAGCGCGTTTGCGGCGTCGAAGGCCAACGACGTCACTGTCGGTATCGTCGTGCTGGTCCTTGGATTCGCCAACGCGATCTATCGTCAGTCGCCGGTTCGCACCCACGCGTAGCAGGGCGGCCGTATGTCGATCGATGACCTTTTGGCGATCTTCCGGCGTTCACGCAGAAGGTGGCGATTGTTTCACTCCGACGACACGATGGAGTGCCGGATAACGGAGCTCTCAAGCGGTGTGGAGATCCGATTCGAGTACTGCGGCGAGCTGTACCACGCCTTCGTCCACTCGACTCGAGCGGATGCGGAGCGCGAAGCCGACGAGAAACGTCGACAACTAATCCAGGTGGGGTGGTCCGAGCGTCCGGCTGGCGAGGCAGGGCAGGCGGCGCCCTAACCTCTCCTCGACCACAGTTCGTCTTCGTGCGCGATCGCCTGCGGGAACAGGACGTTGTTCTCGAGATGCACGTGCCGGTGCAGATCCCTCTCGAATGCCTCGAGTTCTGACATCGTGACCGCGTACGTCGCGCACCCATCAGCGGGCGTGGCGTAGTTTTCCGTCAGCTCGCGAAGCGTGCGCATCGCGTCCCCGGCATCCTGATGCTCGCGCTCCATCATCCGGATCGGATTGGCGACCGTCCCGAATGGGCTGACCACGCCGCCGCACGGCCGATCCCTGCGTGCCGCCAGATCCCGCATGTACGGAAACAGCACCTGCTCTTCCTTCATGAGGTGCTGATGTAATTCCTCGCTCAGCTGATCGAAGACGATGACGATGTCGCTCAGTTCCGCATGCCGTGCGCCGTGGACCGTCTGCAGCTTTGCCAGGTGTCGCGCGATCGTCGGCACATTTTCACGAATGTAGGCGTGATGCGTGCTGACGATGTAGTCGATCAGCCCATCCACCGTCCATGCCGTCGCATCGTCCTCCGGCGCAGCTACGCCAAGCGCTTCGATGGCGGCGATGACCTCGGACGGATCCGCTGATGCGCCCCGGCAGGCATCCGCGAGCGATCGGCGGCCGCCGCAGCAGAAGTCGATGCCGTAGCTCTCGAAAATGGCGCCTGCGCGAAAATCGGTCGCGACGATGTCGCCGATCATGCTCTGCTCGAGTCGTTCGTTCATTCCGGCCTCCCGTGTGGATCGGAAGCCAGCATAGCGGGCGCTTCGTCGCGGCGGTATGATCTGCGTCATACGGTCCGATGACCGCCAACCTCGACGACATCCTGCGCAAGACCACGATCTTTCGCCGGCTGACGCCCGACGATCGGCAGCGCCTCGCCGCCGTCGCGCAGCTGCGCGGTTTCGACAAGGGCGAGACCTTGTTCGTCGAAGACGATCCGTCGGACCTGCTGTACACGATCGCGACCGGGCGGGTAAAGGTATCGAAGATGACGGCGCGCGGCACCGATCTGATCCTGGAGATCTTCGGTCCCGGCGATCCGGTCGGCGCCGTCGCCGTCTACGAGTCGCGGAACTATCCCGCGAGCGCCACCGCGCTCGAGCCGACGACGTGCGTCGTCGTGCCGCGCCAGGCGTTCTTTTCGCTCCTCGAGTCGCATCCGACGATGGTGCGCGGGCTCCTCGTCGGGCTGACGCATCGTCTTGTCGAGCTGACCAACCGCCTCGCGGAACTGTCGGGCGGGCGCATCGAAGCGCGGCTCGCCCGGTTTCTGTTGAAGCTGGCCGACGACATGGGGCAGAAGCGCTCCGACGGCGTCTTCATCCCGCTGGCGCTCTCACGTCAGGAAATCGCCGACATGATCGGCACGACGATCGAAACGTCAATCCGCATCATGAGCCGCTGGGGCAAGGACAACATCGTCCGGACGGAGAAAGACGGATTTCTGGTCGTCGATCGCGCCGCGCTCGAAAACGTCGCGATGTCATAGGTCGCGCCGCGCCAGCAGCTGCGCAGCCACTGCCAACGGCACGACAGTCCAAAGGGCGAGGGCGGCGGCGGTGATTCCGATCGCGCGACCGTCGCCGCCGAGGAATCGGATCCACGCGTCGCCCGCGGCGCCGAGGACGTTCGCGGTGCCCGAGACCAACAGCATCGCGATGCGAATCAGGTCGGTCGGGTTTCCGAACACTGACACGAACAGCACGCGGCCTCCGAGCGCGCCGGTCAGCCAGCCTGCCAGCGATAACGCCGCGCCGTCGTAGAGCAGTACGAACGCGAACCAGATGAAGATCGCTGCACCGAGCGCGGCCACTCGTTTGTCCGTCGCTGCTGCCACGGCGGCGGCCATCGACAAGAAGATCGCCGAGAGCGCAATAGACGCGCCCACGAAGAAGACGAACGCCGGCAGTCCGTCGAGGCCTGCGCTCGACGCGACGATGCCGGCACCGATGCCAAAGCCGATCGCGATGGCGCCGCCGAGTGCCGCGAGCTCGCCGGCCCAGCGGCCGATCAGCACGGTCGCGCGTGCGACCGGTTGTCCGAAGAGAAACGGCTCACTGCCGGTTTCCGCGCACTGACCCGAGACGCCGAGCACGACAGCCGCGAGCGGGATCAGCAGCAGCGCGACCGGTATCAACGCGAGCGTCGTCCTCGCGAAACCGTCGGCGCCCGAGAGCTCGTTCGCGGCGCCTGCCGAGTACGCGGCGGCGCCGGCAAGCAGCGCGCAGGCCACGGTCAGAAGCCGGATCCACTTCAGCCGCGAGGCGGCGATCAATTCCAGACGCGCAATCGTGAGGAGGTCGCTCATCGCCGTCCTCCAATCGACCGGACGACATCGGTCCAGGTCATCGCCTGTCCGCTTGCGTCCGCTATGCGCGCATCGGACGCGTCTGTGAATGCGACGATGCCGGAGCCCATTGCGGTGCGGGCGCTCTGCGCTTTGGCGAAGAACGCGGCCGTGACGTCGATCCACTCGCCGCCGACGTGGACGTACGCCGCGTCGCCGTCGCGGTACTCGGCGGCAAGACAGCCGACGTCGTCGAAGAAGCGCGTGTCATCACGCCTCGACACGATCTGCCCCGCGCCGGTGTCGCTCGAGATCAGCATGCGGCAGTGCGCGCACTCAACGCGATCCAACGGCACCGCTTCGGGCGAGCGCGCCTTCACCGTGCAGCCAACCATCGACAACCACACGATCGCCAGCAACCAGATCTTCATGGCCGTAACCCCAGAGGTCGCCTTCGAACATCCGCTCGATGCGGCCGTCGCGCAAGAACACCGTCCGCGTCGCCAGATGACGAACGTCGGCCGACATGTGTGTGGTAAAGACCAGCGTGCGCCCTTCGCGCCGCAGTTGGCGCGCCCGGCAGAGCAGGATTCGTGACGCCGCCGGGTCGAGATTTGCCGACGGTTCGTCGAACAGGTAGAGGTCTACGGCGGGCAGGAAGGCAATCGCCATCGCAAGCCGCTGACGTTCGCCGCCGGAGAGCTGGGAGACGCCGCGATTCGCGAGTGGCGCCAGTCCGCAGGCGTCGAGCTCGCGATCGATCGCGTGACCCGAAATCCGCCTCAGCGCCGCGACGGCCGCGAGCGTTTCACGCACCGTGAGCGTCGGCGGAAACACCGGTTTCTGGGGCAGATAGCTCAGACGCTTTCTCGCGCCGACCGGATCGCGCCCGGCGTCGACGCCGCCGATCGTGATGCGTCCGCGGTCCGGCCGCACTAGCCCCACGACGCAGCGGAGCGTCGTCGTCTTTCCGGAGCCGTTCGCGCCGAGCAGCGCGACGCTTTCGCCCGCGTAGACATCGAGCGTCATCCCGTCGAGGACGCGGCGATTGCCGAAGGATTTCGTGAGGCCGGTTACCGTAAGCATGATCGGGCTCCCGCTGCCGCGCCCACAATCAACAACAGAAACAGCCGGGGCCCGGTGCGATGCGGCTCAGGCTTCGTGGGACGCACCAGAGGCTTGTCGTCGACGGCGTCGGCCGATGCAGGCGCGCCGCTCAGCTGCGCCGCAAACTCGAGTCCCGCGGCAGCCGGGCTGCGCAGGAACAGGCGTGTTGCGGGCGTCGCGCCTTCGATTCGCTCGAACGCGCCGAGAATGGGATGCGGCGCGTCGCCGATGCCGTCGCCGTCGAAATCGAAACCGCGATAACGGCTCCACGCGTTGCCGCGTCCGTCGATCGACCACCGCGTGCCAGAATCGCGTCCGCTCAGGACCACGTCGCTCCAGTTGCCGGCGAACTCGTTCGCGCCGAACGCGTTTCGTTCCGCGCTCGAGAAGAGCGTAATCGCCGTGTCGTTGTCGCGAAACGTATTCGATTCGAACCGGTTCGTCGACGAACCGTCGAGCAGCAGACCCCGCGCGTTCTCCGCGATCAGATTCGCGCCAACGCGCGAGTCGTCGCAGTCCTTGAGCGTCAGGCCGACACCAGGCACGCCGCGGTTGCCCAGGACTCGGTTCGACTCGAAGCGGATCCGGCGCGAGTTCATGATGTTCGCGCCGACCGCGGATGCACTGAACGTGTTCCGGGCGATGACGGTGTCGTCCGAAAACATGTCGTGCAGCGCGTAGCGCGAATCGGTGGCCACGTTGTCGACGGCGCGGCCGCGCGGCGCGTATTGGAAGTAGATCGCGTCGCGCTCGCCGGCGACGCGATTCCGGCCGACGAAATTCTCCGGCGCACGATAGAGGTAGATGCCGTCGCCGCGCTGGCCGAACGCCAGCTCGCGCAGTCCGTGAATGTCGTTGTCCGCGATCTCGTTGTGCCTCGCATCCGTGACGACGATGCCGTAGAAGACGCGACGCAGCACGTTGTCGATGATGCGGTTGCCATCCGAGCCGACGAACACGCCGGCGTCCATCGCGTTGGTCTGCCCCGTGCCGCTGCCTTCGATGGCGAAGCCGCTCAGCTCGCATCCCGGTGCGACGATCGTGACGACCGTCC
>Ga0126381_100004806_pt1 | contig 14755 bp, 14 predicted proteins | sample PanSoiMetPlot_28_FD_96465 | JGI IMG/M metagenome (GOLD analysis project Ga0126381, IMG submission 96465) | Tropical forest soil microbial communities from Panama - MetaG Plot_28 | ecosystem: Environmental > Terrestrial > Soil > Tropical forest > Bulk soil | place: Panama | collected 2016-02-17
AGTAGCGGGTGATAACCTCGGACTTTACTGTCGTGTCGCCCGAAAAGCCCAGCGCGCGATAGGTAATTTGGCCAACTTTGGAAATCGTCCGGAGCGCCCTTAGTTTGCCCTGCTTGGCGAGCTTGGGAAGCTTAGCATCAATATCTACTTCCATTTGCGCGCCGCGCAACGCCTGTTGCTGAGTGCGGGTTGCGTCCAGATATCGGCTTACGATGTCAAGATTGGCGTCGTCTGGAGCTTCAGTGCTCCACACTGACGCAGGAACGGCCAGCATTAAAGACGCAATTAGAATCTTCGGTAGACGCGATGCCATACCCATAAGCGAGCCAATCAGGCTATTAGTACTCTTTCAATTATAACAGATGGTGGTCAGGGGGCGGTGGTTGCAGCGAAAGTGGAGAAAAGGGCGTTCAACGGCGAAGGACGGAGGTTGAAGTTACTCTCATGTGACCCTCGCTCCCATGTCATTGTGTTGTATCTGAGACGTTCTCCGTCGGTCTGGACGGTAACCAACCCATCATGGTCGGTTCGAAGCAATGTAATATGACGATCCAGTAACCTGCGAACGACATCCGGGTGCGGATGACCGAAAGAATTCTCGTACCCTGCCGAAACGATCGCGATCGACGGCGAAACCGCCTCCAGGAACGCCGGAATTGTCGATGTTTTCGAGCCATGATGCCCTACCTTTAGGACATCCGCGTGAAGGTACAACCCGTCCGAAACCAGTATCTGCTCCATTGGCCGTTCCATGTCGCCGGTTAACAGAAATGTCCGCGAGCCATACATCACCCGAAAGGCAAGCGAATCATTGTTCCCGATCTTTATGGAAGCGTAATCTTCCGGTGGCGAAAGAAACTGCACGCGAGCCCCACCGAAATCGAACGGGAGCCCAAGGTGTCCTTCCACTACCCGGATTCCCAATTCTCTCGCCCGCTCCACCAAAGTTTGGGGGGGATTCGCTCCCACCCAGAATTCGGTTGGCCGAAAATTCTCCATTACGGATTTCAACCCGCCAATATGATCCTCGTGCGCGTGCGTAGCAACCAGCACGTCGAGCCTTCGAATCCCGCGGCTCCACAAGAACGGCGACACGACGTCCTCACCCATATCGAAGTTCGACTTACGAACCCGCCCGTACTGAAGGATTCCGCCGCCATCGACAAGGATTTGCTGTCCTTGTGGAAATGTCAGAAGCAGGCTGTCCCCCTGCGCCACGTCGATAGCGGTAAGCTCCAGGACTCCAGCCGCCGGCTTCGGGGGCCAAGGCTGCCACAGCAGCAGCCCAAACATTGCAAGCACGGCAACCGTCGCAACCCAACGCAAAACTGGCCGCCGCACCAGCGCACAGGACGCGGCGGCGTCCAAACGAGTGCCAGAAACCCTGCCGCCGCGTCCGTTGTGCGCTGGGTTACTGGAGAGAATTGCCATAGTCGCAAGCGACGAAACGAACCCAAGCGCGAGCCAAACCGGCGGATCCGGTATTCGCCACGAAGGTTCGATGCGGGCATGCCAAGTGGCGATCTTGGCGGCAATCGCCAACAACGCACTGGCCACGTGCGCCATCCAGCGCCATCCTGTAAAAATCGCCCCAAACCCAATCGGCACGACCAGATTGAGAAGAGGAACAATCAGCAAATTCGCGCTCAATCCCGTGAATGACACTCGGTGAAACAATTCCGCCATCGGCAATGCAAGCCCGATCTGAATGACCGTGGAGATCGTCATCATTTCCGTTGCGTACAGCAGCAGCCGCCCAGCTCCCGCGAAGACCGAAGCAAACCATTCCTTGGGAATTCGAAGCCACAGCGCGAACGTCTCAGCAGCGAGTCGCAACTCCACCCGGGCTTGAGCAATACGCGGCTCCTGGTGTGGATCGACCGCAAGATCATTGATACTCCTTAAACCGCGAGCCATCGGAACGATCCAAAGATCGAGCAGGGGAGCCGCCAGCGCCCCAATTGCCGCTACGGACAAGAACGAAAGCTGAAAACTCGCATCTAGTAACTGTTCCGGGTCCCAAACCAAATATCCGATCGCAATCGCTGCCAGCAGATTCAGAACTCTCGTCCGCCGGAACACGAACCGCGCAATCAGAAAAAGTGTGAATCCGCCCGCCGCCCGAACCACCGGCGCCGACATCCCGGAAACCAGCGCGTACAGCCAGGCCGCAGCCGCCGTGAACGCGAGCGCTGGAATCTGCGGCATCGCGGCCAGCCGCAGCAGAAACAGTAGGACCCCCGCGAGCACCGTTACGTGCACTCCCGAAATCACCAGGGCATGAAATGTGACGGTCCTTCGAAAATCTTCCGTCCAGACCTTCTCGAGCGCTGACGAATCCCCAATCAGAATTGCCTTCATCATCGCGCTCGAATACGTATCCGCCCCATACATCTCTTCCAGCTTTCGGAGCGCCCGAGTCCGCAGGGAATAGACCAAGCTCAACACCCGCCAGCCACATCGTCCCGCCAATATCCGAGGCGGACTTCGGCGAGTCATGGTAGCGGTCCAGTAAATGTTCTGGTGCTCGAGGTAAGACGAGTAGTCGAATGATCCAGGGTTGTTGTAAGTGTGCGGCGGGTGAATCCGCCCGTCGATTTCGATGTGCTGCCCGTACTTTAAAACCGGAGGCGTCTCACCCTCTTCCAGAGGAATTGTCACCCGTGCGCGCGCTCCCGGAGATAGCTCCAACGTGAACTGCCCTCGATCCGCCGAAAACACCGGAGGATCCACGACGCACCCTTCAAGAATCAAAGTTTCTCGCGGCCCCGCATCAATCGTCGGCCGTGACCCTTTGTTGTGGGCCGCAACCGCAAACATTCCCGCCCCAACACAGGCAAGTGCGACACAAGTCCGCCCAATCGACTTTGATTTGACCTTGTAGGTAACAACCGCCAGCACCGCGAAAGCAGCCGTCGGCCAGGCGCTTTCCCAAATGTTAAACCCCACCGTTCGCGCTAGGGCTATTCCAGCAATCAGGAACAGAAGCGGTAAGACAAGCGGGTCAGGCACTCCTAGTTAAGTGCAATTACGACTTGAAATATCTCCTAGTTGCATACGATCACCCTTAAAAGCAAAAGGCCGGATCCCGTTTCCGGGTCCGGCCTTAAGCGCACCAATGAAGAGCTTAGTAGCGGTAGTGATCCGGCTTGTAAGGACCTTCCGGAGCCACGCCGAGATACTCCGCCTGCTTCGTAGAGAGCGTCGTCAGCTTCACGCCGATCTTCTCCAGGTGCAGCCGGGCGACTTCTTCGTCGAGCTTCTTCGGAAGCGTGTACACGTCCACCTTATAGGTGTCCTTGTTCTTCCAGAGGTCAAGCTGGGCCAGTGTCTGGTTCGAGAAGCTGTTCGACATCACGTAGCTCGGGTGGCCAGTCGCGCAGCCGAGGTTCACCAGGCGGCCCTCAGCGAGCATGAAGATGCTGTTCCCGTTGGGGAATGTGTACATGTCCACCTGCGGCTTAATGTTGGTCTTCTTCACGCCCTTCTCAACGTTGAGCGCGTCCACTTGAATTTCGTTATCGAAGTGACCGATGTTGCACACGATCGCCTGATCCTTCATGTGCTTCATGTGCTCCAGCGTGATCACGTCCAGGTTGCCCGTGCAGGTGACGTAAATGTCGCCGCGGCCGAGCGTATCTTCCACGGTTGTGACCTCGAAGCCTTCCATCGCAGCCTGCAATGCGTTAATCGGATCGATTTCCGTCACAATCACGCGAGCGCCCATACCGCGCAGCGAATGCGCCGAGCCTTTGCCCACGTCGCCATAACCGCAAATGACCGCGACCTTGCCCGCAACCATGACGTCGGTCGCGCGCTTAATACCGTCAGCCAGCGATTCGCGGCAGCCATAGAGATTGTCAAACTTCGACTTCGTGACCGAATCATTCACGTTGATCGCCGGAATCAACAGTTTGCCCTGCTCCTTCATCTTGTAGAGCCGGTGTACGCCCGTGGTCGTCTCTTCCGAAACGCCACGCCATTCCTTCACGATCTTGGTCCAGTGCTTCGCATCCTGTGCATGAACCTTCTTGAGGAGGTCTTTGATGACTTTCTCTTCGTGACTGCCGGACGGCTCGTCCACCCACTTGCTGCCGTTCTCGAGTTCATAGCCTTTGTGGATCAACAGCGTCACGTCGCCGCCGTCATCCACCACCAACTCCGGACCCTTGCCGTTCGGGTGGCTGATCGCATGCAGCGTGCATTCCCAATATTCTTCGAGCGTCTCGCCTTTCCATGCGAACACCGGAACTCCCGCCGCCGCAATCGCGGCCGCCGCGTGGTCCTGGGTCGAGAAGATATTGCAGCTTGCCCAACGAACCGAGGCTCCGAGATCCACCAGCGTCTCAATCAGCACCGCCGTCTGAATAGTCATGTGCAGTGAACCGGTCACGCGCACGCCCTTGAGCGGCTTCCCAACCGCGTATTTCTTGCGGATCGACATCAGGCCGGGCATCTCATGCTCGGCAATGGAAATTTCCTTGCGTCCCCAATCCGCAAGCCCCATATCCGCGACTTTATAATCGGTCGCGACCGCTGTTGTAGTGCTCATTTCATCTCCTTATATCTTGAAATCCAGATACATTGATATCATACTAGAAGGGCACAGTGGCGTCAATCCTAAAAAGTCTTAAGGTACTGGCAGATCCAAACCGAGTCCGTATCCTATTGGTTTTACAACTGGAAGAGCTTTCGGTTGCGGAACTTCAGGAAATCCTTTCCATGGGCCAAAGCCGTATCTCGACCCTCCTGGCCCAGCTTAAACAAGCCAGATTAGTTGAGGATCGGCGGACCGGTAAGAGCATTCTGTACCGATTCACCGCAGCCGACTTCAACACGGTCTTGGCTGAAGCCGCCAAAGAAATCCCTCAGGCCGCGGAGGACGCGGAAGCCATCAAACTCGCCCTCGCTAAACGCAAAGATCGCATGCGAGCCTACTTTGACGGCCTGGCCGGCAAGTTTGGCCGCCACTATGTTCCCGGCCGTTCGTGGAAAGGCTTGGCCGAAACTCTGCTGGCCTTAATGCCCCCGCTCGAAGTGGCCGACCTTGGAGCCGGCGAGGGGACTTTTTCGCAACTTCTCGCCCGCCGAGCCAAACACGTCATCGCCATTGATAACTCCGAAAAGATGGTCGAATACGGCTCGGACCTCGCCCGCAAGCACGGCATTGAAAACCTCGAATACCGCCGAGGCGACATCGAAGCCGTCCCAATCGCCGACGAATCCATAGACCTCGCGTTCTTCAGTCAGGCCCTGCACCACGCCCAACACCCCGCGAGAGCTGTAGCCGAAGCTTGGCGCATCTTGAAGCCAGGCGGCCGAATCGTCGTTCTCGACCTTGTGCGCCACAACTTCGAAGAGGCCCGGGAAATGTATGCCGACCTCTGGCTCGGCTTCACCGAAGTAGAAGTCCGCCGCTTCCTGGAACAAGCAGGCTTTCAAAACGTAGAAACCTCGGTAGTCCACCACGAGGAAGAAGCCCCCCATTTCGAAACCATGTTGGCGTTGGCATCCAAGCCCTAAAATGGCGGGGGCTCGTTTATGGGGCGCTAATCTTATCGCGAAACTCGACGGGCGCCAGCGCTCGGAAATGTTTCACGTTGAATGTATAGAGCCGATCGCACCGCGCCCGTATCGCTGCGCGAATGTGCAAAGCGTCATAAATCGCGCCGCCGCTCCAACCAGCATCAGCACATTCGTCTATGACAGTCCGATAGTCACCCGCCCCCAAAGCCATTACCTGCATTCTTGCTGAGACGCTCTGGTCGATCAACAGGCGAGCTTCTGCGGGATATATTCGCGGTGAGAAGGGCGTGCGCGTGAGGACCGAATACAACTCGGCAAGCGTATGCGCGCTTACTATTGCTTCATTCGTCTTCGAATTGCTTGACAAAACAGCCGCCGAAGCAGGCACGTTATGCGGATGGTCCTCGATTAAAGCCGCCACCAAGACGGAGGTGTCAAAGCAGATTTTCAAGAGGCGCCCAATTCGTGAAGTCGAATCTCGCGATCATCCTCAATTAACCGATTCCAGTCGTATCCTTTGGGGAGTTTGCCGGTGTGCATCAAGAGGCCATTTCGCTTTACCAGCGGCTGAGTTCGCCGAGCGGATTTGAGTGTAATACCGGCGCCGCTTTCCTCCAGCTCCAAATCCGACCCCTCACGCCATCCAAGCCGTTCTCGCACAGGCTTTGGAAGAATGACCCGGCCATACCGATCTATTTTAAGAGTCATTGCCATTTCATTATGCCATTTGCCAATAACTGTGCCGCAATATCTTGCGCCGTATACTACAAACCATGCGGCGCAACATCCTTCGAACTCTCCTCCTTGTTATGGCTGCGATAGCCACAGCCGTCGTCCTTCCCGCCGAAGACGTCAAGAAGCTTTCGGCCGACGACCTCCGGCAATACCTAAAGGAAGGCAAGTACTTCTTCCTGGACGTTCGGGAGCCCAGCGAACTCGAACAATACGGCTCCGTCAAAGGCTATGTGAACATTCCGCTCGGTCAGGTCGAAAAGCGCATGAGCGAGATCCCCAAGGATCAAACTATCGTCACCATGTGCGAGCACGGCCGACGCGCAACACAGGCCGCGGAAATCCTCATCAAGAATGGCTACAAAGTAGTCGGCGCGTGCGGTCTCGAAGAATATCGCAATAAGGGCTACGAGTCTGTGAAGGTCCCGGCAAAGAAGTGAGCACGCCCCTCGAGATCACAGCAGCCGAAGTCTCACGCCGTCTGGCCGCCGGGGAAAAGCTGCACCTAATCGACGTTCGCGAGCCGAATGAATTCGCGATTTCCAAGATACCCGGCGCCGAGCTTATCCCAATGCGCCAAATACCAGGCGAGCTGCAATCCCTGGAGGCGAAAGTGGACGAAGCGCCTCTTATGGTTTTTTGCCATCACGGTGTGCGCAGCCTGAACGTCGTGAATTGGCTTCGCCAGCAAGGATTGGAAGCTTGCCAAAGCATCGCAGGAGGCATCGACGCCTGGAGCCTCACGGTTGACCCAAACGTCCCCCGCTACTGACCTACGCGCGCGTCTGCCTCTTTACCTGGCGGGCGCCGCAGCAGCAGCTACCGTAGCCTCGATCGCAGCGTATCAGATCCTCCTCGGCCTCGCGCTGCTCGCGCTTCTTATCGACCGCCAGAAACCGCGATGGCTGCCGATTTATCCCCCGCTCTTCGCCTGGATCGCGCTCACCTTGATCTCGGTTGCGGTTTCCGGCCACGCTGCTAAAGGATTTCCGCAAGTCAAGAAGCTTTACGTCTGGCTGATGCTGCTGGTTGTCTCGACCGCGTTCACTCGCCTGCGCGAAATCCGCATTCTTACTTACTTCTGGGCCCTTATCGCGAGCCTATCTTCGCTCTGGAGCATGGAGCAGTTCATTCGCAAATACCGTGCGGCGATCCACGGCACAACCGACTTCTACACGGCGTACGTTTCCGACCGCGTCACCGGCTTTACCGACCATTGGATGACCTTCAGCGGCGAATTGATGATTGTCCTGATGATAGTGGCCGCCTTGGTTTTATTTACAAAGGATCGCGGCGGAATTACCTGGCTCCTGCTTGCCGGCGCGATCATTTCCACCGGCATCGTCATCGCCTTCACCCGGAGCATGTGGCTGGGCGCTGCTGTCGGAGGAGCATTCCTCTTATGGATGCGGAAGCCCGTACTGATTCTGACGCTCCCCGTTCTGGCCGCCCTTTTGTGGATCGCCAATCCTTTTCAAGCCCGCGACCGCATGCGATCCATCATCCAACCCCGCGGCGATCTGGATTCCAACGCCCACCGCGCCCTCACCCGCCGCGTTGGATGGGAAATGATTAAAGCTCATCCGATTTTCGGCGTCGGCCCGGAGCAAGTCGGCCCGCAGTTTGAAAGTTATGTTCCCCCGGGGACGCCGCGCCCGCTTCCAAACGGTTATTACGGACACCTTCACAACATCTACTACCACTACGCCGCCGAGCGGGGAATACCGGCAATGCTTGCGCTCATCTGGCTTTTAGGTCGCGCCCTGTTCGACTTCGGCCGAGGCATCCGAAAGGAAACCGGGGAAAGGCGCTGGGTGCTCCTTGGGTCGGTAGCCGTAATCGTTGCAGTAATGTTCAGCGGGTATTTCGAGCTCAACCTGGGCGATAGTGAAGTCTTGGGCCTCTTCCTCGCCGTCGTCTCCTGCGGTTACGTAGCCCTTCTAGAAACCGCCTGACCGATCCGATAAGATCGGGCGTGGAAGCGTATCTAGCGTTTCGTATCGCCCGCCAGGATTTTGCCCTGGACGCTCGCCGGGTGAGAGGCATCTTACCCGCAAGAGAACTCACACCATTCGAAAATGCCGAAATTCCGTTTGGCGCTGAGCCGTTCACCTGCGGCATCGCCACGCTCAACGGCCGAGACTTCCCCGTCATCGACCTTCGCGCGAAACTGAAAATACCGCATGGAAGCCACGGACGCCAACCGTGCATTGTTGTAGTAGAAGCCCCCAGCGCGCACGGGCCACAACTCGCTGGCTTCGTCGCCGACCGAGTCTCAGAAATCATCCACACCCGCGAACACGATTTGAGCCGAGGCAAGTTAAGAGTGGCCGGCCGCACACGTGAAATCCTGGATCCGTCGGTACTTCTATGTGCGCCCTTGAGAATCACAGGCTAACCCGCGCCCACGGATTTAATGGTGGCCGCGCGCACAGACCTGACCTGTGGCACAGGCTTCAGCCTGTGGTCTTGGCGCCTACGGCAGCGTCGGAGCGTAATACCCGTGCCGAGCCCTCACCACGAGATCCTTGCGCCCCTTCACCTTTACATCCACCGTGTGATAAAGCCCATCAGTCTTCACCGGATCCGGTCTGTATAAGACGTTGTACTGGTGCCGCAGCTCATTCGCGATGTTTTCGAAGCTCTGCGCCAGATCGGTAGCTTTGAACGGGAAGAAAGAAAGCCCGCCCGTCTCCTGCGAAAAGAAGCGCAGGATCTTATCCCCATCGGTCTCGATATGGTTGACATTCGTCGAGATCGTATAGATCACCACGTCCGCCTTATGAGCCATTTCGAGCGCCTGCTCCCGAGTCCAATGGCTCTGATTGTCCTCGCCATCGCTTAGAATCACGATTGCCCGTCGAAACTTGTGACTCGGCTTATCAAGCGCAAGCTTATCCCGGCAAGCAAAGAAAATCGCATCGTAGAGCGCGGTGCCGCCGCCCGGACGCAGGCTGCGCACGGCCTTCGCCAGCGCGCCCGGATCGTCCGTCAAATCCGCCACCAACTCGGCGGACGTATCAAAGCTCACCACCATGCCTTTGTCCTCGCCCTGACGCACGACGCTGTTGATGAAGTCCGTCGCCGCTTCCTGCTGGAATTTGAACCGGTCTCGAATGCTGTTGCTCGTATCGATCAGAATCGCCAGCCGCAACGGCAGGTCAGTTTCAGCCGTGAACTCCATGATCGATTGGGGCTTCTTGCTTTCGATGACCTCGAAGTCGTCTTTGGTAAGGTCCGTCACAAACCTTCCCTTCTTGTCAGACACGGTGAACAGCAGGTTCACGCGCGTGACGTCCAAGGTGATGGTGTTCGGATCCTCGGGCGCAGGCGCTGCCTTCGCCGCCGCGGCTTTCGCGGCCGCTTTGCCCGTCTGCTTGGGCGACTGTGCAGCCAAGACCAGACACAAAAAGGGTAGAACGACGTACTTCATGCGAGTACCTTGATTATACGCGTGACCGTAGCTCCGCAAGCCAATCCGATAATTCCTGCGGCAGCGGAGCCTCCACCGTCACTTCCTCCCCCGTGTCCGGACTCGTGAACCCGATCCTCCACGCGTGAAGAAACATCCGCCGCGCTTCTCTCGCGCCGTAGAGCTTATCTCCGGCCACAACGTGCCCCAGACTCTGCATATGCACCCGAATCTGATGTGTGCGCCCTGTTCCCAAGCGCACCTCAACGAAAGTAAACCCCGGGAAACGCTCCCGGACCTTATACTCCGTCAAAGCCGAACGCCCCTCCGCTAGCCGAGCCGTCATCCGAGTCCTTCGCACCGGATCGCGCGCGATGGGCTTCGTAATGCGTCCCGAATCCGCTCGAACGCTGCCTTCAACCAGCGCGAGGTAAATCTTCTCGACCGTCCTTCCTGAAAACTGCTCTGCCAGCGCCCGATGAGCCGAGTCCGTCCGCGCAACCAGCAGCACTCCGCTCGTTTCCTTATCGAGCCTGTGAACAATCCCCGGCCGCAGTTCCCCTCCGACCTGAGAAAGCTTCCCAAAGTGATGAACCAGCCGGTTCACCAGGGTTCCCGAGTGCGCTCCCGCCCCGGCGTGCACAATCAGCCCGGCCGGCTTATTGACCGCAATCACCGCACCATCTTCATACAGAACGTCAACTGGAAGGTTTTCGGCGGCAGCCTTCAAAGGCGGAGCGGCCGTGGGCGTCACTTCGATGCGCTCTCCGCCCCGTAAAATCAAGGACGCCTTTGAAGGAATTCCATTGACGGTGACGCGCTCTTCTTTAATCCAAGCTTGAATACGCGACCGGCTGTACTCAGCGAGCTTAGCCTGAAGAAAATGGTCAAGCCTCTGATGCGCCTCTCCTTCGAACCTCACCCCTACAGATTAACGTCGAGCTGTGGATGCGAAGACTAGAGCGAGGCGCAGAATAAGCGTGTGTTACACTGAGATTTCTCGCTTTAACTCCACTTACAGTAAAGAGAGTCTGTCATGAAAGCCGGTATTCACCCTGCCTACGAAGAAATAAATGTGATTTGCGCCTGCGGACACCAGTTCCGTACGCGGAGCGCTCATAAGGGCGACATCCGCGTGGAAATCTGCTCCAACTGCCATCCCTTCTTCACGGGCCGCCAAAAGCTGGTCGACACGGAGGGCCGTGTGGATCGCTTCCAAAAGAAGTATCAGAAGGTCCGCGAAGCTCAGGCCGCCGCAAAGGCAAAGAAGCCGGCTTAAGGCATTCTCAGACCATAACGCCGCTGGCCACTCAGTTGCACTGAGTCCTGCGTGCGTTCCAATCGCTCCTACCTCTGCCGCTGTAGTAGGCCTATATTTTTTCGCAATAGCGTCTGTCTGGCGTGCAACTCGCCGCTCGGATATGAGCCAGCGCTAGGCGCGTTGTTTTCGCTCGAACAATCGGAGGAACTTTGGCGCGTGGCAGCGAGCGATAAGACCTACCGCCGCTGCGCGAACCTGGATTCACCTTCCGGCTGCAACTGGCTGGTAGATTCAGCCGACGAGCAAACGTTGTGCAAATCCTGCCGCATGGACCGCACAATCCCCGATCTTTCCGTCCCCGCAAACGCCGAATGCTTACGCCGCGCGAGCATCGCTCAGCGCCGCCTGGTTTCCATGCTCATCACGCTCGGATTGCCGGTGGACGATGGCCCAAAGTTCGACTTGTTACGCTCGCCCGAAGACGGCCCTCGCGTGATGACCGGGCACGCCAATGGAGTCATAACCATCAACGTTGATGAAGCCGAGGACCCGACCCGCGAAAAGATTCGCGAGGAAATGCATGAGCCCTACCGGACCCTGCTCGGGCATTTCCGTCACGAAGCAGGTCACTACTATTGGGATCGTTTGATTCGCGACACCCCGTGGCTCGCGGAATTCCGGCAGATCTTCGGCGACGAACAGCCGGACTACGCCTCCTCGCTTCAAGCGCACTATCAGAACGGTCCCGCGTCTGATTGGCAGGCCAGTTTCGTGAGCGCCTACGCAAGCTCACATCCTTGGGAGGATTGGGCTGAGACATGGGCGCATTATCTCCACATGGTCGATACCTTCGACACGGCCAAAAGCTTCGGCCTTGATCCCCGCGACTCAATTGACTTGCACATCGAGCCGTTCCAAAGCGATGCGTTGTTCAACCCTCAAAATCGGGATGGCAGAAGCTTCTTGAATTTCGTGAATTCATGGACTCGCCTTACAGCAGTAATGAACGAACTCTCCCGAGCGATGGGTCTAGCCGACTTTTATCCGTTCACATTTTCAAGAGTGATGGTGGCAAAACTCCACTTCATTCATTCTGTAATCGCGCAAAGTTGTGCCACCATCGCCAAGGCGGCGTAACAAAATTACCCCGTTGGCGACCGAAGTCTGTCTCCGAATCTCGAAGAATATGAACTTCTACGTCGGTCCCTAACGTGCAGCTATCCCGCTCGTCAGGAGGCAGGTATGAAAATCGTAGCAATCGTTTTAATCGTCATCGGGTTGATCGGACTCTTAGCCGGTGGAATTTCCTTCACCACGAAAGAGAAGGTCATCGATCTTGGACCTATCGACGTGACCCGAGATAAAACCCACACAGCCTACATCCCTCTCGCCGCAAGCATCGCAGCCCTAGTCGCGGGCGGCCTGATGTTGACAGTCGGCCAAAAACGGACTTGACCGTAGGACAGGCTTTTAGCCTGTCAAGATGAATAACAGGCTAGCCTAAACAGCCCGATTGGCGTAATTCCGCTCATAAAAATGCTGATACTCGCCCGACTTCACGCGCGAAATCCACCCCGGATTGTCTCGATACCAGTCGATGGTATTCTGCAACCCCTGCTCAAACCCGACTTCCGCCAACCATCCGGTCTCCCGCATCAACTTCTCACTCGAGAGCGCATATCGCCGATCGTGCCCTGGCCGATCCTTCACAGTCTGCATAAGGCTCTCAGGCTTACCTAGAGCCTGCAGAATCTTGCGCACCACCTCGACGTTCGGTAGAGCCCGGCTACCCCCGATGTTATAAATTTCCCCCGGCCGCCCTTTTTCGATAGCGGCCAGAATCGCCCGGCAGTGGTCCTCGACATACAACCAATCGCGAATCTGCATCCCGTCGCCATAAATCGGAAGCGGCTTGTCTTCCATCGCGTTCGAGATCATCAGCGGAATGAGCTTCTCAGGAAATTGATAAGGTCCGTAATTGTTGGACGCCCGCGTAACAGTCACCGGCATTTTGTAAGTGACGAAGTACGACAACGCCAGAAGATCCGAGCCGGCCTTTGAAGCCGAATACGGGCTGCTCGCCCGAAGCGGGTAATTTTCGTCAGCCTCGTGCGGCGGATCGATCGAGCCGTATACCTCGTCGGTCGAAACATGCAGAAAGCGCGGAGTCTTGTGCGTGCGTGCAGATTCAAGCAGCGTAAACGTGCCCCGCAGGTTCGTTTCGAAAACCGGAGCAGGCGAATGAATGCTCCGATCCACGTGCGATTCCGCGGCAAAGTGCACGATCACATCCGGTCTGGTTTCCTCCACCAGCGCGTTGACTATCCCCGCATCGCAGATATCACCTTCAACAAAGCGATAGTTCGAACGTCCCGTGAGCGAGGCAAGATTCTCAAGATTTCCTGCGTAGGTCAGCTTATCCAGCACGACCACAGAGGAGTTTGAGCTTACAGTCAGGCGAACAAACGCACTCCCAATGAATCCGGCGCCGCCGGTGACCAGATATTTCATTTATTTATGCTGCGTCTCCCAGTCGTACGCGATTGAAGGATCGTTATATGGAATGCGTCCCTCGTCTTTCGGGTTATAGAGGCGATTAGTTACGTAGACCAGAACTCCTGCTTCCGCTCCGACGACTTTATAACCGTGCCCAACACCCGGCGGAATCAGAATCTGCCAGGGTTTGAGGGACCCCACATAGAGCGTATTCTTCACGCCATAGGTTGCCGACGAAGGACGCAGGTCGACGAGGGTCACCTGAAAAAGCCCGAGCATCGGAACCCACAGATCGGTCTGCTGCAGGTGAAAATGAAAGGCTTTAATCGTGCCGGCATAGCTCAATGCGGAGGAAATTTGTGTTGTCTCGGGTGGAAAGTCCGCAGCAAGGCCCTGCTGGATCCGAATGACTTCCAGAAAATACCCGCGATCATCGGGCCAGACATCGTAGGGCTGAATTTTGACTCCGTCGATTAATCCCTTCCCTCCGGGAGTGCGGATAACGACACCGATCCCGGGCTCGCAGTGCGGAACGGAAATCGACATTGCGGTGTTAGCGGCTGTACTCACGTTTAGTAGCTTATCGCGTAAACCGGCCGAGGCGTCCTACTCCAAACGATAGTTCGGAGCTTCCTTCGTAATAATGACGTCGTGTACGTGGCTCTCGCGAAGTCCTGCGCTGGTCACCCGCACGAACTTCGCATTATGCCGAAGCTCATGAATCGAACCGCATCCGCAATAACCCATACCTGCCCTTAAGCCGCCAACGAGCTGATAAACGAGATCTGCGAGCAAGCCCTTGTACGGTACGCGACCCTCAATGCCTTCCGGCACGAGCTTGCCCGTCGAGTCTTGCGAGTACCGCGGAGTCGTACCCTCTGTGCTGGCTTGGCCCATTGCGCCCATGGAACCCATGCCCCTGTAACTTTTGAACGTGCGTCCCTGGTACAGAATCGTTTCGCCCGGGCTTTCTTCCGTCCCGGCGAGGAGGCTGCCGATCATCACGCAATCCGCCCCGGCAGCAATAGCCTTCGTCACGTCGCCCGAGAATTTGATTCCGCCATCCGCGATCAACGGCACGCCCGTGCCTTCCGTCGCCTTAGCACATTCGGCGATCGCGGTGATCTGTGGAACACCCGCGCCGCTCACCACGCGCGTGGTGCAAATCGAGCCCGGTCCGATACCGACTTTAATACCATCGGCCCCAAGCGAAATGAGGTCCTTAGCCGCCTCATACGTCGCGCAATTCCCGACCATAAGCTGAACATCGGGGAAGGCATGCTTCACAGCCGCCACCGCATCCAGCACGCGCTGCTGATGCGCATGGG
>Ga0126381_100004807_pt1 | contig 14752 bp, 12 predicted proteins | sample PanSoiMetPlot_28_FD_96465 | JGI IMG/M metagenome (GOLD analysis project Ga0126381, IMG submission 96465) | Tropical forest soil microbial communities from Panama - MetaG Plot_28 | ecosystem: Environmental > Terrestrial > Soil > Tropical forest > Bulk soil | place: Panama | collected 2016-02-17
AAATCGTGGTGATACTCATACCGTGAGTCGCCAGTCAGGACAGCATGAAAGACAGTCGGCGCCCTGCGGCGCCGATTGTCTTATGCGAAACGGTCTGCGTCACTCCGTCAGAGCCGTGACGCTCTGCCTAGGCCTATGCGTGGTAGAGCGTCCCTTTCGCCTTGGCCGCCTGCGTGGCAAGGAAATCCATGAGTGGCGGCGACAGGCAATCATAAGGCTCGAGGCCGAGCTCTTTCAGGCGTGAACGAACGGCCGTCATCTTCTCGGGATCGGCGCCCGATTCGATGATCGAAGAGACAAATGCAGCGAACTCGGGTGGCGCCCAACCGGAGTCCGGCGACAGTTCGGTGTGGAAGAAATCGAATCCATACAGCGGATGCGCCTTGTTCTCGATGCGGCCATACATATGCACGCCGCAGCCAGTGCACGCGTAGCGCTGGATCGCCGCATTCGGGTCGACGATCTTCAGCTTGTCGGCGTTCGCAGTAACGCGGAGGTTCTCGCGCGGCGTGACCGCAATTTGCGAGAACAGCGCTGACGCGGGCTTCCAGCACTTGGTGCACCCGCACACGTGGTTGTGCGCGGCCTGGCCTTTAATCGACACCGTAACCTTCTTGTCGGAACACTTGCAAGAGAGCGTCCCGCCTTCGAAGTTTGCCGCTCCTGGCTTGAGACCCCGATCGACGGCCGGATGAATGGAAACTGCCATGGTCGTACCTCCTTTAGCGAGTAACAGCTTTCACGCGTTCACTGCCTGGCTCACGGTCACAAAACACCTGCGTCGTAGCACGGCAGCGTCGAACAGAACCGCGCGTGTCTCAATACGTCACAACCGCGCGAATCGATTTCCCCTGGTGCATCAGGTCGAAGCCCTCGTTGATCCGGTCCAGCGGAAGGACGTGAGTGATCAGATCGTCGATGTTGATCTTGCCCGACATGTACCAATCCACGATCTTCGGCACATCGGTACGTCCCCGTGCACCCCCGAATGCGGTTCCCTTCCACACGCGTCCGGTCACGAGCTGGAATGGACGCGTCTTGATCTCCTGACCCGAGCCCGCGACTCCGATGATCACCGAGACTCCCCAGCCGCGATGGCAGCATTCTAGGGCCTGGCGCATGACATCCACATTGCCGATGCACTCGAAGCTGTAATCGGCGCCGCCACCCGTCAGCTCGACTAGGTACGGAACCAGATCGCCCTTCACCTCCTTCGGATTGACGAAGTGAGTGACGCCGAATTTCCGGCCAAGCGCTTCGCGCGCCGGATTCAAGTCGACGCCGATGATCATGCCGGCACCCGCAATACGGGCCCCTTGAACCACGTTGAGGCCGATGCCGCCGAGTCCGAATACGACCACGTTGGCGCCCGGTTCGACTTTAGCTGTGTTGATGACCGCGCCAATACCCGTAGTGACGCCGCACCCGATATAGCAGACCTTCTCGAAAGGTGCGTCCTCGCGGATCTTCGCTATCGCAATCTCTGGCAGCACCGTGAAGTTGGCGAATGTCGAGCACCCCATGTAGTGATACAGAGGCTTGCCCTTGAGCGAAAAGCGGCTCGTTCCATCGGGCATGACCCCCTTACCCTGAGTGGCCCGGATGGCAGTGCACAGATTGGTCTTTCGAGACAGGCAAGATTTGCACTGCCGGCATTCGGGCGTGTACAGGGGAATGACGTGGTCCCCTTTCTTCACCGTCGTCACGCCGGCGCCAACGTCGACGACGATACCGGCGCCTTCATGTCCGAGAATCGACGGAAACAGGCCCTCCGGATCCGCCCCGGAGCGCGTGAACTCGTCGGTATGGCAAATTCCGGTCGCTTTGATCTCGACCAGCACCTCCCCAGCCTTGGGGCCTTCGAGTTGCACCGTCTCCACTACCAACGGTGCGCCTGAGCTATAAGCTACGGCAGCACGAACATCCACGACTTATCCTCCTTTTCCTAAGCAGTGGCAGGGCCACCGCGATACAGCGAGCGCACCGGCTGCCCACAACGCTTGATTGAAAATGCTCTTCCTCATACACGCCGTATCTCGCTTAGTCTCTCATGAAACAGCGCTTCTTGGCGTCCGCCTGCAGTTCGCGGAACGACGCACTGAGCTTCCGTCCATCCTTCATGTCGCGCAGAACGCCACCGCGCTCGCCCGCGATCGTCGTCGCATTGGCGACCGTCGACAGCTCCACCCATGTCGCATAGTCGACCTTCCCGGCAATTTCATCGATAGCACACGAGCACTTATACATGGATTCTTCCGCAGGCGCCTTGCTCGAGCGCATGCAGTCGAGAACGAACTCCACACGCGCTCGCGTCGGAAAGTCGTTCGCGTGCACCACGACACCATCCGACTGCGCCGAGATCGGCCGGCTTGGCGTCTGCGCGTTCGCCGCGGAGCAAGCCAGCGTCATCCATGCGACCAAAATCGTCCGTTCCCACGTCGCTTCCCCAGCGAGCCGTCGCGCACCGCAGCGCTGCGACCGCCAAGCGCTGCTGGGAAGACGGCGTGGCAGATGCTGAATCGTTCTCATGGACGCGCCTACTTTACGAGCTCGCCGCGCTCATTGACCAGGGGAACGTTGTACTCCCGCAGGATCTGGTTGATCGCGGGTTGATTGTCGGTAATCAGCTTCTCCACCGTCCGTTTCCATTCGGGCTCTCCATAGCGCACTCCCATGGCAATCTCGTACTCAAACTTCACACCCGGCTCCGACTTGAGCGGGACGAGCACGAGATCGACATTACGCACGCGCTTCGCGTAATAGCCGGCGATCGGCCCCCAGACAATCGCCGCATTGATTTTTCCCTCAGCAAGGTCTCTCTCGATGATCTCCCCCGGGTACATCTCGGGATCGGGCGACATCATCGGGTACGGTCGGGTTTGTTCCTCGAGGCCGTGCTTCGCCAGCCAGATCGATCCGGGCGAGCGGTCGTAAACGCCGATGACCAGCTTGGCCCGCGCGTCGGAACCGAGCGCGAACAAGTCCGTTCCCGTCTTAATCTGGTCGAGTCCTTTGCCCTTGGGGTACACGAGCATGTAAGTCGACCGGTAGTAGGGAATCGTCGTCGATGTCTGATCGTATCCTGCCGGAACGCTCATAACGATATCGCACCGGAAGTCCTGCTCAGGCAGTTTGTAGCGCAGCGTGTTGCGAACGAAGTTCATACGTTGCGGAAACGAATAACTCTGCACCGGCAGGCCGAGCTTTTGCGCAAACAATTCGGCGATATGGTTCTCGAATCCTTCGCCCTTATCGTTGGCGAACGGAAGATTGCTGGGGTCGATGCATGGGCGAAATGCCTTGGGCGCATCGTCCCCTTGCGCAAAGGCGTTGCCGTAGACCATGCTGAAGAGCGAGGCCGCGAGCGCGAGGCATACGCGAAAGGATGAGCGCAGCGGTGTGAGTCGTTTACGACGTGGCACGATTGTGGGAATCAGGTTCACTGCTTTAACTCCTGAACCCGCGCCTGCGTAATATCGCCGTTCGAGCGCCCTTTTAGGTAGGCATAGAGATCGTCCATGTGCTCCATGACCGTGGGACTCGTCTTGAAGCTCGGCATCCCCTTGTCAAGTCGTCCTTCGGTCACTGTCTTGGCAAACTCTTCCTTGGTCAGGGTCTTGAGACTCTCTATGAGCGAGGGGCCCACGAGTCCTTGCTGATTTGCGCCATGACAGCGGTCACATGCCGCCGCTCGCCAGGCGCGGAATCCGTTCATGGTGTTCGTGTCGACCTTTACGCCATCGACCACCTTGTACATGCTGTTGCCCGCAATGGCGTCCTTCTGCTGCGCCGATGCGGGAGAAGACAGGAAGACGCAGGCCAGGAGTAGCGAGAGGATCGACAGCGGTGCGTGCGTAACGCTCATTGGAGATCGGGCCTCGTGAAGAATCGCGCGGCGTGGGATCGCAGCCCTGAATCGGTCTTCTGCCAGCGAACGTGCCGGCAAATGAAGCGCCGGCGCAGAAAATGCGCCGGCGCTTAAGCGTGGCAAAGCTAGTTGGGCAGAGCGAAGACTGTGAGCGTACCGCCTAGATCGGTGTAGTCGCGAAGCTCCTTGTAACCTCCAACGGCGCCCAAGCCGTCTGTATCCTTCTCCAGCCCGGCAGCCATTCCGATGCCAGCCCAGCCGCCGATGCCCGAGAACACGCCGATGTATTGCTTGCCTTTGTGTTCATAAGTGAAGACGTTGCCTATGATGCCCGACGGCGTCTTGAACTTGAACAGTTCCTTGTTGATGTCGTTCGCGTCGACGCACTTGAGATAGCCTTCGAGTGTGCCGTAGCAAGCAATGCCACCGGCGGTCACGAGCGCACCGCTCCAAACAGAGAACTTCTCGGCTTTGCTCTGGGCGATCTTGCCGGAGCTCGCATCCCAGACGATGAAGGTTCCCATGTTGGTGCCGCCCGGCGCAGGGTACATCGAGAGCGTGGCACCGACATAGGGTTGTCCGGCGACGTAGTCGACCTTGAACGGTTCATAGTCCATACACACGTGATTCGTGGGAACGTAGAACATGCCATTGTTGGGATTGAAGGCCGCGGGTTGCTCATCCTTGGATCCCAAGGCCGCCGGGCACACGCCTTTCGTGTTGACGTCCGGGCCATTCTGGGCCGTCGAGTACTTCTTGACGACCTGTGGTCTTCCGGTCTTCATGTCGACATTGGTCGCCCAGTTCACCGCAGGATCGAACTTCTCGGCCACGAGCAATGCACCAGTCGTCCTGTCCAGCGTGTAGCCGAAGCCGTTGCGATCGAAGTGAACCAGCGCCTTGGTCGGCTTGCCCTTGACGTTGATGTCGGCGAGGATCATCTCGTTGACACCGTCGAAATCCCACTCGTCGAACGGTGTCATCTGGTAGACCCACTTGGCCATGCCAGTATCTACGTCGCGAGCAAACACCGTCATCGACCACCTGTTGTCGCCCGGCCGCTGCGACGGGTTCCAGGTCGAGGGATTACCGCTGCCGTAGTACATCAGGTTCAAGCCCTTGTCATAGCTGTACCATCCCCACGTCGTGCCTCCGCCGGTCTTCCACTGATCGCCCTTCCACGTCTTGAGCGAGGAGTCCTTGCCCACCGGCTTGAGCGCGCCGTCGGTCCAGGTCATCGTCTTGTCCGGGTCGATCAGCATTTCCGCATCGGGCCCGACACTGTAGGCTTTCCACACCTGCTTGCCGGTGTTGATGTCGTAGGCTGCGACAAAACCGCGGACGCCCCACTCTCCACCCGATATCCCCGTGATCACCTTGTCCTTGAACACGTGCGGCGCATTTGTGTTCACCGCGCCGATTTTGGGATCACCGTTCTTGACCGACCAGAGGACCTTTCCAGTGCCCGCGTCCAGCGCAACCAGCGTGCTGTCGGCTTGCTGCAGGAAGATCTTATTCTGCGCATACGCTAGCCCGCGGTAGACGGTGTCGCAGCACATCTGCGGTATCACCGCCGGATCCTGTTTCGGTTCGTAACGCCACTTGATCTTCTGCGTATCGAGATCGACAGCGAAGACTTTGTTTGGGAACGGGGTGTGGATGTACATCGTTCCGTTGACGACCAGGGGAGAACCCTCGTGGCCGCGCAACACGCCAGTCGAGAATAGCCACGCGACTTGCATCTTGCCCACGTTCTGAGCATTGATCTGGTTGAGCTTGCTATAGCGCTGGTTGTACATGTCGCCAGCTTGCATGGCCCAGTTGCTCGGATTTGCAATCAACTGCTCGAGATCTGGATTTGCCGCTGCCGTGACGGATAGGAATAGTCCCGCCGATATTCCTGCAACCGTCAATGGTTTGATTGCGCTGTGCATAGAATCCCTCCGAAAGGTGGCAACGAGAGAACGAGGCAACCGCCGAGCGGGAGAACTGTTGTTTTAACTCGGTCGCCGACGTACGGCGGCTAGTGTCGCGCTAGGTTAAGTCGAAGTCAACTTTGCACACCACAAGTTGACCAGGACCGCTCTTGTGCGCTGGTCTTATTGCAGTGCAGCAGGATGGGGTAATGCGCAACTTTTCCTGGGGAGATGACGCCCCTTTTTGCGGGTTAATGATTGCGGTGCAATATGGCAAGGGGTCGCAGGATAACGCCATCTCCTTCAAGTCGACCGGCGCGAACCGACACCACGCTCGGTTGGAGTTTCCGGCCGAAGACCGTGTTCGCCTCGCGAGCGGGACTCTCATAAGCGCTCTCGAAGACGAGACGTCAAGCGACGTGTGATGCAGCGGCTTTAGTAAACCGCACGGTCGCGGTTCGCTGCTTTTTCCATGCCTTTGGTTGCATCGACTCCCCGAGCATTCTTGAGCACCGCGCCCTCCAGGTCGGCTTCGGTGAAGTCTGCGCCGGTGACATCGGCACCGGTGAGATCGGCGCCGGAGAGCTTGACTCGGAATAGATTGGCACCGGCCAAGTTAGCTCCGCGGAGGTTCGCAAACATCATGAGCGAGCGACTCAGGTTCGCGCCGCGTAGATTGGCTCCTGCCAGGTTGGCACCCGTCAGGTCCGTGCGCATCTGCCCCATGCCTTGATTTCTGATGTCGACGCTGAGGTTCGCCTGGCTCAGATCGGCTCCGGACAGATCTGCACCCGGAAGGTCCGCGATCATGCGCACGCCAGTCAGATTGGCGCCGGCAAATGTCGGTTTTGTCTTGATCGCGCCCCCTTCGATCACCAGGCTGAGCATAGAACTTCCTGAGAGATCGGCGCGAGTGAAGTCGGCCCCCATCAGCCAGGCACCGTTAAGGTTGACCCGCCTGAGCTTCGCTCCGGCGAGATTGGACGATGCGAGCCGCGAGCCGAAGAGGTTCGCGCCGGACAAATCCGCACCCTTGAAGTCGATGTTGCTCAAATCCAGGTCCGAGAGGTCCTTTCCCGCGAGGTCGGCGGGCTTCGACCTGTCTGCCGCGGCGAGGAGTTGCCGCACCTGATCGGCCGTGAAATCCGCTGCGAGCGAGACTTGCGCCGAACACACTGCAATGGCGAGCAGCAACTCGCTCACCAGTGGTCCAAGAAAAAATCGAGAGCAAAACACTGGAAGAGGGCGCTCTTTTGCGCGACGGGCCACAGACTTTCGCTGCATCGAGATATGGTCGCTCGGAACGCTCGCGCCAACAATACACCGTCTTGGCCGCGCCCGTCCGGGACGCAACGGAAGTCGTGTAGCATAACCGCCTGCAGCGGCGCTGGCGCATCGATGCACTGGCATGACCGCAATGAGGAGATAGCGTGATCAAGGAAGGATTTTTGTGGGTGGCCGCTACGGCTGCCGGATGGCTTTGCGCGACGGCGATCGCGACGCCCTTTGCCTATGTATCGAACGAGGGCTCGGCGTCTGTTTCGGTGATAGACACCACGACTAACAAGGTAACAGCGACGTTCAAAGTTGGAACCAAGCCACGAGGAATCGCGCTTTCCAAGGACGGGAAGCGTTTGTACATCAGTGACCAATCGAGCAACTCGTTGCTGACCATCGACACGGCCAGCGGCGCGGTGATCGCCCGCACAGCGCTCGGCGAATCGCCCGAGGCTGTTTATCTGTCGCCGGATGGGAAATGGCTCTCGGCAGCGATCGAAGAGAACGACTTGGTCTTGCTCATCGATACCGCGACCGGCGAAGTCCGCCGGCGATTGAAAATGCATGGCAAGAACCCGGAGCATGCCGTATTCAGTCCGGACGGCAAATGGCTCTACGTCAGCAGCGAAGAAGCGGATAGCGTCGACATTGTCGATCTGGCCAAGGACGAAGTTGTCAAATCGGTGAAAGTCGGTGATCGACCACGCGGCATCGGGTTCCTGCCCGATGGGAGCCGGGCCTACGTTGCGGCGGAGAATGCGGATACAGTGAACGTGTTCGATGTCCCCACGGCCGAAGTCGTCGCTCGTATCAAGGCCGGCAGTCGCTCGAACGGCGTCACCGTGAATCCGAACGGCAAATGGGTTTACGTATCGTCGGGCGGCGAAGGAATCGTGCAAGTGATCGACACCCAAACCAACGCGATCGTCGCGAAGATTCCCGTCGGTAAGCGACCGTGGAACATGGCGATCACAGCGGATGGAGCCAGGCTCTACGTCGCCTGCGGACGTTCCAATGCCGTCGCCGTCATCGACACGGCAACCAATACCAAGATTGCCGATATCCCGGTTGGTGAGTTGCCGTGGGGCGTCGCGACTCGCTGAATCGCACTCCCGTTCAAGATTGCACGCGCATGATTCACCGGGCGCACGCTCGGATCGCCTCCGGCGAGCGTTTGCTCTCGCGCTCATAGCGGTTCCTTCCGCCGTTCTAGCCGAGAACCCCGCCGAGGTCTTCGAGCTGCCATCCCTCCAGGTCATAGGAACGACGCCGCTGCCCGGTCTCGGGATTCCACTCAAGGATGTTCCTGCAAACGTCCAGACATTCAACAGGGGCGACTTCGACAGGCAGAGGCCTTTTGACCTCACCGATTTTCTAGGGCGCAATGCCAACAGCGTGGCGTCGAGCTCGGCGCAAGGCAATGCGTACCAGCAGGACATCATCTTCCGTGGTTTCACCGCGTCGCCACTGCTCGGTACCCCGCAGGGTCTGTCGGTCTTTCAAGACGGGGTGCGCATCAACGAGTCATTCGGCGACGTGGTCAACTGGGATCTACTGGCGCCGTCTGCAATTTCAAGCATCCAGCTGATCCCCGGCTCGATTCCGGCGTTCGGCCTCAATACCCTCGGTGGCGCGCTGGCTATCTATACACGGAGCGGCGCGCAATACCCAGGCGGCGCCCTCCAGGTTTCGGGGGGCTCGTTCGGCCGCAAGGCGATCGAATTCGAATATGGAGGCAAGCAGGAAAACGTCGATTACTTTGCTACCGCCAATTTCTCCGATGAAAACGGCTGGGCCGAGCACAACCCGAGCCGCATCAAGCAGTTCTTTGGAAAGCTCGGGTACCAGGACGACGTGACCGATCTCGATTTGAGCGTCACTCTGGCGGACAACACGCTGCAGGGAACGCAAACACTTCCCGAGTCATGGCTCGACACGCCGAAACAGGCGTATACATTCCCCGACATCAATGAGAATCGGCTGGCGTTCGTGACCGCGAAGGGAAGCCGGTTCCTCACTGATACGGCACTGCTCGGAGGCACTGCCTACTATCGGCATTATCGCAACAACAACCTCAGCAGCAACGTCAACAACGACTACGGCACCATCGATCCCGATACCGGGCTTCCCCAGACCAACGAAGCAACCAACGATCAATCAACCGTCGACCAGAGCAGCTGGGGCGTCGGCTTGCAATTGACGATGACCGGAGATCTCGCCGGTCGAAAGAACCAACTCGCCTTAGGCGCCAGCGGCGACTTCGGAGACACGAGCTTCACGCAGCAGTCGCAGACGGCGACCTTCACGGCCGATCGCGACACGATCGCGACCGGGCCGTTCACCCCGGTCACAGATGTGGGAACTACCAATCGCTATCTCGGCGCTTATTTCGCCGATACGCTGGCGCTCGAAGAGCGATGGATCTTGACCCTTGCCGGGCGCTACAACTACGCGCGGATCGTGATCACCGACCGCAGCGGCGAGGATCCAGACCTTAACGGTGCTTACACCTTCGTGCACTTCAATCCGGCGATCGGAATCAACTTCAATCCATCACCTTCATTCACGGCGTACGCTACCTACAACGAAGGCAACCGCGCACCCACGCCCATCGAGCTGACCTGCGCCAATGCGAACGCCCCGTGCAAGCTGCCCAATATCTTTCTTGCGGACCCTCCGCTGCAACAAGTCGTGTCGAAAACATTCGAAGCCGGCGCCCGTGGAACAATGGGATCGACATTGCAGTGGGCGGCAGCGATCTATCGCACCGATCTGCAGAACGACATTCAGTTCATCGCCAGCGGCGCCGGAGCGTCAAACATCGGTTACTTTCAGAACGTCGGTCCGACGCGGCGCCAGGGGGTCGAGCTGACAGGTTCGATGCAATGGAGCGATTTGCGCCTGGCCTTGCGCTACAGTTATGTCGACGCGACCTTTCGGTCGAGTTTCATGGCAGCGAGCGCCAACAACTCGACAGCTGTCGATGGTGCGATAACCGTAGAACCCGGGGATCGCATCCCGGGCATTGCTGCGAATTCGGTAAAGCTCCGCATCGATTGGAGCATCAGCGACCGCTGGACCGTTGGCGCGACCCTGGTCTACGCCTCGAGCCAATATGCGCACGGTGACGAGAACAACCAGGACGTTCATGGGCCTGTCCCCGGTTATACCGTAGCCAACCTGGATACACAGTACCAGATCACCCCAAACCTGCAGTTATTTGCGAATGTCGGCAACCTGTTCAATCGCCAGTATCAGAACTTCGGCCTTCTTGGCGCCAACGCATTTACAGGACCAGATCGCACCTTCGGACCTGCGCTGGGTATTGCCTCTGTGACTGAACAGTTCCGCGGATTAGGTGCTCCCATCGGATTCTGGATCGGCCTGCGCTACACCTTCGGCAACACGTGATGCGCGAACTGACGGATAATTTACTTGGTCGTCGCGTCCCGTCGTGGCCTAGCACCCTTTCGAGTTTACGTTGATGTATCGACGCCGCGATTTCCTCAAAGCGCTGGGGGGTATGGGCTTATGCGCCTTTCCTCCTCCATCGCTGTCCGATCAATCTGCGAGCCCGAATGCACCGACCGCGGACTTTTGCGGCGAAGGTTCGAAGGCTGTGCCGCTCTTCGTCCCGGGAACGACAGGTCTGTTCGGCCGAGTTGCGCTCGATGCGCCATTGCGCATGCGCGCAGCGCCCAGCACCAGTCCGGGAGTGCCCTGGTCGCTTGGATATGTGGTGGAGCAAGGAGAGCGCCGCTACGTCAATCCGACACTGGTTGTGCGTCGCGGCCAGCGGGTGCGGATCGATTTCGAGAATGATCTTAGCGACCCTACGATCGTTCACTGGCACGGTCTATCGGTGGACACCCCTAACGATGGGGCCGGCCTGACGTTGGTTTCACCGGGTGGAAGCTACAGCTACGACTTCGAGGTACACAACCGCTCTGGACTCTATTGGTACCATCCGCACCCCCACGGCATGACCGGCGGACAGGCTTATCGAGGATTGTTCGGTCTCATCGAGATCGAGGATGAGGATGAACGGCACCTGCGCTCCGCGCTAGACCTTGTTCCCGGAAGCAGCGAGATTCCTCTGATCCTGCAGGATCGACGTGACGCAGCGTACTCACCGAGCGATGCCGATCGGATGCATGGATTTCTTGGCGATACCGTGCTGGTCAACGGATCCACCTGCCCGTTCCTCGACGTTGCGACACGGATCTATCGCTTCCGCGTGCTCAATGCATCGAATGCAAGGGCCTATCGGCTCGGGATCCGCACCGCAGACGGCAAAGAGGTTGCGTTCACGCTGATAGGCACGGACGGCGGCCTCTTCGAATCGCCCATGCGTTGCAACGAGGTCTTCCTCGCCTCTGCGGAACGCATCGACATCCTCGTGGATCTTTCTGGCACAGCGGTCGGAGAGACTCTGGTGCTCGAGACACGTCGCTTTGATCCGATGCACCTGGAAATGGCCGCGCCAGCAGCCAACGATCACGCGTCAATGGAGCATGGGGCGGCGCCAGCAGGCTCCGCGTCGTTGTCTGAAGTCGACCATGCAGCCATGGGCCACACCCGTGCTTTTCCCGAAGGGGCACCGCGCGCGTTGCTGCAATTGCGTGTGCGCAAGCACACTGCATACGCTGCCCGGCCACCGGCGAAGCTGGCCACCATGGCTCCCATCAGTGTCGTCGATGCGGCTGAACGACCCTTTCGTTTGGGTTTCGCGAAGGGGCGCTGGCGCATCAACGACCGCGTTTTCGTCATGGGGGAGACCCCGATCGAAGTACGGCGCGACACGGTAGAAGCATGGCTGATCAGAAACTACTTCAACAGCATGCCACATGCGATGCACCTTCATGGCTTTCAACTCCAGGTGATCGAGCGGCAAACCAGCCCCGACCAGCTCGCCGCGCTAAAGATTGATGCCAAAGGGCGACTTGCCACTGACGTCGGGTGGAAGGATACCGTGCTGGTGTGGCCGGGGGAGAGCGTAAAGATTGCCGTCGACTTCAAGATGCCGTTCGAAGGAGCGCAGACGTACGTCTTTCACTGCCATAACCTCGAGCATGAAGACGGCGGGATGATGCTCGGCGTCAAGGTCGTTTAGACTGCACTTCATCTAGTGAATCACAGCTTCGTGCGCTGTAGTCTCGCTTGCGCTTCCCTCGCAGCTCGCGTTGTGCATCGAGATACCGACCTGAAAATAACGGCCATAACTGACAAGGAAGGCGCTTTGCACGCTGTACGCCTGTCGCTCGAGCTGCAGCGCTTCTTCGCATCGATATGGGGCAAATCCGCGGTTAGCTGCCTGCAGATAGTGCGTGAACTCGTGCACGATGATTGACGCGGCAAAAAGGCTTTTCTCGTCCGACCCGTCAGAGAGCAATGCGCGGACGTGTTCGTGCACATAAACGACGTGTCGGCCAGTGTTGGGATACCAGCCCCACACGTGGCACTGCTTTTGGTGACATGCATTTGTGTTGAAAAACTCCTGAGAGACGAATTGCACCTCCGGCATTACGGCGGGGCGCGGATATCCCGAAAGCTGGGCAGCCCATCCGAGAAGCGCCGAATAGATCTCGTTCTCTTTGGCCGATGGTGTCGCCGTGTATGCGGATGCGGATGCACTCAGGAGCAGCGCAACGCTCAGTGCAAAAACGCGACATGAAGAGGTCGATCTCAAACCAGACCCCTTCGACCACATCGGAGGGCACTTCCTGTTCCAAGCACTGGAGTCTCCTACAGCAACAATCGCAACGATCAGCGCGTCGCCATGCTTACTCGCGAGCGTTCATGGCCGCTCCATCAATGCAAATCAGCTCGCATGCGCCTGTGCATGCATGACGACCTGAAGCAAACGCCATGCCGACCCTAGTCGATGGTGCATGCAAACGTATGCTTCCGTTGGTAGGATACAGACGGGGAAATCTTTCGCGCGCTGCGCTGACCTGCTTCCTTTTTGGAGAACCTGCCGGTCAGACGATCGCGAACTCATTTGCAAGAGTCCGAAGTTCATCGATTACAAGCCGCGTCTGTCCCGCGACACTACATAAGTTGATGGCGTCGACAAAGGGAAGTTCCACGGGCGCCGTGCTGCGTGCGCCAGGCAATACGCGTTGATGTCGCCTAGCGCGCGGCGCAAGTTGGCTTGCGAAACGTGAGCACGAACAAATGTATCGGCAGTTCCGAGAACGTCCGACGAGTACGGCGACAGCGTCGCGTAAGGTCCTTGCGCGTTGAAGTACGTCGAGGCAACGGCATTGATCCATCGTGGGCGACGCGCGCTCGCGTGAGCGGCGAAGCACACCGCCATGAATCAGCGCGCAAACCGTTACGGTGACACGGACTGGTTCGAACCGTGGGACAATGCCGGCCGCGGTCGCAGCCGAAGACGTGGTGCCCAGAAGAGGACTCGAACCTCCACAGTGTTGCCACCGCTAGGACCTGAACCTAGTGCGTCTACCAATTCCGCCATCTGGGCGATGAGCAGCAGGTGATTTTACGAAAGAGACATTGCATTGTCAAAGAAACACACCTCAAAAAACGACAAATTGGTGTCGAACTCGCGACGCCGAATGCGACAGCGCGCATCTGATGTCGACATTCCAACGCGCGAGTTGATTCTCGAACGTTTGCGCGATCACGGCGTTCCGATGCATGCCGACGATCTCGCACGTGCGCTCGGCGTGCGTGCTGCGTCTGCTCGCGAAGCGTTCGATGGACGTCTCGCCGCGATGGAGCGCGACGGCCAACTGTTGACCAATCGCAAAGGTCAGCTTTGCGTCGTCGCCAAGCTCGATCTGGTGACCGGAACCGTGCAGGGACACCCGGACGGCTACGGTTTCCTGGTCCCCGACGACGGTGGCCCTGATCTTTTCCTGTCCCCCAAAGAAATGCACAAGGCGCTGCACGGCGATCGTGCGACAGCGCGGCAAGTCGGTGTCGACAGGCGCGGCCGTCCCGAAGGTGTCGTCGTCGATCTGTTGACTCGCGCCAACCGTGAAGTGGTCGGTCGCATCTACGAGGATCGCGGCATCTGCTATCTCGTCGCCGAGGACAAGCGCATCAGCCAGGACATTCTGGTTCCACCCGACATGCGCGCGGGCGCCAGGGCGGGTCAGGTCGTGGTCGCGCAGCTGATCGAGCAGCCCTCTGCCCACCGTGAGGCCATGGCGAAGATCGTCAAGGTGCTCGGCAACTACACCGATCCTGGGATGGAAATCGAGATCGCGTTGCGCAAGCACGAACTCCCGCACGAATTTTCTGCGGCCGCGAAGCGTCAGGCCGCGCGACTGCCCGACGAAATCCGCGCGGCGGACCACAAGGACCGGTCCGATCTCACCCGCCTGCCGCTGGTGACTATCGACGGCGAGACCGCCAAGGATTTCGACGACGCGGTCTACTGCGAGCGTGCAGGCAAGGGCTACAGGCTGGTCGTCGCGATCGCCGACGTAAGCCACTATGTGCGCGACGGCGACGGCCTCGATCGCGACGCGCGCGAGCGAGGCACGTCGGTATATTTTCCGCGCCGCGTGATCCCGATGCTTCCGGAGAAGCTGTCAAACAACCTCTGTTCGTTGATGCCGGACGTCGATCGGTTATGCATGGCCTGCGACATGGCGATCAGCGCAAGCGGCGAGATCGAGAGCTATTCCTTCTTCCCGGCGGTGATGCATTCTCGCGC
>Ga0126381_100004809_pt1 | contig 14750 bp, 10 predicted proteins | sample PanSoiMetPlot_28_FD_96465 | JGI IMG/M metagenome (GOLD analysis project Ga0126381, IMG submission 96465) | Tropical forest soil microbial communities from Panama - MetaG Plot_28 | ecosystem: Environmental > Terrestrial > Soil > Tropical forest > Bulk soil | place: Panama | collected 2016-02-17
GCGGGGATTTTCGACATCGCACAAGCCTTCATTGGCTTTGGCTTGCTGGGGGCGAAGCCTTTTCGGATTCTCCAGCACATTGCGGGAGGCGTTTTTGGCGCGCGCTCGATGCAAATGGGATGGATGTCGGCCGCGCTGGGGCTAGTGTTCCACTTCACCGTGGCGTTCGGGGCCGCGATGGTTTATTACCTTGCCAGCCGGGTGCTGCGCGTGATGGTCGAACACGCCGTTGTTTGCGGGCTGATTTATGGCGAACTGGTGTTCTTTTTCATGTATTTTGTGGTCCTCCCGCTTACGCCGCTGGGGCCGGCGAAATTCAACGTTGTAACGTACATTACCGGTCCCATCGGGCACACGTTCTTGGTGGGGCTGCCCATCGCGCTTTGCGTTCGGAGATTCGCGGAATAAGGCAAACCCGCCGGTCATTGTATAATCTCCGCTTAACCATTCTTACTTGGAGGGAACATGTCCGAGCCGAGTTATGAAGAATTGAAGGCGCGCGTTGCCGAACTTGAAAAGAAAGGTCCGGGCCGCCGCACGGGTTCGCTGGAATTTCGCGTGGGGGAAAAGGGCGGAGTCAGCGTCTATGGCCTTGGGCGTTTTCCCGTCACGCTGTACTACGAGCAATGGATCCGATTGTTGGACGCTTCTTCCGACCTGCGCAAGTTTCTCGAAGAGAACAAAGCCGAAGGCAAGCTGAAGCTCAAGGATCAATAGTCATGTCAGAAGAGGGGCTCCGGGCGTCTGTGGGGAGACGCCCGGAACCTGGGCGAGTAACAGGCAGGACAAAATCAAAGTCTGTAGTTCCGATACCACCCCTTATTTAGAAGACTGCGCCACGAGCAAACAAATCCGGCGCAATTCCTCGTAAGTGAAAAATACTCTCTGACCCTTGCCGTCGTTCTCAACATGGCCCAAACCCGAAGCACGCGAATAACGGCGCAACTCCGATTGCGGCATTCCGAGAAGGATTGCCGCGCGGCGCTCGTCAACGTGCTCGCGAATGCTTCCGTTCATGCAAAAAACTCAAGCTGGCTACAAAACTGAGCGGCCATGGCCAACTCTAAACTTGCAGCAATATCGTGCAAGCACGAAGCCAAATCGGCCATGCGCTAAGTCTTTCTGTTTCAATAAGAAAAAGGAGAGCTCGGGGCTTGTAAGGCGGAGACTGTTCAATTTTTTGCACATTCCGTCCCCAAGGTTAACCATCTATGGACGATTGGTTTCCTTGGACCGGCAGGCGTCTTGGTTTAGAAGGAGTTACCGAAGCCAGGGAAGGGCATTTAGATCCACGTTGCCGCCCGAAAAAATAACGCCAAGTTTCGGCGACCGACCATCGGGGCGAGCTGGCAGATCGAGCGAACCGATAACACCTGGTTTCAGTAGCGGCGCGAGAGCTACCGCGCTCGAGGGCTCGACGATGATTTTCATGCGCTCCCAGACCAGGCGCGCTGTAGAAATAATCTCTTCCTCGGTGACCAGCAGAATGCGTTCGACCTGGCGGCGGAGGATGGCGAAGGTACGCGGAGAGAGGGAAGCGCGCAGGCCGTCAGCAACGGTGTCGCTCGAGTCCTGAGATTGCAACGTTCCGGTCGAAAGGGAGCGGTAAGCGTCATCGGCTCGGGCAGGTTCGCAGCCGATGATTCGAATGTCTTTTCGAATCCCCTTAGCGCCGAGGCAGGTGCCGCTAAGCAACCCACCGCCGCTGACCGGTGCGAGTATTGCACCAAGGTCGGAAATTTCCTCGAGGAACTCCTTGGCCGCAGTGGCCTGGCCGGCAATGATGCGGTCGTCGTCGTATGGATGAACGAGGTAGGCGCCCGTATCCGCTTGCACCCGGTCGCAGGTTTCTTTTCGCGAAGATACTCTGGCCTCGCAAAACGTGATTTTGCCGCCGTAGGCCTCGATGGCCTGAATCTTCACTTTCGGGGCGTTTCTTGGCATGACGATGTAGGCGGGCACGCCGCGCCAGGCTGCCGCGCAAGCCACTGCCGCCCCGTGGTTGCCGCTCGATTGTGTAACGATCCCGCGTGCCGCTTGCTCATTTGAAAGGGAAAGGATGGCGTTGGCGGCTCCGCGGATCTTGAACGAGCCGGTCTTCTGAAGGTTTTCGCATTTGAAGAACAAACGGGCTCCGGCGAGTGCATCGAGCGAAGCGGAGGTGAAGATTGGCGTGCGATGAATGCGCGGCACAATGCGCTCATGCGCCTCGAAAATAGCCTCCCAATTCGGGGCTTGGTAGGTAGTCGCTTCAAACGTCGGCGCGGTGGTCATAGGGTCCATTTTTGTGACGGGTCATAAGTCGACAGCACGTTTGCGATGACCCTCTTTAGCGTGGCTTCTAGTCAAATAAAAGAGGCATTATGGCATGTAGAAGGGCAACTGGGCGACCCCGGGCCGAACCTGCGGGCAAAAAGTACTGGTATTACTTGGCCACGCCATCTTTGGTACTTGACCTCGCGTATCTCTCTGATACGCTTAGATTAACCTTCCTTTTCGCGAGTCCTCGTCACACCCTTACTCGCGCGCAGGAGGACAGGATGAGAGCTACCGAGCGCCGACAGCTCGCGCGGGTCAACCACCGGACGCCCCTACGCTTCCGTGCGGTGGGGGTTGCTGCGGACAAGACCGAGCATTTCACCGAGGCTCTCAACGTCTCCCGGGGCGGGTTCTTCTTTGCGTCCTCGGCTCCCCTCCAAGTCGGCATGCCCATCGAGGCCACCATTCGAATGCCAGCCGAGGTCACCGGAAACGGTGCGCAGGAAATGCGCTGTACCGCGCGCGTGGTCCACGTTCGCAATGAGCCTTACGGCGACGGCCGCATCGGCTTCGGCGTGGAAATCGAGAAATATCAAGCCGTGGCCGCGCAAGAACGCTGGATGAGCTAGAAGTCCTACAGTCCGCTTTTCAGCCGCAGGCAGAAGGTCCAAACATCCCATAGCTACTTTGAGCGAGTCTGCGGGCTGCGCCGTGCTATTTGGATACTGGCTCAATCTCGACGTAATCGAGCACGGCGAGTTCCCCGCCGTCGGGGATTCCTTCAATTCGAATCTCATCTTCGTGGCGCAGCCTCACTCCGCTGATTTGACGGCGCGTCGAAGTGTCGCCCCCGATTTTTGCATTCGGAAGAGTGTCATCAGCAACCCACTCATCCAGTGGCTGTCCTGCTACGAACACATGAAACTTCGCTTGGCCATTGTTTTGGTCGAAATACTGGATGGTCAGCTGGTACGTCCCGGAAGCCCCGGTGAAATGGAAGCTGGCCGTGCAATCGGTCGCGGGAGCTTGGCAGGCAACCGCCTTCCCTGCGGACGCAGTCTCCGAAGGTTCTACGTCCACTGGCGCATATCCCTGAAGCCGCATGGATTCCGCTTCAATGCGATTTGGATAATGCCCCACGCGGCCTTTGGCGTCAGGAATTCCTGAGACACGCAGAAACCAATTGCACACCGCGTCACGCCAAACGATCGCATGTCCTTCCTGGTATTTCAGTCTCGCCAAAACAAACTCATAACGTTCATCGTCGCCTACCAGGTTCCGAATGGACTCCCACATCTTGACGAACTCGCCTGCGCGCTCGGCGCCTTCGTAGTGGGTGTCATAGATATGTTGGATCACCGTCTTGCCGGATTTCAGCCGATGCGTGTACGGCACATGGTGGAAGAACAAGAGCAGGGAATCGGGAGTCGCGGACAGCGTCTCGAATTCCTTCTGAACTGCCGCGGAATACTGCCCGACATAACCTGTGCCAGTCGCTACGCTGCGGTCCATTCCAATGCCGTCGTGGTCCGCGCGGTGCCACTGGCCCCAGCCGTTTCGTTCCGAAGATTCCACGCCGGGACCGTAATGGCTGCCTAAAATATCCGTGAGCGTGCCGGCCCCGAGCGGACCTGTATAGTTTTCATACGTTGGCCACGACGAAAGCAGCATGGTGTCGATGGTGCGATCCACTAGGGGGTCATTTCCGAAGGTGAGGCGCGTCCACTCGTTCGCAATCGCGGCGGAGGAAAGGTTTGGATTCCAGGCCAGGCGCGCAAATCCGTAGAGATTCGCCATGGCCATGGGGTTTCCCATCCAGTTCGAATCGAGGCCCACATTCGCAACGCCCGCGAATCCGCCGAGAGCCCGATGAAAGATCTGCCCTGAGACAATGTCCTTCACGGGAGAGGCCTGACCGCTTACCCGCATGTCGAAGTCGAGAGTCTCCTTCCACATAGGAACGAGAAAACAAAGATGGCGCTGCTGTCCGATGTATTCCTGCGTGATTTGCAGTTCGATGGCTTCGTTGGTTTTTTCGAGCCCGCCCAAAAGGGGAGACGCGGGCTCGCGCACCTGAAAATCAACAGGACCATGCTTGATTTGAACGATGACGTTGTCATCGAACTTGCCGTCGAGCGGATGAAAGATGTCATAAGCAGCCCGGGCGCGATCGTTTTTTGGATTGCGCCAGTCCAGATGATGGTCGTAGACGAACGCGCGGTACATCACAACGCCGCCGTGCGGCTGAAGCGCGCGCGCAACCGTATTCGCTGCGTCTGCCGGCGTGCGGGCATAACTCGAAGGGCCGGGACGGCCTTCGGAGTCCGCCTTTACAAGAAATCCCGCGAAGTCCGGAATCAGCCGATAGATCTCGTCAACCTTCTCTTTCCACCAGGACTGCACTCGTGGGTCGAGCGGATCAAACGTGTCCAGGCCGCCCAGCGTTTTGGGGCTGCTGAGGTCTACAGAAATCCCGAGCCGCACTCCCCACCGGCGAAACGCATCCGCAACGCGCGCCAGTTGAGGGATAAACTCCGGAGCCAGGGCGCGAGGGTTCGCGTTTACGTTGTTGACGATGCATCCGTTGATGCCAACCGAAGCGAGCACCCGCGCGTAATCGCCGACGCGCGAAAGATCGGCGCGAACGTTTCCGTTCTCGAAGAAAATGGACCGGCCGCCGTAGCCGCGCTCAATCCGGCCGTCGAGGTTGTCCCAGTCATTCACCCAGCGAATTGGATTTGCAGGCGCCTGAGCTTCCTCGAGATGGCTCAAGTCTTCCGCAAACGCGATCTTGCGAAGCAGGGCAAAGACCCCGTACAGCGTTCCGCGGTCGGTCGCCCCTGCGACAAGAATGCAGTCGTGCCCGTTGATGCGCTCGCTCGCCAGCCAATAGCCGTCCGCGTGCAAGTTCTTCGGTGGCAGCATATCGGGAACGACCGAATGTAGTTCCCCGAGCGTACCCAGCACAATGACGCTTTCCTTCGGCAACTCTTTCTCAACGCGAAGCGTGCGTCCCAGCATTCCTTGCACCCCGCGGATTAATTCTCCTTCGGCGGTTTGCCGCAGAGGCGAATCGTTTCGCACAACTAAAATGGATGGAAACGCGACAAACTTCGCGAGTTCTGGCTCTTTCAGCGGGGCATACCGCAGCCAGGCGTCATAACCATTCTCTGCGCGGAGTTTCTGCGAAGGAAAAAGAAGCACCAGGAATCCTGCGAGAAGGGCGACGCGCAGAAAACTTCTTCGCTTCATGCAAACCTCAGAGAACTTAGGGCTTGGATGCAGCAACGGTGAACGCAATCTTTGCGGTTCCGACATTTTCAAAACGGTCATAGGCGCGAACGGCGATCGTGTGTTCACCTGGCGGCAGGATCTTCAGCATAATGGAGTATTCCTCTTCCGGTGCGTCGCTGATTCCCCGCAACGGTGCAGTAAGAATCCACTCGCCGCCGTCCAGACTGTACTCTGCGTGGTCGATGTTGCTCGTAACATCCCGCGCCATGAAGTAAATCGTCGGGAAATTAACGACCGCCCGGCGCCCGCCGGGGACCGCCTCGGACGTTTGCAGGCTCCCAGTCCCTTCTTTTAGCCCCTCGATCGTTGGTGGCGTGTTGTCCACTTCAAAGCGCTCACTCTCGCGTTCGGCCGACAGCGCGGCGGCCGGCGGATTCGAAGGTGCGTCGGTAGCAACGATCTTCAAGTAATACGCGCCGTCGGCAAGCGCGGTGGTATCGAAGGAATAGAACTTTTGATCCAGCTTGTCCTTCAGCAGCTTCCCCTCTTTTTCATTTTCTCCCCGAAAATAAACGGCGTATTGCAATTCATCTTCGTTGTCGTCGTGAGCCGTCCAAAGCACGGTTTGGTAGCCCTTTTGCACAACACCCTGGGGCGGCTGCTCGAATCGGCTCGATGATGAAGTTTGCGCGATGGTCACTCCCGTTGGATTGGGCGACGATGGCATTTTCAATGTAACCGGTGCGGGCTGGTTGGATGAAACCACCGCCGGACCCTGCGCGCGCACGCCCGGTTCCTGAATCGCGATTCCATCGATCACCGGAGCGACGTTGCGCGGAAGATACGCCAGGCTGTCCCACTCGAGTCCGTCGCCGGGGCGCCCGTCGTGAATGACGGCCTTCCACTGCGCAAATCGCGCGGAAGGCGCTTCCGTCGCGGCAGCGGACTTGGTGTAGGGGCCGAACCAGCGAGACCACTCCTTGCCGGGATCATCGGTGTTGCCGCTGCGGACAAAAAATTCAACGCGCGGCTCGTTCCCGTGCCCGGCGCTCGTGCCTGAACCGGGTTTCGGCGACGATCCCGGAGGACTCCACCACTCAATGCGCCCCCACTGCGAAAACAGTTGGGCGTCGAAAGACCGCGACTCGTAGGTGCCTTCGGCTTCATATTCCGGCCCGAGCGAAAACACTTTTCCCGGATTGGAGGTACACAAAAAGACCCTGCCCGAGCCGTTTCCAACGATGCCGGTGATTTGCGAGGAGCCCGCCTTTGCGAGCTGAGCGAAAACGCCGCGGCCGTCAATCGCGAGCAGCGCGCCATTATTGCCGGTGCCGGCAAGAAGGCGTCCATCGGATGCAAGCCCAAGGGCGTACACGGAGTCCTCGCGCGAAGTCCAAAGCTCTTCCGGAGCGCCGTCCGGACCGATGCGATAAATGCTGCTGGACGCCAGGGACGGGAAGGGAAGAAAGGGGGCCTGAGCTTGTGCTTGCGCTTGAGCCGCGCCGCTCACCCCGCTCGTGATGGTGGTCGTTCCTTGCGGCGTGGCAATGATCGTTGTGGGAGCCGCAGCTCCGATGCGTGGCTTCTCGCCGATCGCGGAAGCGTAAATGCTTCCATCCGGAGCGACCGCGAGCGAAGTGACTTCACGCTTGGAGGTTTCGTAGAGGACAAAACCTTCGGCGGCAGATGTGCTGGACTTGGAATTTTTGCCGCCACCTTGTCCCGCAGCGCGAGAGATGCGCAGGATGCGACCGCTCGGCTCGGTTCCGGCGATGAGATTCTTTTTCGCATCGAACGCCAGGACACGAATGTGAGCTTCATCGCTCGAATAAAACAGTTCGCCTTTGCCGTCTGGAGCTACGGCGAAAAGCTGCCCCTTGTCTCCCGTGGCGACATACAGCGTACCGTCGGGTCCAAAGACCAGGTCCCAAATGTATTTTGTCTTGGGATCGAAAAATACGGACTTCTCGCCGGAAGAAGAAACTTTGTAGACCTTGCCGTCAGGAGAAGTGCCCACATAAAGCGTTCCCTTCGAATCAAAGGCGATGGCCTGCGCCGAAAGATCAATGGAGTCAAATACGACCGTGGGCTTGGAGTTGGAATCAAACCGAAAAACCTTTCCGGGGGAGCCGCCCGCCGCATATAACGTGCCTTTGGGGTCGAGGCGTACGGACCAAAGATAAGAAGCATCGGCGTCGGCCAGCAGACTGAATTTGGGAGCGAGCTCCAGGCGGCCGTCGCTCCGCACCGCGACGCCATGGGCCGTGCCTTTCAGGAATTCCTCGTAGGTGGATTGCCGCCAGCGGCGAGTATGTTCAGAAAGCAGAGGCGAGGACGCAAGGAAGAAAAGAAGTAAGGAAAAGGAGGCCAAACGACCAAAGCGGGGAGAGGCAACTGAAAACGCGAATGTTGTGAAGATACTCTTTCGCTGCTGAGGGCTGGTCGTGAGCATTCTTTTCACCGGATTTGCAGATTAAGGGAGATGACGCCGGAGACGGGGCCTCCGAGCGGGATGGAAGCTTCACTGGCGAGCGACTCGCGAAGTACTTGTACGCTGCCCGGGGCCGGACGCCCGTCCACAATATTGATTTGTGAAAGCGGAACGTTGGGAAGCTCCTTGTCGTCCCAGAGCAGCGTTGGCGCTGGGACAAAAAGGCCTACATAAAGGCGGTCATTGCGTCGCTCACGATTTAGAACGGAGATGAGCTGATCGAGGCCTGCGGGACTCCCTCCCGCGCCTGCAAAAGCGAAGCCGCGCGAAGCGCGGTTCATCAGTTCGCCGTCACTCACCAGGACTCGTAGATTGGTTCCTCGGGTTGCCTGCTCGGGAACGCGAACTGTTGTTTCCTTGATCTGTGGCTCACCGCGATAAGGCCGAACCAGAATGCGGACGCGCAGAGTTTCTCCCGGAGCGGCTTCCCCTTTTTCCAGCCAAGCGCTTTCAATCGTGAACGACTTTCGCCCCGGAACACTTTCGACATGCAACGAAATGCCTTCCACTTTCGCGGGCTCAAAGGTATTCGAGAAAAGCCGTCCAAAGGTGTTTTGCATGGTCAGGGCGATGGGAAAGCCGTCGGGGGACAGAGTATCGCCGGGCGCAAAAGTGTTTTCGATTTCCACCGCCGGATGCCCCTGCAGGCGAATCTCACCGGTAAGGTGCAACGTGGTGCTTTCGCCGTAGATGGGATTCTGTGTCAGACCATTAAACGTCGTCAGCGCCACGAGCAGCGGCGTGAGCTTTGGGTGATTCACGATCTCAAAGTGCAGTTTCTTTTCTGCGCCCGATGCCCGCAGCGAAAGATCCAAGGGAATCATCGCAGGAGGCGCGCCAAGTTTCCCCGTTACGGCAGTCAAATGGTCGCCCGTGATGGTGCCGATGGAGCCCGCGACGTTGACGATCTTGGTCGAAGAGAGGTCCGAGGAAAGCGTCATGACCACATGGCTGCGCGCCATGGGAAGTTGTACGTCGCCAAGACTCAGAAACGGGTGACCGCAAAGGAACACACGGTCCGCCTCGACCGCCGTGACGGTGCACGCGGAGTTGATGGACGCATCTCCCTGCACCAAAACCATTCCCGCCATATCGCCCGCGACCAGATGACCGTCTTGCGGGCTAGGAGCCGTAGTACCCCCTTGGGTGGCGACCAGGCCATAGCCCTGAAGCTGATTGGCAAATTGCTGGAGCGCGGCGGGCTGAAAGCCTGAAAAGACGAGCGGCGTCTCAATAGGTTCGAGCGCCGAGCCCGAGGGCAGCATTGCACGGACCGCTGCTCCGGAGGGAACTCCGAACTGCGGCAGCGGAATTTCAGCCGCCGCGGAAGGTGGTGGATTCAAGACGTCCTGAATTGGAGTGACTCCGGCGATCGGCTCTTTGGTGAAGATGCCCAGCTTCAGGGACAACGCTCCCGCGAGCTTGCCATCGAGATAAACCGGGCTGCCGCTCATCCCCGCAACCACGCCGGTGTGCTCTACCTTTGGCCCTTTCAGCTGAATCAAAATGATCGATTGCTTTGGGCCAAGGAAATTGTCCAGCACGCCGATGACTTCCAGGTCGAACTTCTCAATCTGATCGCCCGAAAAAATGGTGTAGGCGTAGCCTTGCATGCCAGGCCGAACCTGGCTGAGCGGAAGCATTTCCTGCGGCTGCTGGGCTTCCAGGGTTCCGGGAGTCAGGCAGAGCGCCGCCAAGAACGCCAGGAACGCGAGGAAAACAGGAGCGCGACGATTCGACAGATGCGGCCGGGCCGTAAGCATGAACGTTCCATAATACGCGGCACCCGTACTAGAGGCAATTGGACGACGGGAGGTTGCCCCAATAGGAAGATTCAGCTAGGCGTTCTAGAACCGGGCTGGACCCGAGGAGCCTAATCGTGGTGATGCATGGCGAAGATTTTTTCGGTTGAACCTTCGTAGGGGTACACGTGGACCATCCAGCCGAAGATCACAGGATGAAACTTGCCGCCGGCAGCGTCGCAAGCTTGCGGCGTGGCAATGGAGCCGCGCAAGCCGAACTTGGTCCAATCGGCATTCCGGCGTTGGTTCGCAGGCGGCATGCAGAGATTGGTGTGGAGGTGCCAGGTCGCCACGCTCAGGGGAACACGGTCGTTGAGCTGAGCTTCGGTGGCGCGCCTGGGCATGGTGTACATGGCGCCGACGAGTTCGTATCCCGCCGCAGTCTTCTTGTAGAGCAGGGAAGTAGGCCGCGCGGGGTCGAACTTGAACGCTTCCAGAAAGCCGTTCATGTAATTCGTGAAGTGATATTCGGGTTGCTGGAGGTTGGGAAGGAAAATCTTGTAACCGTCGGCCAGCGCCACCTGATAGTCCTTGTACTTGGCGATTCCCGCGCGGAGCTGGTCCACAATTTCCCTGGCGCGAGCGGCGTCTTCGGCGGTTTCCGGGCGCGGCGCGGTCATGTGCATGTGCGCGTTGTGCCCATGCTCCCCGGGCGTCATGTCGCGGACGGCGTGGGCCTCGTTGGCCTTGGCGTCCTCCATGTCCATCCCGGGCCTGTTGGGATCCATGGCTGGTTGCGACGGTTGCTGCGACTGCCTGGCCGGAGGCTGCTGCGATTCCTGAACTTGCGCGCCAGGTGCGTGATGGCCGGGCATGGCGGCGAGCAATACCGTGACGACAAAGATCGCGCCAATGAGCATGCCGAATTTTGTGGCGGCTTGAACCAACTGACGGCGGGCAGACATTTCAAATTTCTCCTCACTCTATGATACGTAGAGGAAGGCCGCGCGATTTCAACTCCAGGGACCGCCGGTGCGGCAGAAAAAACTGGCCGCACGGACAGGCGTGCTAGAATTTTTGACGTGAAGAAAGAAACGATCCAGCCAGCGAGGTACCTGCATGGCGCCCTAGAGCTGCCGGGCGACAAGTCTGTTTCGCACCGGTATGCAATGCTTGCGGGGCTCGCGGAAGGCACAAGCGAGTTGCGGCATTTTTCGGCGGCCGCGGACTGCCACAGCACCCTTGATTGCATGAGCGCGCTGGGCGCGGAGGTAAAAGTCGAGAAAGACACGGTGCGCATCACCGGCCGCGGAGCTCGCGGACTGAAGAGCAGTCGGCGCGCGCTCGACGCGGGGAACTCCGGCACAACGATGCGCCTTCTCGCGGGCATCCTGGCGGGACAGAGTTTTTCCTCCAGACTCACTGGCGATGATTCGTTGCAAAAGCGGCCCATGAAACGCGTGATTCTACCGCTGCGCGAAATGGGCGCAGATATTCACGGGCGCGACGATAATTTTGCGCCTCTCGAGATTTGCGGGACGAAACTGAAGCCCATTGATTACCAGATGCCGATGGCCAGCGCGCAGGTGAAATCGGCGGTGCTTTTGGCCGGATTGTTTGCCGACGGCGTCACCAGCGTAACCGAGCCGGCGCGCACGCGCGACCATACGGAACTCGCGCTCGAAGAATTTGGCGCAAGTGTCGATAAAAATGGCCAGACCATTCGTGTGCGCGGTCTCGGTGGCGGAAATGGAAGTGGAAGTGGGAAGCTCACCGCGAGGTCACTCGATGTGCCGGGAGACCTGTCGTCGGCGGTGTTTTTCCTGGCCGCCGCGTCCTTGTTTCCCGATTCCAACGTCCTCATCCACAACGTTGGGTTGAATCCCACGCGCACTTCGATTCTAGATGTGCTCGCCGAGATGGGTGCTTCGATTCAAATGCTCGGGCTGAAAAGCTCGCAAGGGGAAATTATCGGCGACCTGGCCATGAAGGGCGCTTCTCTCAAAGGCGGCGTGATTGCCGGCTCGCGCATCCCGCTCGTGATTGATGAATTGCCAATGCTTGCCGCGTTGGGCCCATTTACGGAGGAGGGCGTCGAGATTCGCGACGCGGGCGAGTTGCGCGTGAAGGAAAGCGACCGGATTGCGGCGCTGGCCGAAAATCTGCGAAGGATGGGGGCGAAGGTCGAAGAGCGGCCGGACGGATTAAAAGTGGAGGGGCGCCACCGAGGAAAGTTACGCGGAGCGGAAATTGACTCGCGCGGAGACCATCGCATCGCCATGGCATTCGCTGTGGCCGGTCTGGCCGCGGAAGGAAACACGGTGATTCGCGACGCCGATTGCGCCGGCGTATCCTTTCCCGCCTTTTTTGCGGAGCTCCACCGCCTGGCCGAGCGCTAAATCCGAGTCCCAAGGTGAGTTCCGATAGCACTCCTGTTTCTTTCCAGAATTTCACCTCAGGTTTACACCGGATTGCCAGTTTTTTCCGACGACTTATCCTTCCGTTGCTTATTTTCTCCCAGCTTCCGGGCCCTTAGGAGAGGGCCCTAAATCTCGATTCCTGGTTCTTCCATGGGAGGGTGGTCATGAGGATCAATCGTCGCAACTTGATCAAAAACGCGGGGCTCGCCTCGGGGGCAGCTTTGTTCGGGGCGGCTTGTGGCTCCAGTAAATTTTTGCCCGGGCAAAACACCATGCCAACCTCGGGGGCTTTGCCCCAGCCTGCGGATTCGGGCATTGAGCATATCGTCGTGGTGACGATGGAGAATCGCAGCTTCGATCATTTCCTTGGCTGGCTGCCAAATGCGGATGGCAAGCAAGCCGGGGTGACCTTTGTAGACAACCAAGGTGTCTCGCACTCGACGTACTCTCTTTCGGGCGACAATACCGGCTGCCCTCATCCGAGTCCGGATCATTCCTACAACGGCGGGCGGGTGGAATATGACAATGGTGCGATGGATGGATTTCTTCGCGCGGGAAGCAACGACGTTTATTCCATCAGCTACTACGGCGAAGCCGACATGCCATTTTACGCGGCGCTGGCGCGAAACTTTACGACTTGCGATCGATACTTTGCTTCCATCCTCGGACCGACTTTTCCGAATCGGCTCTTTCTCCACACCGCACAAACGGACCGTTTGACGGACAGCGTGAGTTTCACTTCCTTGCCAGCGATTTGGGACGCACTCGCGGCCGCGGGCGTGAGCGCCAATTATTTCTTTTCGAACGTGCCATTCACGGCGTTGTGGGGCACGAAGTATTTGGGAATTTCGAAACTCTACGCCGAGTTTCTCCTGGCCGCGGCTACGGGAACGCTTCCTGCCGTTTCTTTCGTGGATCCCAGGTACACGATTCTTGACGATGGCACGGGGAACGACGACCATCCGCACGCAGACATTCGCGAAGGCGACAAATTCCTCTACAAAACCTTTGAAGCGGTCGCGAACGGACCAAAGTGGGCGAACACCGTGTTCCTCGTGAACTTCGACGAGTGGGGCGGCTTCTTTGAGCACGTTGCGCCGCCTCGCGCGACTGCGGCGAATCAAGTGGATACCGATATGGTGAATGGAAAAACGCTGCTAGGCTTGCGCGTGCCTACGGTTGTCGCCTCACCGTTCACGAAAGGGAATCCAAGCAACCCGGCTGTGAATTCGATGGTCTTCGATCACACCTCGGTCTTGAAGCTGATTGAATGGCGCTGGGGGCTCGCGCCCCTGACGCCGCGCGACGCGAGCAGCGACATTTCCAATCTTGCAAACGCTCTCGATTTTACAAATCGAGACGCCAGCCTTCCGCCTCTGCCCGTGCCGCAGACTCCGCTCATCGCTCTGCCATGCCTGCAAAATCTGGGCGGAGGCATTTTTAGCGGCGGGGGGTCGACATCCACCTTGACGGCGTGGCAGCAACTCCGTCAGCAAGCTGCCAGCCTCGGGTTTCCTGCCGGCTCGTGAAAGTATGATTTTGCAATGCGGAAGAGTCGACCCGAGGCTTATTCGAACGGCCTTGGCGATGCCCAAGCTATCCCCCGTGAAATGAGTGGCTTGCGGATTCACGGAGTGTCACAAGGAAGTCCGCAACCAGCTTGTGCCACAAGCTGGTTGTACACCAAGTAGTCTGCTCGACAAACTGCGTGTTTCGTTTCAAGTTTGTAGCCAGATTGTTCTGGAGATAGGGCTAGCTCGTTTTGCGGATGGAAATGGAGCCGTAGCTGGTTTTCAGAATGATTTTGGGGCCGCGGCCGCTGCCGTATTTCCCTTCCAAGTGAGCGTCGCCGCCGTTTGACGTCTGTTTCAGGGAGTCCGCCGAAAATTCGGAATCGATGTCACAGGAGTGGCAGTCCCCAACAATCTCGAAGCTCGAGGATTCGGGCAGGATCAACGTGATGGGGGAAGAGGAATTCGTAATCTCGATGTCTTCTTTCGGCGGAGTGGGAAATCGCACTTCGATGTTGCCGTTGCGATTGTCTAGTTGGAGTTTGCCGCCGGGGTTTTCGATGGAAATATCCTCGGAATTAGAACGCAGGGTGAGACTGCCGGGAGCGTCGGCGATTTCAAGATTGCCCGGGCCGGCTTCCATGTGACCGCTGAGCTGACTGATCGTGAGGTCCGCACGGCGGGACGTAAAGCGCACGCCCTTGGCGATTTTGTCGGCGCGAACCGGGCCCCGGAATTCTCCATCCAGTGTGAGCGCGCCGGTTGCCCCGGAAACATTCACTTCGCCGCCGCGGCCGCCAATTTTCACGTTGCCTTTGGTATCGGAAACTTTGACGTCGCCCCTTTGGGTATCGATTGTGACGTCACCCGCCGTGTCGCGTACCTCGACATCGCCGGTTGTGGTATTGACGGTGACCGGCCTGCCCATGTCAGACACGGACACGTCGCCGTGGTCGTTGTGAATCGTGAGCGAAGCCTTTTTCGGCACCGAAACGTCCAGGTCCAAGCTGACGCGCGAGTCGCCACTTCTCGCATTAACAGGGCGAACCTCATAGCCGTCGCCATTCGTGGCGATCTCGACAGAGATTGCCGA
>Ga0126381_100004810_pt1 | contig 14749 bp, 17 predicted proteins | sample PanSoiMetPlot_28_FD_96465 | JGI IMG/M metagenome (GOLD analysis project Ga0126381, IMG submission 96465) | Tropical forest soil microbial communities from Panama - MetaG Plot_28 | ecosystem: Environmental > Terrestrial > Soil > Tropical forest > Bulk soil | place: Panama | collected 2016-02-17
CGTCGGATTGGCCTTTCGCCGCAGTCTCCGGAGGGAGTCCGATGCCCTGCAAAGATACAGCCAGGTCCTAAAGATATTCTCGGATCTTGTGGTTCGCGGAATCGAGCCACCGGAATAGGTCTCATTCCTTCGACGGCATCTTTTCCCATCTACACACTGCGCGATTCTAGCGAGATTTTAGCCGCGATTTCTGACCGAAACCTGCGACCGTTTCGCGCAATGCGTGAAGTGGCCGCCATCTCGGATGTCGTTAGTTGCGCGCCGCAGCCCAGCCGGTGCGATTCGCGAGCGGGATCGGTGCGGCGACTCTCGACGAACTTATGCGCCCAGCAGCGCGCAAGGCGTGAGCGGCGGCTGCGAGAAAAAACGCCCGTGCCATCGCGCGTGAGCCGCGGACGCGCAATGCGCGAAGAACGCGGCGATCGGCGCCAGTGAGGAGCGCTTCGCGCCCTCGCGCCTTCGCGCCGGCGCTCACGAGCGGGTCGGCGCGGGCGGGCGCCCGCGTACGGCGCGCCGACGTGACTTGAACACCTCCGACGACGCGCGGGCGATTTTGGTCGTCTGCGCAGCCAAACCTTTCAAAATTCGCCCAAACCGCCTGAAGGGCCTCTCTAGAGAGGTGCGGGAACTTTCGATTGAAGTGGCGACCGAGTGCTGCGTCACCGATAAGGCGGGATTTTGCAAACGTTGCAGTTGGCGTGCGAGTGTTTCATGAGACTCCGAGAGGCCCAAGAAAGTATTGCCCAAGTTGATGCGGCAGTCAATAACAGATTCGGTCAGAGGGTCCGGGTTCCCGCAACGCTAATTGAGCGGTGCGCCGGCGGTCGCGGGCGGGATTGGCGCGGCGGCGTTCGACACGATAGCGAGGAACTTCGAAGCCGTGCTGGCCACATTACCCCGTCGTCCAATTCCTTCGAGTTTTTTGACCATACGCGCCACGGCGTGCACCTTTTCCCGATGACTACGGCCACTCCGCCACCGCCCGGATCCCGCCTTACACCGCTCGAAGCGTTTGAACAGTGTCCACGCGAGCAGCCCTCACCGCCGGGACCGCCGACGCCAGGACTGCCGACACGAGGATGAGTGCCGCCGATCCGATCAACGGAAGCGGCCCTGGAAGTTGGAGTACGGCAATGTAATTGGCGGCCAGGCGCGACAGCCCCCAACCCACCAGGCCGCCTGACGCAATGCCAATCGCGGCAATCCTCGCGCCGTCGATCAGCACTCCAGCCAGAATCCGGCGCGGCTGGGCACCGAGAGCGAGCCGGATTCCAAACTCGCGCATACGCCAGCTCACCGAAAAGGCCAGCACGCCGGCAACTCCGATCACGGAAATCGCCAGGGCGAGGACAGCGAACCCGCCGAACACGATGGCATTCACACGGTTGTTGGCCAGGATTTCGGTGCGGACATCTCCCAACGTGGCGGCGTCCTCGACGGGCTGGGTGGCAGCCGCGGCGCGAATGGTCTTCGTGATGGTGGTGACGAGCGCGTAGGGATCGTTCTCCGCACGCACAATCAGGCAAGCCCCGAAAATCGGCCCCTGCGCGAAGGGTCCATAGATGCTCAAGTTGCTTTGGGGAATGATGTTCGCGTCGTCCACATCGCCCGCCACACCCACGATGCGCCGGCGCTCGGGGCCTATCATGCCGGCGGCGTACTTGAGCATGGGATCGGTCCACATGATGTGCCGGTCGATGACTTTTTCGCCGGGGAACAATCGCTGCGCGATGCTCTTACTGACGATCACTACCGGCTCGGCATCCTTCCGATCGGCGTCCGTGAACTCACGCCCGTCGAGAAGCGGAATTCCCAGCGTGCTGAAGTAGCGCGGGGAAACGAAGCGGAACCGGGCGCGCAGATCTTCCTTGCCGCTCTCACTGGTTCTCCCCTCGACCGCGAATTGCAAGGTGAACTTGAGCATGCCGGAATCTCGCCACGGGGCCATAAAGCTGGTTGCGGCCCCTTCTACGCCCGGCAACGCACTTACCATGCGCTGGGTTTCCTGGTAAAACTGGGCAGCCTGTTGCGTCGTACGGCCGTCGGGAATCAAAGGCAGGTTTGCGATCAGTACATGCCCGGTTTCAATGCCCGGTTGGGCACTCTGCAGCGAGAGCAGCGTCCTCAGCAGCACAACCGCGCTTGCCAGCAACAGGAACGAGGCGGCAATCTGGGTGACAGTAAAGGCCCGAATCCGGCGGCTGCTGCCCGTGACACGGCCGGAACCGCTGGTAAGACCGAGTCCGCGCGAAGCATCTGTGGAGGGGAGGCGGGGAACCAGGGCGAGAAAGACTGCCGCCGCCAACGCCAGAGCCAAGCCCATCCAAAGCACGCTGAAATCGACGGTCAGATCCGCCGCCCGGATTGAGTATCGCAAGGCGTAACGCGCGAGCACCGTGACCATCGGCACGGCCACCGCTACACCCGCCAGGCCGCCGCTGCTGCACAGGACCAGGGCCTCGGCCAGCAGCGACCGACGGATAGCGGCGGAGCTTGCTCCCAGCGCGGTGCGGAGCGCCAGTTCCGATTCGCGGCGAACGGTCCGCGCCAGGATCAGGTTGGCCACGTTCGAGCAGGCAATCACAAACAGCAGGCCGGAGGCGCCCAAGAGCAGCCACAGCACGGTGCTGGCTTCCGCGTTGATCTGGTCCCGTAACAGCCTGGCGTCGATCTGGAACCGATCCTGAGGCTTATACACCCCGGGATGCGCCGCCGTCATCGCTGCGTACACGGTGCGAAGCTCGGCGCGCGCAGCCTTAAGGCTGGCGCCGGGAGCCAGCCGGCCGAACACCTCGGTCATGCGGTGCTCGCGGCCCTGTACCATCGTTGCGGACAGGTGGTGCGCGCTGGTGACAACGTTGGCGATGATCTCCGTATCGGCGGGGTAAGGAATCGATGGTTCCAGCACCCCCACGATGGTTGCGGAGCGAACCTGCCCCATGTTCCCCAGCCGAATCAGCTTGCCTATTACCTTGGGATCGCCGGCGAGCGCAGTGGCCCAAAACTTATACGCGAGCACGGCCGCGCCGGCGGCACCAGGCCCATCGTCACGCGCGTCAAGCAGGCGGCCGAGCACCGGCTTGAGCCCCATCACCTCAAAATAGCCGCCATCGACCACGCCGGCGTGGATTTCGCGCGTTTCGGCGCCGAACCCCTGCGCCGTGAAGCCTATGGTGGAAAAAGTGCCGAGTTTGCCGATGGACTTTAAGTTGGCGCCTACATCCGTGATCTCGGGAATCGAGAAGGTGGCATCCCTGATCTGCAGCCCGGGCGCGCTCTGCTGGATATAAATCAGGCGATCTTCCTCGCGATTCACGAGCGGACGCAATAGCACTCCCCGCACCACGCTGAAAATGGCCGAGTTCGCGCCGATGCCGAGCGCCAGGGCGAGCGCCACCGTGGCCCACAAAGCAGGAGTTCGGCTGAGGGAGCGGAGCGCTACCCGGATGTCGCCCAGAAATATGGCTGCCCACTGGAACGGGTACGCAATCCCTGCTGATTTGCGTTCTGACTCGTCAACGAAATGGGTCGTCATTCTGACTCCTCCAGTTGCTTCCCGGCCTGCCGGTTAGCCGGCTCACTCAGACGGCGTGGCCCCTTTCTGGCGGGAGCATGCGTTCGCGTTCCGGCGTTGAGTGGTCATGCCAGCGCCATTCGAGCATGACCAACGGCCGCCCGGGTGCCAGAACGGAGAAACCAAGCATCGACGGTTCCCAGACGCGCTTCACTGTCGGGACGGCCTCCGAAACGCCTCTGCAGCTCGCATGTTGGCTGCCGCTTCCAACCTATTCGTAAGTCATTGGAAATCAGGCGAAGTGCGACTGAATCCAGGTGTTTTCCTGTAGGTCGAAATGTCCGCTCGCGATACTGGGGTTCCCGAAAGCGAACGCCCTTCTTTTTCCATCTGCACTTCTGCGCGATTCTAGCGGCATTTTAGCGAGATTTCCGACCGAAACCTTCGGCCGTTTCGCGCAACGCGCGAAGTGGCCGCGCATCTCGGATGCCGTTAATTGCGCGCCGCACCCCCAGCCGCATGCCATGCGCGGTCCTGGAGGACGCCCTGTAATAGGGCAGGGACCGGCAAGCGCGAACGACAATTGCGGCAGCGGACGGACCGACATCGAAGGCAGTACGCCAGGAACTCCTCTACTTTTGGCGAGATTCGTCGCCCGTGAGCGGGGTATCGATACGCGGTCGCGCAGCACCGGCAGCGCGATAATTTGGGCCGCTTCTCGCACTTCGTGAAGTGCCGTCGCATTTCGGTGCAGGCAAGTTCGACACCGCATCCCCAACCGCACGGCATACGAGGTCCTGCCGGACGGCCTCCGTGGTTCGTTCGCGAGTTGCTCACGCTTTAGTGTAGTCGGCGTAAGCGGGCAGGAGGAGGAAAATCGGCTTGAGGAACTCCCCGCCCTGGCGCATTCGTGCCCGCGATCACGGCGGGATCGGCGGGGGCGGGAGCGCGATGGAAGCGCTGGGCGCGGCGGTCGGGCGTTACGCCGAGAAACTGCGATGCCGCGCTGGCGAACTTCGCCGCCGCTCGATTCGCGCCCGCGGGAATCGGCGTAAAGGAACGCTTCGCGCGTTTGTGCCTTCGCGCCGGCGATCGCGAGCGGGATCGGCGGGGGCGGGAGTGCAGCGCCGGTGGCTCTCGGAGTCTACGATGACGCGTCACGCCCGGGCCACGGTGCGGATTGCAAGAACGGATCAGAACTGACGGTGAAATTTTGTCGCGACGTTCCAGTTTGGCGCTGTTTCCGGTGGGCGGTTTTGAAGCGTTACCGTAGAAGTGCCGCCGCTGGGCCTGGGGCGAAAATCCACTTCGGCGATAACGTGTTTCAACCGTTATTGCTAGAGAATCGAGAGAGGACGGTCTGAGGCCTGGCTCTTCCGAGGGTACTTCGTGATCGCAAGAGAGGGTAAGAGTGTTATGCAAATCGCCCACACGACTACGTGCATCGTCATGAGGACGCAAGCCTCGGGCCAACCTCCGCCCATAATATGTGAAATCCCCATTAGGACGTTGGGCACAAATGACAGGATCAGGACTACAGCCGCGACTCGGCGCCATGTCCGAACCGGGTTCGGATAAGACACCATTCCTAGAAACACGTAGATTGCCACAACAGTGAAGACGATAGTGCCAACGACTGGAGAGGCCACCGAGAGCGGCGTGAATGCCGGGTCGGGGTGAAGCACGCGAACAGCAGCCGCGCGAACAGCCAGCACGGCGACCACGGCTGCGGCGACTGTGGATGCTGCTGCTCGCCACAATCTTGGGAGGGATTCAAGATACTGCGCCGATTCTTCCACGACAGTACTGAAGTTTAGACACCATCGGCTATGCAGATGTTCCCAGCCGGTGGCGATAGGCGTCTATCGAAAGTCCCGACAACAACTGAATCGCTCTGGTGTAGTTTCCGCAAACTGCCGTGTTTCAGCCTTTTCGACCGCGAGCGTGTACCTTGGCTCGTAGTGCTCAGAAAACAATCGGCGATCGGAGCCGTCGAGATGCGGCGACCAGTTCCGACATTTGCAGCTCGAACGATCTTTCGGTATTCTCTTAATTCTTCTTCCTTAGCGGTCCGGGCGAGTCCGACTCGCATTGGGTATCGTTCTGTCTCCTTGTTCGTCGGTGTTCACTTCATTCGTGCCGACTATCTCGTCCGTATGCTGAACCGCAGGCCCGTGATGTGCTGCCCCAAACCGATTTCAATGCTCTCGTCAGCATTCGCCGGCCAATAGTACGTCGTGGCAAAATCCACGCCACGCGCCTTCTCCGGGTGAAATATCAAGCGGTACCGTCCGGCGGGCAGCAGCGGCAGTACGAACAGCCCGTCCGCCGCAACGTCGTAGCCCGGCAATCCGCCGTGGCGTCTCGCCTCCGCCACCTCTTGCGGGTCCGATGGCTGAATTGTGACGAATCCACGCATCGGCTTCCCCGCCGCGTCCACCACGATTCCCTCGATCCGGCCATCCGGCTTCGCCGATTTACTCAACGCGCAGCCCGATCCCTCTCCCGCGACATCGGCGCTCGCATCACCGGACAGCAGCGTCAATCCCACCGGCAAACCCGCGCGGACCATGTACATGCCTGCCGGCAGCGAGGGGAATGCGAACGCGCCCATCGCGTCCGTCTGCGCTGAATACGATTGGCCGTACATCCCCATCGCCTGCACCGTCACGCCCGCCAGCGGTTTGCTCTCCACCAGGTCGGCGAACCCCGATCCCTTCGGTGCCTGTAACACCACGCCGAACAGATCGTCCAGCCGCCTGTGATCGCGCCATGCGCGCAGTTCAGGTAGCACTCCACCGACTCGCACCGCGGGTTCCGTCGCCGAGCAAATTCCGGCATGCAGCCGTCCGTCGCCGTTCTGCTGGCCGGCGTATACCAGGTAGCTCACTCCGGGCACGAATGGATAGCCGCAATCTCCGCCGCCCATTCCTGTGTACACGGTCACTTCGCTTCCCGCCGCCGCGCCGCTGAAGTACTCGTCCACCACGAAACGCGCCGCATATGACGACAGGAATCCGCCCTCCCCGGTCTTCTCCACAGCGGTCACACGACCAAGGAACGCCGTCTCCTTTGGTATCCAGGAGCGATCGCAGTCTGAGGCGATGCTTACGCACGAACACGCCGTCGCCAATTGCGGAATCAGGAAGACGAGGCCGAAAAACAGCAGACGTCCCATGATTCCTCATTCTACCGGGTGCTCCCCCGACTCTTCCCGCACCTACAATGTCCCACGGATGACAACCTCAGTATGTGGAAACCCAGCACGTCTGCGGCAGGTGTGGCCAAGCCGAGTTCTTTTTATCCGTTTGTGGAAGGCGCAGTGGTTGAAGGTAGTTTACGGAAACGGCGTCTACCGACCGGAACAGCAACTTCTCAACAAAGACCGACAAACGGTCAGAATGAGCGACTCTTTTCGTAACCTTTCGCGCGTGCGAGAGTAGAAGCGTAATGGAGGTGAGCGTGAGGTTTTCGAAGGTTGTGATGCTTAGGGCGACAGCCCTAGCATTTGTGATCGGAGTGTGCGGTCAGCAGCCGAAGTTAATCGCTGGACCTAACGAAGACAATCGCTCCGCTGATCCATGGTCTCATAGGAATTTGGGTTATCCTCCATCACCCCTCTACGTGTAACGTGAGCGCGAATTGATTCACGAATCTCTGTCAACCCGCCGCCGCAAGATCAAAACGGCGCATAGTCCGACGGCCAGTAACGGAAGCAGCGCGGGTTCGGGTACAATGCTAAGGCTTTCCGTGCTTTCAATGAGTGTGAACTGCGAAGCACCGGAGAACGAGGGGTCGATCTGTATCGTCGGGTCAATGAGGGTCTCGCATGGCGCCGTGCTGCTCGCTGGTAGTGCGCAGCCGGCTTCCACATCCATCTGCGATATGAAGTCAGAAACGGTTGAAGTATGGACCTCGAATGGTCCCGGGGCGAGAGTTGGGTAGGCATACTGAAGCACCGTGGTAAATGAGTCAGGGACAGTGTACAACCCAACATCGATCCGTCCCGTGTAAGAGCCGCCCGACCCGGTCGCCACACCACTTATATCCAGTGGCACACTGACGCCGGGAGCGCCGAGTACCTCGAAATAGAAGGCTACCTCCGCTCCAGCCCCCAGATTCGTATTGGTGTCGCTCGCGGATACGCTCGGATCAGATCCCAGCGCGGCGCAAGCCATAGCCCCGTCGAACGACTCGCATCCCGGCGAATTGGAGGAGAAAAGAGTCCTTCCTCCGAACATGTCGATCGATTCTTCGGTTCCGGAAGCCGGCAGGACATCCCCGAAACCCGCTGGAACCAGCCACATCATCAGAAACCCGGCCAAAGCGGGCAAAGTGCCTCGCCTCACGGTGCTGCAATCTGCGATCTTCATTGATCTGCCACCCTCCTCACTCCCTCTACGCGCAAAACGCCGGCAAATTGATTCACGCCGGCAATTTCCGCTAGAATGATCGGATCGCGCGCCGCCCGAAGGAAAGGCTTCTGACTCGCCAACTCACTTACGAGACAGGTTCGTGTCACCCGGTCGGTGGGGCGAAGTTAAACAGGATCGCAAGCGCCTGCCTCACTCTACCGCCGGAACAGCGCGCTTCCTCCGTTCACAAGCTGTGTGGCGAGGACGTCGAACTCACCGCCGAAGTCAAAGGCTTGCTCCGCAGCCGCGCGGGGATGGACGGCTTTCTCGAAGCACCTGTCTTCGACTCCAGGCCGGACGAACTTCTCACCGGCCACCGGATCGGCGCCTATCAGCTCTGCGAACCCGTCGGCCAAGGCGGCATGGGAACGGTGTATCGTGCCATTCGCTGCAGCGACTTTGAAAAACAACTAGCCATCAAGCTGGTCAAACGGGGTATGGACACAGGCTTTGTCTTGAGGCGCTTCGGCAGGAGCACCAGATTCTGGCCGGCCTCGACCACCTCAACATCGCGCGTCTGCTGGATGGCAGCGTCACCGATGATGGCCGACCTTACCTGGTGATGGAGTACATCTCGGGTACTCCCATTACAGACTATATCGAGGAGCGAGGCTTGGGCATCCATGAGCGGCTGGGGGTGTTTGGAACGATCTGCGCCGCGGTGCAGTTTGCCCATCAGAATCTGATAGTGCACCGCCACCTGAAGCCCTCCAACATTCTTGTGATGGCGGATGGCACACCCAGACTGCTGGACTTCAGTATCGCGAAGCTGCTCGAACCGGCCTGTACCGCTTGCCTAAACTCCCCATTCCCTCGGCGACTCTCAATTCCGATCCCGCCGCGATCCATCAAGCCATCGCAGCTACTCGCCACGTTCTGGAGATGTACCCCCGCAGCTTCCCCGACGAGAAAATCCGTCGCAAGCTCCAACGGCTGGACCATCGCCTCCTGGCCATCGCCAATCACCTGGATCACATCGCGAAGGCCGATAAATGAGGAAAGATTAGCCGGTCAATTGACACAATCCCTCCGATTAGCCCTCCAGAGACGTAGCGATTTTATAATTCAATTCAAGGTTAGCTGGTCATCCTCCTGAAAATCAGAGGCGATAGAGCGGCAGCTACGCTCGGCCGCAAAGTACTCTTCACCACACTTGCCCTCCGGGGAGTGAAGCAAATCCCAGCGTGGCTGCGCGTAGAAAACTGGAGCCCGGTATGAGAATTGTTTACTCAAGTCTGGCGCTTGGTTTACTGCCATTCCAATTCGGTGCCATAACCTCATCCATATTCGGAATCAGGGCGACCGCCACCGCATGCGACGACGGTTGCGGCATCGGCCCACCCCCGGACTCAAAAACCGGCGGCATCTTCGAAATCGGCGCCACCTTCGATCCGGCATGTAAGCCCAGCATTAATGGCGGAAACGCATTCATATGGGGCTCGACTGCCGCGAACGGTATTGCCATCACCGGTTCTTGTACTGGCTCAGTGTCGGCGTTTGCGATTACTGTCCCGGAACCGAGCGTTTTTCGACTGCCCCGCCATTCCGAGGTTGTTGGCGGGCATAAGGAGGATCAAATCTGATGATTAGAATATTGACCCTTTCCGTAGCGCTACTGGCATTGGGCGTGCTCGCTCATGCGAACACACTCTATGGTTACGACATCGATGGGACCGCAGCCGGCGGATGCAATTTCGGACTCTCTGTTTATGGACTGGCCGGCGTCGATACCACCGACGCAGGGGTGAGCGATTCCGTTCAGTCGGCCGGCACGTGTACCGGGTCCTCCGGAATGGCGCTCGCTATGTCCGGCGTGAACGTGAACCTTCAACTGATCAGTGGAACAGCGACGGTCACGAATGGTGTGGATGCAAGTGCGGACGCATCTTACTATGACACAGTCACCGTCTTCCCACTTCCTGGAACTAACACTTCATCGGTCACGGTAGGAGTGGCATCGACCTACAGCATTTCCGTTAGTGGCATGAATCCTCTGGCTTCTCGTGTGGGAAGTTCCACGGTCACGCTGCAGATCCCTCAATACTCTCTCGAGTCCCAGCAAACGGTCGACGTAACCACGCTTGACGAGACCTTGAGCGGCGTATTGCAGACCGGCGATCTGATTTTCCTTGACTGCGATCCCTGTAGTTTTGGCTTTGTGTTGACAGGCGAGGCAAGCGTGGACGGCGCGGTACCTGCGCCCGGATTTGTTCCGCCAGGCACGGTCACCGCTACGTTCAGCGATCCGATCACAATTACGGTGCCGACCGGCTGGACTTACTCGTTCGCGTCGCAACAAGCGGCCGCAGCTACTCCTGAACCCACCGAGCTGTTACTCACCGGTATAGGCTTGTTAGCCCTGGGCTGTGCGCGGCTCGGCTCTCGCCGTTAACGGGTATGCCAGTGACCCATCAGCATCGATTCTTTCGGGAAAACCAAAAACACGAATTCGGCGGCCACCGCCTTTCACAAGTCGCGATCCACCGCGGTCGCCGTCTTCCCAGTCAGTTCCCGGTGCAGCCACGCCCTCGCCAGATTCCAGTCACGATTCACGGTGGCAGGTGAGATCGCAAGCACTTGGGCGGTTTCCTCAATCGAGAGTCCACCGAAAAAGCGGAGTTCGACGATACGGCCTTGCTGGGGATCCATTTTGGAGAGATTTTCAAGGGCCGCATCCAGCGCCAGTATTTCGATGGAGATGCCGGGGCCCAGTGCGACCGCTTCATCCAGACTCACCGGCTGCTGCATGCCGCCTCTTTTGGCGGCATACCGGCGCCGGGCATGGTTCACCAGAATTCGACGTATCATCGTTGCGGCCACCGCCAAGAAGTGCTCGCGGTCATGCCATTCCACGCGGCTCTGATCGATGAGTTTGAGGTATGCCTCATGAGCCAGATCGGTAGTTTGCAGAGTATGCCCCGGGGCTTCGCGGCGCAGCGCTCTCGCAGCGAGGCTGCGCAATTGCTGGTAAACCAACGGCGTCAACGCACCCAGCGCGTCGCGGTTTCCTCGGCGCCACTCGGTCAGGAGTGTGGTAACGTCTTTTGTGCTGGGCTCCAAGCGAATTTATTCTACACGAACCACGTATGCCTGGCTTAGGGCGGGATAGAATGCCTCGAACGAGTCGCGAATACCGGGGCGTTAACGCCATGCCGATACACTAGGGCATCACCAGATGGAACCGGATCGCTGGGCTGAAGTAAAACGGATCGTCAACCACTGTCTCGAGGAGAATCCGCCAGCGCTGGATTCCCACATTCAGGAGGCATGCGGAGGCGATGCCGCGCTCGTTGCCGAAGTACGCAGCCTGCTTTCCTCTTATGCGGGCATGGGTGAATTCCTTACGACCTCTGTGATCGACCATTTGAACCGCGAACCCGAACCGGGAGATCGGATGGGGCCGTATGCGATTCGGAGTTTGATCGGCGAGGGCGGCATGGGCCGCGTCTACCTCGCCACACGTGTAACCGATTTCGAAAAGCCCGTCGCCATCAAACTTGTCAAGCGGGGTATGGACACTGAACTCATCCTGCGGCGCTTTCGAACGGAGCAGCAGATTCTGGCACGCCTGGACCATCCCGGGATCGCCCGTCTGCTCGATGGGGGCGTAGCCGAGGATGGGCGGCCTTATCTCGTTATGGAGTACGTTGAGGGACACCCCATCACGCAGTATTGCGCGGATAGTGCCCTCAGTCTGCGAGAACGTCTGCAGTTGTTCCGCGCGGCCTGTTCCGCGGTGCAATATGCCCACCAAAACCTGGTGATTCACCGCGACCTCAAGCCCAGCAATATCCTCGTGACCAATGCGGGTGTTCCCAAGCTGCTCGATTTCGGTATCGCCAAACTGCTCGAACCGGACGCCGATACCACCCTGACGTCGGTTCGTATCATGACTCCGGAATGCGCCAGTCCGGAACAGGTCCGCGGGGAACCGGTGACCACCGCTACTGACGTCTACGCACTCGGAGCCCTGCTCTATCAATTGCTCACGGGAGAGAAACCCTACGAATTTGAAAGCCGTTCGCCGGAAGCGGTAGCGCGGGTGGTGTGCGGGATTGAGCCCAAGATTCCCAGCACGATCCGGCCAATCGCCAGAGACCTCGATAAGATAGTCCTGAAAGCAATGCACAAGGATCCCGCGCGCCGCTACGCCGCGGCCGCGCAGCTTTCTGAGGATATCCGCCGCTATCTCGCGGGTCTGCCAATCTCGGCGCGTAAAGATACCTTCTCTTATCGCGCCTCAAAATTCATTGCACGGAACAAGGCAGCCACGTCCGGTGCTCTGCTGTTCGCTTCTTCTTTAGTCCTTGGCATGGCCGCGACTGCTTGGGAAGCGCACGTCGCCAATAGCGAGCGCACACGGGCCGAACGCCGCTTCAACGATGTTCGCCAGCTTGCCCGCTCCGTTATTTTCGACCTACAAAGCAAGCTGGCTTCATTGCCGGGCACCACCGAGGTTCGCAAAGAACTGGCCTCCACGGCGCTGGCTTACCTCGATGGACTCTCCAGGGAAGCCGGCGCCGACCTCGGTTTGCAGAAAGAACTGGCCGAGGCGTATGAACGCGTCGGTGATATTCAGGGCGGCGCTAGCCAGAGCTTGGGAGATTGGCAGGGAGCTTTAGTGAGCCTGGGCAAAGCCGAACGAATCACCCGTCAGATGCTCGCGCAAACCGGTTCCATCGAGGCCAGTCTGTTGCTCACTGATGTTCTCAGCCGCGAGAGGAACGCGCTCCTCCTTCACGATCGGTGGGGTGAAGCGGAGAGCTACGCCCGGGAAGCGCTCCAGTTGGCGCGTAAATCAGTGGCCAGGGAACCGGAAAACGAGGGGGCGCAATCCGCTCTGGCGGATGCCTTGGGAGGTATCTCACACTTTCCGCGCGATAAGAAGCCCTCGGCCTACTGGGCCGAAGCGGCCCGCATTCAAGAATCGCTGCTTTCGCGCAAGCCCGCCGATCGGCGGCTTCAACGGGATGCGGCCCTCAAGAATAAGTATCTTGCCGGCGCGCTGTTGGGTGAGAACGAGATTGACGGGGCGTATCCGTACCTGAAGCGGGCCGCCGATCTGGATGAAACCCTCTCCACGCAGGCGTTCGACGACCCGGTTGCCAAACTGGATTTTGCTATCGATCTCGGCCAACTGGGAGATTATTACTGGCGCAAGAAAAAGATCGAACTCGCCATCCAATTCACCCGGAGATCTCTCGCGCTTAGACGCGAAATCGCCACGGCCAATCCAAAAGACGCCTGGGCACAGAGCCGGCTGGCATACGGGCTGGCACATTTCGGATATATCGAGCTCGACCGCTATCCGCGGGAAGCGCTGGCCCTCTTTCAGGAAGCCGTTCGGATAGATAAACGACCCGGTGGGCGCCCCGCCGACATCGCCGGTGCAGGCGCTGCCTGGCGCAAACTTGCCGACGAGCAGCGGGCATGCAAAGCCTTCGCGGAATCGGTCGAGTTGTTCCGCGCGCTCCTGAAGGCCCAGCCGAAGGGCCAGTACCCCGATGCCGCCTCAGCCGAAAAGGGTTACGCTGCCTGTGTGAAAGCGTCCATCAGACCTTAATTTCCACGGTGATGGACACCGTTCCGGAAGGTCCCTTCACGCTTCACGTTGACTAAATCTTCGTTTTTCAGCTTCTCGAGATGGTGTGAAAGCGTGGACGCCGGAATACCCAACTCCGAGCCAATATCGCTTACCACCATGCCGTCAGGATGAGCCGACAGCAGCACGTGCATGATGCGAAGGCGTGGGCCGGTTCCCATCGCGGAAAAGATATCGGCGAAGCGGGTGATTTCTTCTTCAGTCGGTTTCGCGGCCATGCTTTCATAATCTACATCTATGGAAATACCAGAAACAAGTAAAGAGCAGAGAAAATGCCTGTCCTGGCGCTCAATGGACTCCAGGCTTTTGCGGACAAGGACCGGACGGCGCACGCCACCCGGCGGCGTCCTGGAGTTCATTCGGCCATTGATCAAGGCTACGCCGGGCACTCCACTCACACTTCAGACCTAAGCGTTCCAACTCCGGTTGAGAGTTTGTGGCGATATCAGAGAAGTGACGGACGGGACCCTTCACCCGGGGCGGCGGTTCGCCGGTCAATCTCCGATAACGGTGTTTCGACCGTTAAGCGTGTACGGTGTACTGCATGTGATAATATTTCCTGGTTTATGAAATCCGCGTGGCGGCGATCCTGGGATTTCGTTCGGCCGCGATTCTGGGCGTTCACCTTTATGGTGATGTTAGTCCCGCAGCTCACCACCGCGTGGCATAGCGGAGATCACATATGGTTGGCCGCCGTATTCGCCATCCTCATCAGCATGGCGATCGCCGCGATCCTGGAAATCCAATGGTTCAAGACGACAGCGATCCGACGAACAGCTGCGAAGGTTATCACGCCGGCCGCCGTCGTGGTCGCACTTGTTTCGATATTTTTGGCCTTCTGGCGACAGAGCCAGCGACCAAATGGCGTTTCGGAGTCAGTCTGGCAACCAAATGCCGTAGTGCAACAGGTGGTGCAACGGGTGGTGCCCACAGCGTTGCAGATCACCCCGGCCCAAGCCACTCAAGGAGAGACTGTGGAAGTGACAATCGCCACCACCACACCTCGCTTCACCCAGGGATCGATTCCGCATTTCGGACCTGGCATCACGGTGCTGGACAGCCACAGCACCAGTGAGCAGACACTGGTCTCGCGTATCAAACTCGACGCGGCCACACCGCCTGGCCCCCGGCGGATCTGGGTAACCACACAAAATCCACAGATAGCAATTGACGACTCGCCCCGGGGTGCTTTTTCCGTTGTCACAAGTTTCCGCGCAG
>Ga0126381_100004812_pt1 | contig 14738 bp, 15 predicted proteins | sample PanSoiMetPlot_28_FD_96465 | JGI IMG/M metagenome (GOLD analysis project Ga0126381, IMG submission 96465) | Tropical forest soil microbial communities from Panama - MetaG Plot_28 | ecosystem: Environmental > Terrestrial > Soil > Tropical forest > Bulk soil | place: Panama | collected 2016-02-17
CAGAAATCAGAGGCGGTCGCATATTCGAATTCATTTGCCTGTTTGATGTGAGTCCCCTGTAGCATCTTTTTCTCCGTCATGATTCGGATTTTCCTGAAAATGTCAGCAAGACGTCGCGAAACTTGCTGTGGCTCCTGCGCGCAAGCCGTTTCAGAACGTGCTTGGTCAGAACGCCGGCGCAGGTAAACTTCGCACCCTCTTTCATCAAATCGAAGAGTGTGTCCTCGGCCTCGGGGTTAATTGTGGTCACGTCGGATAGATCGATAGCCAGCTTTCGTCCGCTGAGATCTTTGTTGGCGTCCCGCCAGACCCGCTCGAGCTCCGCGCTCCATGGTGGGATTAGTCTCCCTTCCACCAGGAGCGTTCGCTTAGAGGGGGTTTCGATGATCGAGATTTTGAACATGGCGCCCGCCGAAGACTAGCTGAAGCACGAAGGCGGCCATATCGGGCGTTTGGAGAACCGCCACGTAAACCCTTGATGTTATTGGAAGTCAGGGGATGTCGAGGCGGGAGATGTCGACAAGTGTCGAAGGCAAATCGACACTTGTCAATTCTGACGACACCTGCCAAAGGGAGGGCTGCTGGTTAGAAACATGCACCCGAGAACTCACAACACTTTTCGGGGATCGATTCCGAGCTTCTTCATGCGGGAGATCAAAGTCGTGCGTTTTAGCCCCATGCGCGCCGCCGCCCCCTCGGGGCCCGAAACCCGGCCATTGGCCAGCTTCAAAATACGCAGGATATGATCGCGCTCGCCGGCTTCTCGCGTGCCCGCTGCAGGAGCGTTCCTGCCATTGTTGGTCAGTTCACTGATGGGGACCTGCAGGGCGCTGCCGTGAGTAAGAATGACTGAGCGCTCGATGAAATTCTCTAGTTCCCGGATATTGCCTGGCCAGTGCCAGTTCGACAGTTTCTTTATGGCCGCGGCAGGAATGGATTCGATCCGCTTCTCCATGCGACGTGCATACTTCTGGGTGAAGTAGCGGACTAGCAAGGGAATATCTTCGGGCCGCTCACGGAGAGGCGGGATACGGATGGGGAAAACGTTCAGCCGATAATACAGATCGCTGCGAAACTCGCGATCCTCGACCATCTTCTCAAGGTCGCGGTTGGTGGCCGCCACCAGACGCACGTCAACCCTCTTGGTGTGAGAGCTGCCCAGTCGTTCAAACTCTCGCTCCTGGAGTGCCCGGAGTAGCTTCGGTTGAATCTCGATGGGAATGTCTCCTACCTCGTCCAGGAAAAGGGTGCCTTTATCGGACAATTCCAGACGGCCAATCTTTTGAGCAATCGCGCCGGTGAATGCTCCGCGTTCGTGGCCGAATAACTCGCTTTCGAGCAAGCCGGTCGGAATGGCCGCGCAATTGAGTTTCACCAACGTCCGGTCTTTGCGCCGGCTGCGATCATGAATGGCCCGCGCGATCAATTCCTTGCCGGTTCCAGTCTCCCCCAAGAGCAGGACCGTTGAGTCGCTGGGCGCCACCGTCTCCACCAGAGTCAATACATGGCGCAGGCCTGAGCTCTGTCCTACGATGCCCTCAAAATCCAACTCGCCGCGGATCTCATCTTCCAGATAGAGCTTCTCCTGCGCGAGCCTGTCTTTGAGGTCGGTAATTTCGCCATAGGACTGCGCATTTTCGATTGCGATGGCAACTTGTTTGGCGACTTGAGAGAGAAACGCTACCTCGCGTCCGTCGAATGTGTTTTCTTCGCGTCGCGCCACCGCTAATACGCCCAGCATCCGACCATGGCTGACCAGCGCAACATCGCAGAAAGAATTCATTCCTTCACCGGACGCCTTGGCGTAGATTTCGCGAGGTACGGTCGCCGGATCGAGCCGATTAATGATCAGCGGCGTGCCGGTCTTGAAAGTCTCGCCCGGCATCGATGCGTCAATCGGAAGCGTGGACGACTCTCTGAAGAATCCCCGGCTATCGGGAAAATCAAGGGCATGCACGCGCAATTGTTTGCCATCCGGATCGGGCAACATGATGGCGGCGGCATCACAACGCATCACCCGCCGAACGCTGGCGGAGATAGCGTGCAAAAGATCCTGAAAGTTGAGGTTGGAAACAATTTGATTCGTCAGATCCAGAATGAGCCTGAGGCGATCTTCTGCCTGCTGCGATAAATAAGAGCTGACGGCAGCGTCGATGGCAAGCGCAAGCTGAGCGGCGACCAGATCGAGAAACCGACATTCTTCTTCGGAGTAGGCGTGCGCGACTGCTCTGCCAAATTCCACCACGCCTAGGCGGCGATGTTTTCTGGCCAACGGCAAGGTGTAGGTTGATCTAATGCCAAATGCGCTCAGAAAACGGCGATGGGTCGAGAATCGGGTCTCCTGGCTCCAGTCGGTCGTGGCCAGAGGTTTCTGAGATTCATAGGTCCACTCGACCGTGGTGCCTTGGTAGACATCGTCGGCGAGCGGCGCGTTCTTCCTCTCGCCATTGGCATAAAGCAGCCGCCAACTAACTTCTTTGGTTTCACTTTCGAAAACAACCAGATGAAGATAGTCGAAGGCAATGATGTTGCGCAGTTCTCTGGCAAGCACATCGGCTGCACTATCGCAGTCGCTGCAGTTGGCGATCACGTTCGCGGCGCGAATGAGCGCAGCGTAACGCTCGATGGGGACTTCGACATCAATTGCCGCAGATGTATTCATGAACGCAATTCTGAACACACGTTAACTGACAATTGCGGAACCGTCTTAAAAAGTTATCGATTGAGCCGTGCTTCTTGATCTGATGTAAGAAAGCGGCAGAAGGGTGCCATAAAAATGTCGCAGTTCTCGGCACTTGTCGAAGAGCGTGTCGAAGTGCTCGACAATCGCCCAATGCGGTGCTTCGCTGCACGCCTTTCAACGCATTCTGATTCAAGCGCTTCCGCAACCGGAGAAGGCCGGCTTCAATGTGGCACGGTGCATGCCCTCGCGATTCACGAGCACGTAGAGGCTCGAATTCGAATCCCAAGGAGTAAAGAAAATGCGTCGCACTGCATTGATCATTGCTAGTGTCGTTTCTCTGTTGGCGGTTGGTGCCTCCGCTCAAGAGGTCCGTTCCGAAATCAGCCTGCAGGGAACCGGTTTCTTCACCAAGGACTCAACTGGCCAAGGCACAACTCAGCGAGGAACTGAAACGGGGGGCTTCCTGGTTGGATATCGTTATCATTTCAATCGTTGGCTCGCAGCTGAGACTGTATATGGCTATGGCCGGAACAGCCAGGAGTATTTCAGTTCTGCGGGATTGTCACGCGTTCAAGCCAATATTCATCAAGCCACCGGCGGTTTTGTGCTGAGCTTGCCGACCTCCGCAAAATGGAGATTCAGTCCCTATCTCCTCGCTGAAGGAGGCGCGCTAGTGTTTGACCCCACCGGCAACGCCTTCGGTAGTGTCAGTGGCGCGCAACGGCAAGCGGTTGGCGTCTTCTCCTATGGGGGAGGAGTGGACTATGTTCTGATCAAACATCTGTCTCTCCGGGCGGAATATCGAGGACTGGTATACAACGCGCCGGACTTCGGACTCGCTGGCCAAAATGTTGACAAGGTGACTCACACCGCGCAGCCGTCCGCCGGACTCGTATTCCGCTTCTAAGAGCTGGTCAAAGCTGGCGGGTTGGGGCCAACCCGCCAGTCGCGGGGCCCGCGCAACCACCCTTTCGGCTTTGATTCCATCCGCTTCCGGATCGCAACCAGTGTCTTGATCCCTTCGACAGGAAAATCCAGTGCGGAAGGATCCGGTTCTTGGAGGTAAGGGATGCAAGCGTCTGGCGTGGGGTCTTCTCGCGCCCTCCTCGTTCAATACCCACGTTTTATGCAGTGAACTGTGAGGATCTTGATCAGACTTCTGGTTTTTGCCTGGATCCCCAGCGTTGGCAAGATCCATCGCGCCTTCGCCCGCCGTCTTGGATCACGGACTGCGGCATTTTCATCAGGTGTGAGTTCCCGCCCGCCGGTATGCCTATTGGCATCCCGGGCCGCCCGGCATGCATCGCACGTCGTCATCAAGCCACAGCGGCGAAGGGGAATCGGCATTGCGCTACATAAAAGAAGCACTGACCGTCATTCGACTGATCGCGACCAATGCGGAAAGGAAGCATTTGGAACTCGCAGCAGCAGGTTTAGCCTACAACTTTCTCTTGTCGCTCATCCCGGTTTTGATGGTGCTGGCAGCGCTGGTAGCGTACCTTCCGGTCAAGCACGGAATGGAGGATGTAAACTCGTTTCTGGTCAACGTGGTGCCCCGGCAGGCCTTGCCCGTAATCGAGGACCTGCTCAGCAAGATCAGCCCGCACCGGACCGGCCTTCTTTCCTTCGGATTGATTACCGCTGTATGGCTGGCGTCGAAAGCATTGAAAGCAATCATTATGGGTCTCGACCTAGCGTACAACGTGCGCGCACCGCGTCGAATCTGGACCAACAGGATCCTGGCTTTTGTTCTGACGTTGGCGGTCGGCCTTCTGTTGCTGCTGGGGGTCGCCCTGACGCTAGCAGGTCCCTTTCTGGGAACCCTGCTATCCAAAGTGGCTCCAATTCATTCGCTATGGTTGCGGCTCTGGCCCTTCATTCGATGGTCGGTCTCGGTGGTGGTCGTCTTCTCCGCCATCGAGCTGTTGTATGCCGTGGCTCCGAATCTTCCCTTCACACACCGACTGACCGTCCCTGGTGCTGTGTTTGCATCGGCGCTCTGGATCGCACTCGCCTGGGGCTTCGGCTTCTACCTCCAATACTCTGGAGCTAAGCTCGACAGATTTTATGGAGTACTAGCCACACCGATTGCGTTCATGATCTGGTTGCAGTGGAGTGCAAGCGCCATCTTGCTCGGGGCAGAGATCAATTCCAGCCTGCTGTCTTACAAGCGCAGCCGTTCGTCCGGTCCACCAGCCTTATTCGACGAGGGAAACGATGCAAGGCCAACTCGAATCCCGGCTTAGGAGATACGTCGCAGAGACACACGCTGAGTCTCGGGACGAGATTTTGCACCGATAGGAGCAGTGTGCTGCGCGGGTTTAGCCCGTGACACTGAAAACAGTTGATTGTCTTCGCCGGGAGACTGACCGAGTCAGAGGAATTAGCACACGGCCGCCGGGCCCTCCTCTCTGGTATGTTGCTGCATGTCTGTCTGGTGGCATTGGTTCGCCGGTCAAGGAGCACGTGAAGAACGACGATCCTGGACTTTTCAATCGAATAAAGTACACTGCATTCCACGATTTGTTCTTTCGCTACCTTGCGGGGAGTATGAAGAAAACCTTAAAAGGCTTGGGCTATTTTGTTCTTTTGCTGATCGCGCTTACCGGTGCATTCGCCATATACATTGCGATCACCGGTATCCCGAATTACGCACCGGGAAATGTGACCCTAAAAGTGGAGACCTCGGCAGCAAAGGTCGAGCGTGGACGGAAATTCGCATCGATGCTGTGTGTTAGCTGTCACCTTGATCCCTCCACCGGTAAACTCACGGGCAAGCGTCTCGCGGACTTGCCGCCGGCATTCGGCGTGGCGTTTTCGAAGAACATCACACGTGATCCTGCTTATGGAATCGGGTCTTGGAGCGATGGGGAACTCGCATTTCTTTTGCGCACGGGAATCACGCGCACAGGACGATATGCTCCGCCATGGATGCCGAAATACCCACACATGTCGGATGACGACCTCGAATCAGTGATCGCATTTCTGCGCTCGGACGATCCCCTGACCGCCCCTGCCGCAGTGAATCCACCAGGTATCTCCAAGCCGTCATTCCTGTCGAAGTTGCTGACCCACGTGACATTCAAGCCTCTGCCATATCCAAGAGCCCCGATTCAAACTCCGTCGGTTTCCGATCAACTTGCCTATGGTAGGTACCTGTCGGTGAATCTCGGATGTTTCGCATGTCACTCGGCGAATTTCCGTACGAACAACGAACTTGAGCCTGAAAAATCGGCGGGCTACATGGGTGGCGGCAATACGTTGCAAGATCAGTCGGGGCAGTCAGTGGTATCTGCGAATCTCACACCAGATGAAACTGGTCTCGCGAATTGGAGCGAAGCCGACTTCACCCGTGCAATTCGCACCGGTATTCGTCCCGATAATACGGTTTTGATGTATCCGATGTCGCCGCTACCCGAACTGACAGATGCAGAAACTGGCTCGATCTACGCGTATCTCCGCACTGTACCGAAGATTCACAACCCGGTGCCTCGTCCATCACGTCAGAGCGCGAGCGCGGGCGCGAGCCAAGGCGAGCAACGGTACTACCATTACGGCTGCAATTCGTGTCACGGCGACAAGGGGACCGGCGTGGGCGATTTGCGGCGTGCCGCTGAGGACTACCCGACTGACCCCCAACTCGAAGCATTTATTCGACACGCTCCTGAGTTTAAGCCAGGAACCAAGATGCCTGCGTGGAACGGCGTCATTAACGAAAGCGACTATGCTCCCCTAATTGCATATGTACGCGAATTGGGTCGGCGAACGGAACCGTCCAAATGATTGGCAATGCTTGGAATGTGTTCGCCACGTGCGGCGTCAATGTGCGTTGAAAGAGATTTTTTGCAGCCACCCGTACCACTCTGCCCGAGAACTGCAGCATAACTGTCAGAAGTGACAGACGCCGGAAATGTGTGAACCGTTTATGTTTATTCTTCGCTTGCGATTGGAATCACGGTAGAGTTCATCACCTGCAACTTTTAACAGGAGCAGGTAGCGGGGCAAATTGGCAGCATAGCAGGAGAGCATCCATGAATCGCCTGTGCCTGAAGAGACCGCAACTGTAGAATAAAATGTAAGGCTCGATGACGCGTCAAAAGGGAAAGGGTCGTAAAACCGCATCACCATGTTTCTCAAAAAAGGTAAACTTCTTCAAGCACTAAGGTTCTAGCAAGTGTACGTAGCGATTACAGTCATCGTCGCAGCAATCGTAGCACTCTCAGGCGTCATGAAGATTCGCCGCGACCCGCAGGTAGTACGGAAGATCCACGAAATTGTAGGTGTCCCGCTGGCTTATTTTCCGCTGCTCGCCGCTGTCGAGTTTGTGGGTGCGTTGGGGCTTGTGCTTGGCATTGTTTGGCCCCTGGTAGGTATTGTGGCAGGCGTCGGTCTCGCCCTCTATTTTGTCGGTGCGATTCTTTCCCATTTGAGGGTACGAGATTTCCAAGGCGTGGGACCGGCCTTCTTCATGTTAGTGGCAGTGGGAATTGCACTTGCCATGCGCCTTCATCTTGGCCCTCATCCTCACTGGTATAGGTTCTAAAAGATGGTCGAGCTTACCGCCTCGTAGCTCGCCTGGCGTTCGCCTGATATTTGTGCCAGTCGCACTCTGTTCCAAGAGCTCTCATTTAGGTCGACTGACGGTGGCGTGGCATATTTTCAACGGTTTGCTTATTCGCGATCTAACGGGGCGACTCTAGATTTGGCTAGCCCAGAATTACGCAGCTTCCCGGGGCCGATCTCCCAAACCGTCGAGCGAACGGATCGTTTGGCTGACCTTCACCCGCTCGTTTGCAGTTATCTGAATTCGGCCGGTAGGGCTAACGCTGAACTCATGAATGCTGAAACGTCCTCGATATTGTTCCATCCCCAGCGTTACCGAAGGCGCGGAGCATACAACCATCTCGCCGGTGATCCCCACCCAATCTATATGCCTGTGACCGTGCAGGATCACCGTGCGTGCGGATTGAGGCGCGATCACCGCCAGAAGATCCGGTGCGTTCATGAGCGCAAGGCCGATGCGGTCCCTCAGGTTGATACCCAGTACTGGATACTCCACAACTTGATGATGTAACAGAATCAGCCAAGCGCCTTGGTGTGAGCCATTCAGAACAGACCTCAGCGCTCGCAACTGGGTCGGGCTGACCACTCCGATCGCATTGGTGAGCGCAACATTGCTGGGGGCATTGGAATCTAGAAGGATGACTCCATATCCCTGCGGGTCAATCGCCGGCTCGACTAATGGGAACATCGCCTCCCAAACTTTCGCAATTTCCAGTCTGCCCCGCACGCTTCCGTATTCTGCTAATGCGCGCAAGAGTCTCGGCCGTTCGCCCTCGCGAAGGTAATGGGCAAGCGTTGGCCCCAGTGATCCCGACTTGCGGTCGACCAGGTGAGCACGATCGCCCTGGATCTGATCGAGTGCGACAACGAAGCGCCACTTGCGCAGCGCCTTGCCGACGCTCCAGGGAAGATCCGGACGCGCGGTGTTGGTGCGATCAACGATGTTTACGTCGTGGTTGCCAGGCACCAATGACATGCGCGAACGCAACTCGGGAAAGTTTCTCATGAGGTCGATGAACTCCGCCCACTCCGCGCGGGTCCCGGCATCGGTGATGTCGCCGGTGACCAGCACACGATGCAGCGGGCGTGAAGCGTGTATCGCAGCCAGCTTTTCCAACGCGTCCAACACGCATTTATTGCCTTGGGGGCCGTGGGTTCCGGTCTCCATGCGATAACCGTAACGCTCACCAACCACATGCAGGTCCGACAGATGTGCCACTCGAAACAGTGACGCGGCCGGTTGCAGCGGGTGTGGCCAGTCCAGTACCGGCTCGGTCACACTGAGTTCACGCCAAAGCCAAAAGACACTGGCAACGGCGGTAGAAAAACCGAAGACCATCGCCGCATTCCCCAGGGCAGCTCTTGCCACAGCCCAGGGTGCGACGCGCTCGGCATCGACGAGGCTTAACCCGATTGAGAGCTCGACGAACATTGCTAATGCAAATCCCGCGCCACCGAGGAGAAGCGCCGCGACGACAGTTGCGACACGACGTCTGTGGTGAATGTGCTCCTGCTGATAGGTCATCCCAGGGAGCCGTTCAGAAACCGCGCTAAGACTTTCACGCAGGGCAACAAAGATTGGAAAAACGAGCGTGTAGTGAAGATGCCAAAAAATGTCGAGCGCAATAGAGAGGCGTCGACCTACCCAAAGTGGCAGGACGATCAAAGCGGCGAGAACGAGAAACACAATCAGTGTGGGTTTACGTGCAACGGATACAACTGTTTCCAGGGTGTGGCGACTATAAGTGAGGACGATGGAGGGCGCAACCCCTACCAGTAAAGCAGGAATGACGATGAGAATCAGGAAGGCGAGCACTGCTTTGAGATAGCTGAACTCCAGCACATTGGAAAAGAAGAGGCTTTTCCACCCCGTTCCGTAAGGGCTAGTGCGATTATCGTCAGCGTCGCCGCATCGCAAGTCCCAGATTGGCACAAATCTCCTCCAGGGCACACCATCTTATTGGGTGGTGGTTGCCCAGCTAATGCGTGTAAGTACGGATCCGATGGTGAAGGCATTCAGGCCGGGCGGATGTGGAGAAACCCCACGCACTTGGATGCCGCGAACTCATAGAGGGCAGCCCTTAAAAAGGCTGACCTCGGCCGTTCAACTCCGTCCTAAGCATGAATCGACCTGTCCCATACGACATTCAACGCCGCCCGGATTCTGGCCGCCCCTCCGTTCGACCGCGCAGCGCTCGGTGAACTTGAGATCAGGAGCGGCCATTTTGCGGAGACTCGCGAACAGTTTGTCGTTGCTCTCAAGCTGGCGCGTAATCGTAGGGAGCGAAGTCTTTTTCAGCACAGGATTGGAAGCCTGCAGAGCTTACCCTTGCCTTTCCGCCCGGCATCCTCCCGCGCCTGATTGTGAAAAGGTGGGGCAGCAGGCTTCGAAAGCCGTAGCTGGTTGGGGCGAGAAGATGAATCGAGCCTGAGCGTAGGCACGAAACGGCTCCTCGTTCGTTCACTTTTTCAAGAATGTTTCCGGTTAGGCCGCAAGTTTCTTCCGGAGCTTCCCTTCAGATAGCCATGTCTTCGCGGCACGAATATCGTCCTCGCCAAGTTCGTGCCCACCATGGCGCCACCAAATGGTCACGTCGGCTCCACCACTTTCGAGTATGGCAGCAAGTTCTTCGACTTGGCCCGAAGGGACAATGGGATCCAAGCGCCCCGCGCCGATAAATACTGAAAGAGAGAAGTCCCTAATCAAGTCGGGCACGAACGGCACCATCGCCCGAAAGAGGACGGCGGCTGCGAGGTAATGCGGATGAAGGAGAATCAAACTGGCAGCAATGTTCGCCCCGTTCGAATAGCCAACCGCGATCAATCTTTTCTTGCCGAACTTGTATCGTTCCGATGCGGCGTCGATGAACTGCGCCAGCTCGTCCGTACGGGACCGGAGGTCCTCGACATCAAAAACTCCTTCGGCAAAGCGTCGGAAAAAACGTGGCATGCCGTTTTCCAAGACTTTGCCACGGACACCCAAAAGCGCAGCCCCCGGCCATAGTTCTCTTCCGAGCGGCAGCAAGTCTTGCTCATCGCCGCCTGTACCGTGCAGCATCAGCAGTGTCGGCGAATTAGGCTGTTCCGCAGGAACGAAAACATGCACGAATCCGAGATCCGGGGTCCCCGGCAAGCCTGCTTTTGGCTTGCTGGGGTGGAGATCATCAGGCGGCTTCATCGGCTTCTCCTCCAATCTTTGGCAGTTCGATTCGTGGCAGCAACTTTCTTAATTCGGGGCGAGCTTTCTCAAGCCAAGGCGGCAATTTCAGAGATGTCCCGAGACGCTCTACGGTCTCGTCCGTCGCAAAGCCGGGGGGATCAGTTGCGATCTCAAACAGTACGCCGCCGGGTTCGCGGAAGTAGATGGAATGAAAATACTGGCGGTCGATAATTGGCGTGACGTCGTATTCAAGTTTCGTCAGTGCACTTCGCCAACGTGCTTGCTCCTCATTACTTGCCGTGCGCCACGCCACGTGATGGACGGTTCCAACTGCCACTCTTCCGGGCTGTCCTTCCGGAGCGCAGACCAGGTCGACCATGGTGCTGGGTGCGCCTTTCGCCACCGTATAGCGAAAGCGGTTTCCCTCTTTGGCAATTTGCTTGAATCCGAGCGTCTCGGTCAGCAATAACGCTGTGCGCTCGTAACCGTTCTCAGAGAGGGTTACATGGTGGAAGCCACGAACTGCATATTCGGTTGGTATCGGGCCCCGTTCCCATATGCGATCGGGGTCCGCCTCGGAAGAGCTAATCAGCTCCAATTGAAGGCCGTCCGGATCTCTGAGGAACAGCATCTCTTCCCCGAAATCCGATCTTGCTTCATCAAAGTCAACTCCCCGTTTGAGGAGACGTTCTCGCCAGTACGGCAATGATTTTTCCGGTACAGCAAACGAAGTGACCGTAAGTTGCCCGGTGCCGATCCGTCCCCTATATGCACCCGGCCACGGGAAAAACGTCATGATAGTTCCCGGATGCCCCTGACCGTCTCCGTAGTACAAGTGATACGTGGTCGGATCATCAAAATTTACCGTCAGCTTTACTAGGCGGAGTCCGAGCACGCCGGTGTAGAAGTTGATGTTCGCTTGCGGTTCGCCGGCAATTGCCGTCACGTGATGTAACCCTTCGATTCCGGCCATGTGTGCCTCCGTTTAGCGCTGGCTTTTGCTCAGTTGAGCGAGATCACTCTCCAAGCTCGCGAGAGGAAGCCGTTCGATTCGGTCTCTCAAACCAGCGGGCGGTGACGGCTCCAAAGATGAACCCGCCGACATGTGCTAGGTAAGCGACGCCTCCGGTTTGCGTCTGAGATATAGCACCAGCATGGACGAGCTGTGTCAGGAACCAAAATCCAATCAAAAGTGCGGCAGGGATGAGCGTGATCCGAGCAAACAGGAAGATGAACAGAACTGATTTCATTTGATCGCGAGGATAAGTGATCAGAAACGCACCCATTACAGCTGCAATAGCTCCGCTCGCCCCGAGATTTGGGACGGTGGAGTGCGGATCAGCTGCGACCTGCGCGAGCATGGCAACGAACCCGCCGACCAGATAAAAAACGAGATAGCGCCCCCGGCCCATCGCGTCCTCGATTTCGGGGCCAAAGGCCCACAAGAAAATCATGTTGCCGATGATATGCGACCAGCTGGCGTGCATGAACATCGCTGACAAAATCGTGATCCAGTGATGGCCGGAGACAATTTGTGCCGGTACCACGGACCAGGCCGCAACGAATGTGTCGCCGCGCACCAGCTCGGTCAGAAAAACCAACACGTTGACAACGATGATTAAAGGCGTGACGACCGGCATGTTGGTGGGCCGCCGCGACGCATCGCTTAACGGAATTAGCCCGCCCACGGTTCTCTCCTTGGATTTCCGCTATTCAGCATAGCTCGCCCTGAGAGAAACGCCCCAGGCGATCGATCGGGTCGAAGCCTGCCGGAGGAGATGGGACGGATTTTGCTGTGCCATAGGGTATCCATGATGGACGGAGTCTACTGCACGCGGTTCAAGAAGCCAATCCGTAAAAGTATCAGCTGCTAGATGCTTCCTGAGTTCGGAGTTCGGAGTACAAAGTTGTGAGCTGACAACGGTCAATATGGGAACCATCGGCAAACCCAGCCAGTTTTATGGTGTTGAACCAGGGGTGCGGCGAGTACGGATAGGTTCTCTATGTTATTGAGGAATCATCGAGAGGCACCCATTCGACTGCAATTTGCGACGCAGCTCGACACAATTCCGTCGCAGCCTAGGATGAGCGAACGCCTGGCGGGCTGATCGCTCCTTGCCAGTGATGGGTTGCCGTGATCTACGAGACGGCTGGTCGATCTATCCCGAGCAGGCGACCGGTGAGCCGCATCCGATTCCAGTCGTACTCATATTTAGCGCCACAGGTCAGGCAGACTTGATAGTGCCGGCCGTTGTCGCCGAGCCGCGGCCAAGTAAAGCGATGTGAGCAGCCACGTCCGAAAACCCGCTTCAAGAAACTCATTGACATTACTCCTCTGTCGGGCGAATTCATCGAAGAATCCGTTCCGCCTTGCCCACGGCTCACGAGATTCCAGTTTTCGGCCAGGTCGATGTTCAGAGGCGTACTTCCGTCCGTAAAAGGGCCAAAGCGTGCCTGTTGAAGTGGCGGGCAAAGCGATTTCACCACTATATTGAGGTAGTTTCAAATTACGAACGTTCCAGTCATTTCGGTCTGCTTTCGACAACTTCACGCGCCCGAGACTGCGATGGCCAAGGACATCACAGCGGGGATTCCGAACGCTGGGCCTAACGCGGACAGGGATCCGGAGTTGCCGAGGCGGCTTGTAGATGGGAAACTCCCACTTTGGGCGAGAAATCGGACCTTGCAGGAGCACGTGATTGGAAGTCCATCTCATAGACGGCACTTACGAACTCTTCCGCCATTATTACGCGCTGCCTTCCGCACTCGATCAAGAAGGACACGAGGTTGCTGCCGTTCGTGGTGTCCTCGCTTCCGTGCTCGGAATGATCAAGGGAGGCGTAACACACGTTGCGGTCGCGACCGATCACGTGATTGAGTCTTTTCGAAATCAATTATGGCCGGGTTATAAGACGGGGGAGGGCATCGATCCTGAACTGCTAGAGCAATTTCCGCTGCTCGAAGAGGTGCTTGCGGCAGCGGGTATCGTCGTCTGGCCCATGGTCGAATTCGAGGCGGACGATGCGATTGCTGCGGCAGCAGTCGCCGCCAGCCGGCACAGCGACGTCAGTCGCGTAGTCATCTGCTCCCCGGACAAGGACCTGGCGCAATGCGTGTCGGGCACACGCATCGTGCAATTGAACCGCCGGACGCGTCTGATCCTGGACGAGGAGGGTGTCGTTCATAAGTTCGGTGTTCCCCCCGAGTCGATGCCTGATTACCTGGCTTTGGTTGGAGATTCGGCCGATGGATATCCGGGGCTACCAGGCTGGGGTGCGAAATCTTCAGCAGCGGTATTGGCTAAATTCCTGCACCTGGAGTCTATCCCGAAAGAGTACCGAGAATGGCGGGTGAACTGTGCTAACGCGGGTTCGCTTGCCGATACATTGCGTCGTGAGTGGGACCACGCACTGCTGTTTCGAAATCTGGCAACCCTTCGAACTGACATCAAACTCTTTGATGATGTCGACGAACTGAGGTGGCGGGGTCCCACCTCTTCGTTCGATGACCTGGCCGCACGGCTGGACGCGGCACGCACTGAACGCCGTTCGAAGTAGGCACATCTCCACCGATAGAATTACGCCATTCCGTAAAGCCGTTACCGAATGATATTGAAATTCCCGTCGAGACGCGGGTTTACATGACTGTCATGAATTTGGCCTTGTTGGCAACAGAAAGGGTTGAAGGAAATGAGCCAGTGCGAAGCAGCTGGCCAATCTCCTCGTTACTGTGGGCCTACTCCTGGCGTTGCAAACAGCGGGCCGCATATCCAAAACATGCCATGGCGAACAGAATGAACGCCAGCGATTCCAGTGCCAGATGATGGGGGTTGCCGAGGCCGATCGTTGCCCACCTGAGACAGTCAATCTGCCATGTGATCGGGTTTGCCATCGCTACAACACGAAACCACTTGGGCAACGGTTCTAAGGGATAAAAGATGTTGCTGGCGAACAAAAACACGAAGTAGAGAATCGAGGTGACCGTGTTGAAGATGTCGTTTCGGCGCGTGCTGAGCGCGAAGATGGAGTAAAGAAAGAACCAACCCGCGGTTCCCGCGACCATTATCAGGAGCGCGAGCGGCATACGAACCCAGCGGAGATGAATATGGAACAGCAAGGCAGCCAGCGTAACCGTGATGATGGTCTGCACTATGCTGACGAGCAGGGTAAATAACACCTTACCGAACATGTACGCTGAGCGGCTCAGAGGATAGGTAAGCATCTCGAAGAAGATGCCATTGTCGCGGTCGAGAAAGAACGACCACGAAGTGTTGGAGGCAATGCCAAAGCTTGCCATTCCGAGCACGCTGGCAAGAAAGAAGGCATTGTAGTC
>Ga0126381_100004813_pt1 | contig 14738 bp, 22 predicted proteins | sample PanSoiMetPlot_28_FD_96465 | JGI IMG/M metagenome (GOLD analysis project Ga0126381, IMG submission 96465) | Tropical forest soil microbial communities from Panama - MetaG Plot_28 | ecosystem: Environmental > Terrestrial > Soil > Tropical forest > Bulk soil | place: Panama | collected 2016-02-17
ATGGGAGCCGCTTGGTTTCGATTCCCGTGGTCGGCGGTTTACATCACCGCTACATCCGCGTGGCCGCCTAATCTCCTACTCTAGCAAACGACCACAAAATAAGCGGAAGACAACTCATCGTGACCATCACTGGAACCAACGGTAAAAGGGACTGCGTCTTCTGGAAACCGGCGTGCCAATTACGGGACACCATGTCACGCAAGACTCGCGGGCTTACGCGCAGTCTCGGTCCTGCTACCACACTGAACGGACGCCCCAAAATCAGCCTGTCTTGAGGTTTTTCGAGTGGTTGATTTGGAGAGGGTTACCCAGTTACAGGGAACAGGCGAAGGGGCTTCGCGAGTAAACTCCCGCTAGCTCATTCATTCCTAAGCTGAGCGAGTAGCTCAGCAGTGATTCTATGATTCGGCAGGACTTAGCCTACAAAACCCGCCGTTTGGGTTCGCTTTGATTGTCCCAAGTTGTCCCAAGCTTCGGACGTGGGTTCGATTGGCCTGCGGAGTCACCAAATACAACATTCCGCCTGTTCTAAACTTGCTCCGCAACCGGCTTGACCTCATTATTGAGCCGGACGCATCGATTCGTCGTTCTAACGACAATCGATCTGGTGGCTAAATGCTGGCCATAACTCACAGCGCGTAGGCAAGAGTCCGACGCGAGGTCTATTGACACGAACGATTCGTGGGTGCATGTTGGCGTAATTCCGGGTCTCCCTTCCAGCCAGAAACGGGGGAATCCAGTGCTTCGAATCGTCCGCCAACGGGCTTGGCTCAATCTGAATTTTCCCGCCGTGGCGCAGCCGATCTCGCCGTTCATTCAGGACGCACAACGAGAGCAATCATCGCGTCACGAAGCAGCAGAACACGACGTGGACGAGCTTCTCATCGGTTGCCCCAACAGCGGGGAACAGATCGAGCGGGCATGTGGCCTGAGCCGACGCCGCGTTTAAGTTGGTGGGGCGGCATCGTCCGATGCCGTAGCATAATGCCGTCGGGAGCCGCAGCTCGTTCGCCAGAATAATTTACACAGTCTAGTACTCTTGAATAATTCTCGAGCGGATAGCAGCGACCGTTTAAGTCGCACTTCATGAGTCTGTTAGCCACAGCGATTCGATTGGCATCTGAGTTGCCCTGATTCCGCATTGGTTACCTCTTTTAGACCCCAGCTGTTCCCCGCGGGCTGTCGGCCACCGGTTACTGAAGGGCAAGACAAACAGAAGACGTCGGTCTACGTGTGCGGGAGGGATCGTGCAAGGACGCGAAGAAGTTCGGATTTCTGATTCTCAGGAAGCCGAAGCGATTCGACAGGCTCAACGAGGCGACGGCAACGCCTTTGAACTCCTCTATCGCTTACACAGCTCGCGCGTCTTTGCCCTTTGTCTTCGCATGTTGAAAAACACTGCTGAAGCCGAAGATTTGACGCAGGAGACATTCCTGACCGTATTCCGTGCAATTCGCACGTTTCGCGGTCATTCCGCTTTTTCCTCTTGGTTGCATCGCGTGACGATGAACTGTGTGCTGATGCACATCCGGAGGAAAGCCCTGGCCCAAGTCTCACTCGAAGAACTGGTCAGAAACGGCGAGAAATCAGGGAGCCAGCGAAAGGAGCTGCGCCATTTTGATCTGCGATTAAAGGGATTGATCGATCGAGTCTGCATTCAGAGAGCCATCGCTCGATTGCCCGCATGCTTAAAAGGAACCTTCGTACTCTATGATCTCTATGGCTGCGAACACCGAGAGATTGCAGAAATCCTCGCTTGCTCGACGGGGGCTTCCAAGTCTCGATTGCATAAGGCTCGCCGCCGCCTCCGCGAGCTACTGCCAAGATGCCAGCCGAGCGAAACTCGGCATCAACTCCACTCAATAAGCTAGCCAGCCCTTCAAACTAATCCTCGCATTGGACTAGGAGCCACAGCGGCTCAAACAAGAGGGGAACCTCGTCTCAAATCAGTGAAGACTGGCTAACGAATTTAGGAGGTTGCCATGGAGGCTAGGACAGCGGTTCTTCGGCCCGATCTGCACAACAAAGAGACTCTCGAATTTGAAAAGACACTGCGGGCCAAGATCGTCGGGCAGGACGCAGGAATTGAAGCGTTGGTGGAGTTGTATCAGGTTTTTTGCGCGGGCCTGAACGCGCCAAACCGCCCGATAGGCACGCTTCTTTTCCTCGGCCCGACCGGGACGGGGAAGACACGCTTGGTCGAGGCCGCCGCAGAGATCCTGTTTGGGGATTCGCGCGCGGTCATCAAAGTGGATTGCGCGGAGTACCAGCACTCGCATGAGATTTCCAAGCTCATCGGTTCGCCTCCGGGATACCTGGGGCACAGGGAAACCCATCCGCTCATCACCCAGGACGCCTTGAAGCATTTTCACACCGACAAGCTGAAGCTAAGTTTTCTGCTGTTCGATGAAATTGAAAAGGCAAGTGACGCCCTCTGGCAATTGTTGCTGGGAATTCTGGACAAGGCCACTCTCACATTGGGGGACAACCGCCGGGTGGATCTCTCGCAGACTTTGATCTTTCTAACCTCCAACTTGGGCGGCCGCGGCATTACCGATTTAATGTCAGATGGTTTTGGGTTCGTTCACGCAGCAGACAGGCCGACGGCCAAGCTCGACGAGCAGGTGAAGGCGACCGCCGTAGAAGCGGCGCGGAGGACGTTTTCCCCCGAGTTCATGAACCGGCTCGACAAAATAGTCGTATTCCGTCCACTTCATCGCCAGCAACTGATCGAGATCTTAGATATCGAACTGGACTACTTGCAAGATCGCGTGCTTCAGACACTGAAGGGTCCGTTCGTGTTTCGTCTGACGCGTCCCGCGAAGTATTTTTTGCTTCAGGAGGGGATGGACGAGAGGTATGGCGCGCGCCACTTAAAGAGAGCGCTGGATCGGCATCTCGTGCATCCGCTGGCAAACCTGCTAGCGACTGAACAGGTGAAACCGGGAGACCGGCTGTGCATCGACTGCGACGGGCGTGTCGGTCGCCTGGTGTTCTGGAAAGAGGGTGCGGCTCCGCAGCTGACCGTCCCTGCGCAGACTGCAGTTCCCTTTAGGCCAGGGCAGGCTGCGAGTGGTCGCACCGTTGAATTTCCCTCACCGCCGCAGCGGGTTAGGTCGCGCGGAAACCCAGGGGATTGGTCATAAAGGGTGAGTTGACGACTCGAGCTCTTGGATCCGGGCGCTTGGGAACGAACCTTCCTTCTGTATGGCGGACACCTGAGCATATACCGCGCCAGTGGCGCGTTTGTCAGTCGCCATGCCGGAATATCTGAGCAGTGGGAAAGTTCCAAAAGATGGCAAAAGACCTGAATACGGCTAGGAGCGATAATCCTCCGCCGCATCGCCCTGGCTCTCCGCCGCGGATTCGCTCGCCATTTCTCCGTGGAGTCTTACAACGTTGCACTCGCAATATTCCCCAGAAAAAACTGAGAGGTGAAGCATGTCTTGGGCCCTTATCGCTTATATCCTTGCTGGCCTGTTCGTCGTTTTTTACGCACTGCCAAAGGTTCTTTGGTGGCTTACCCGTCTAATCGATTGGTACATACATTCCTCTACCGCCGATACTCACGATGCGGCTCTGAAAGACCGCGAACATTGACGCTGGGGTAGTCGTAGCTTCCGCTACGGGGATCCTTGGTTGGCAATTATCCGACATTTTGGATGCCAGCTCGAGATTGACCAGCCAAGAATGTGCTCACTCACTCACTCGCTCGCTGCCTCGCCGGCACAGTCATCTGCTTCATGACTTGGCGCGTTTTTACGTCCGCAGCGAAGCACTCGTTGGGCGTGCGTTTCGCAAGTACATGAAGGGTTACCTTGGCAAAATTCCAAGCCGGACACAATGGCAGCCCTGCGCACCGGTCCATTCGGCAGCACTTCGAAGATTTCGTAGTCCCCGTGCCTAGAGGCTTCTTCAAATCCTAATGCAAACTGTTCGACACCAAAACTTCCTGGAGGTTAACGCAATCCTGAGACTTAGCGGAATCGTTTGCAATCCATATTAAATGGGCGAGGTACTAGGGTGTTCGCCGGATTCCCACATATCCGCCTCTATCATCCAATAAGCATGCTGTAGCAGCCTTGGGGACTCCTCAAAATTACGACTGCAAGGCGAGGTTGATACCACGGCAAGATAAAGGGCAAGACGATCCCCTGGCCCACCTCCGGCCAAACATTCAGTTCAATGTATTCCACGGATGCGTGGAACCACCGCATCTGGCTTGCCCGGGTAAGGTGCACAGCATGCGTTTGGATAACCTGACTGGCAGAAAGGAAGGAAGGCTGCCCATTGCAGTAGTAGTGCGCCTCTCAGGACGTGAGGGAGCCAAAGAAGACGAAAAAACGTACACCGATAATCTTAGTGCGCATGGCGTTCGCGTCAAGTCCTCGCGCGCTTGGCATCCTGGTGAACAGGCCGAGATTGCACAGTTGAACGAAGAATCTCCCCTGAGTGGCGAGGTGGTTTATTGCCAGAAGCTTGACGATCGCGGGATACGTTGGTGGGTAAAGTGGCAGAAGCCCTGAAGAGCAGCCCACCAACAAAGTCAACCTGTATGCACGGCGGCTAAATGACGGTGTGTGGCCCAGTCAACTCATGGCGAATAGAGAAACCCACGCATCCCAATTACTCTGCGGTACGTTGTAATCGGCACATAGCAACTGGGGAATGGCGGACGGAATCAGTGCAACTATCTTCGCCTTCGAAAAATTCACCTTCAGCCAATCGACCATTTCTTTTCGCGTATGCTCGGGCGCGGTATGGCCGAGGATAAATACATCGACCTTGGGAATCGAAGCAAGCGCACCCTTTGCAACGTCGTTGTCTGCAACCGAAATGACCTCATGGCCAAAACTTCTGAACAGCGTTTCCCTCGCGGTTGACCCCTCGCCGTCATCGTAGCAGATCTGAAAAACTACCTGTTTGGCCGGCGATCTGATTGAAATTCTTTTTGGGGTATGCTGGTCGGCAATGATGACATAGTTTCCTGGCGCAAGCGTTTTAACACGCGTCTCAGCCGTTTGCATGCTTGCCGCCGCGGCCAACCAACGAAGGCGGCCGTCTGACTCCACTTCGAAAATTTCGAATTGCAGCATTGAGGTGCAAGTGGTGCGTGCGTACCGAGATTGAATCACAAGTTCGGCTCGGCGTCCACGGGAAGGAGTTGAATTGCGCGAACGAATGCGGCGATGGACCGGATGCGGGCGACAAATGGAACGAAGAAGCCCTGGGAAGGTTGTTTGGACCCTGTGGTTCTCAAAAACTCCAGTCGACTTTGAAATCAATAGGATACGGTATAGGCTGCGTAACATGTTGCATGGAGGATGGGACGCTAAACGCGCGCGATCCTTTTGGAACGAGCAAGCTAAGCTGGCATTCTGCCGCTTTCAAGCAATGCAGATTGCTCGAAATTTCTTCGGGACTCCAGACTCTCCGCCAAGCGAACTGGCAGGTCGCTCGCTAAAATCTGGCGGCCCTTTCAGGCGTCCGCCCCTTGCTATCTCTTAGCTGAGCAATCCACTCCTCCAGAATCAACTGATGGTTGAGATCAATCTCGGTGAATACAACTCCCATGCCAGCGTTTGACAACGCGTAAACCACTTTACCCAGGGCTACGAAGCTCGCGCCCATGCGCACAATCCTAACTCGGACCCTAGTCCCAGCCGGCAGGAGCTTCTCTGAATCCACGTGACAGCCAAACAAGCTTAGATTACTGGTTTGTTCCGTAAAACGCGTCTCTAACTGCAAGTCGGTGAGTTCAATGCTCGCTGCGAAGCTGTAGCGGCGAGCGCGTGGGCGCTCAGCCTTCAAGTAAAGGCTCTTCAGTGCTCCCCAGGTTGTTGTTGTGGTCTTGACTGGTGCCTTGCCGTCTTGCGCCCGATCGTTCGCTCCGGTTCCGTCCATACGCTGACGTCTCCTGGGTAAATTGAGGGCCCTACAGATCAAGGCTGGGATTCTGTTGTAGTGGAATTGTTTTATGACACGGCAGGCAAATAGAGCGATAGTACAGACGTAGGTGGTTATTGGTACGAAAGTTTAGTCAGTTATGGCAAGAGCATCGCCGGGAGCATACGCGCGCCCTTACAGTTTAGATTGGATACGGGCGGCGCTGCCGATTTCTTCATTGCCCCGGGAAAGGCTCGGCTTTGCTTGGCTTTCTTGTGACGGGCCACAGCCGGGCAGAGGGGTCGCCTCAGAATCGTCTTCGGCGAATTCGCGAAGAGCTTCGATGTTGTGTATGTAGACGCGTTCACGTCCTGCGCTCAGCACGCCGCGCTCCTTCCACTCGGAAAGCAGGCGGCTCACGGTAAACAAAGTCGTCCCGGTCATCTGCCCCAGCTCCTCGCGAGAAAGGTTGATCCTGAGCGTGCCAATCCCGTTTACGCGACGCCCCAGTTGGTTAAACAGGCGCAGCAGTTGATGACTCAGCCGTGTCGCCACCTTTTCCGTGGAAATCTCGCGGTAACGCTCTTCGAGTTCTTCGAGGCGTTGGGCGGCGACTCTTATGATGTTGCGCCGCAGCGCGGGGAAGCGCTCTGCCAGGGCTTGGAATACGCCGGCCTCCCAGATCAGGGCGGCGGAAGCACTCAGTACTTGTGCCCTGGAGCAATGACGACCCTGGGCCGGTAGCCCCGTCGTCTCTACTACGTCACCTGGCCCTGCGACCCGGAGAATAACCTCCGTGCCATTCTGACCGAGTCGCACGACTTTGGCGCTACCAGAGGTCAAAAGCACGACTTGGCGGATGGGATCGCCTTCCCGGAAGATGGTGACGCGACGCAAGAATTCGCTCTCGCGCGCCGCGGATACGATTTCCCGGCAGTCGGCCGGGGAAATGTTGGCGAACAACGGGGAGTGCTGAACTAACGTCACCTTGCGCAAGGTATTGCATTCTCGCGCAGACGCCACCGCTAGCAGCGCAACACGGACGTGAGATCCCGCAGATCGCAGTTCGGGCATGGGGCTTAGACGGTATCCAAGAATTCGGGGCTTTGCAAGGTGCTTATATCATATGATATGCCGACGTGACTGATCGACCAGCTCTGAACATAAGCTGTTCCCGACACAATTGCTCGAGCGTTGCGCTTTGCATCCGAGCTTATCGCTAGAGGTGCATTGGGAATGTGATTCGACGGGGCTTGGACCTGGCCGTGATACGGCCCACGACCAGCTCCGGGGAAGCCTGTCCTATTGGATGTACCGGAGGAGAATTTGAAGTCACCAGCGAGGTGGTTTACTGTCAGCGTTTAGGAGACGGGAGATTTGCTATTGGGCAGCAACTTAACACGCGCATTGAGAAGTGGCGACAGCCGCCGCAGTAGTAGTGCTAAGGAATTTCGCTCACCAGGCCATCTTCGTTCGTCCGGCTCGCATCGCATAGCGGGCATCGCCATAAGCGGAAGGTCCTCTTCTCTGGATTGACTTCCGCCAGATACATGGGTTGGCCGTCCCGAGGACACCTTACACGCGGCGTCATATCCATTTCGAGTTGCCCGTCCTTGCTGGCGACGAAGTACCCCTTCGAGGCAGCGTAATGCACGGCGCAATCCTGCGCTGGACACGCATACGCTGAAATCTGCGTCGGCGGACCCTTCGTTTGTATGACAACCTCAGTCACGGGCATTTCAATGTGATGTTCGTGGCAAAGCGCGTGAAATTGTCTGGCAGCTCGTGGTGTCGGCATGATGCCTCCGATCAGGCCCCGGTAGTGGTCGGCCCCCCTAACTGAAAGACAATCGGCAACCAGTTTTCCGGCCCGTTCTGTGGCATGTTGTAATCCGCTCCGAGGACTTGTTGATTGGGAGGGTTGAGGGCAAGAATTCTGACCGTTGGGTATTCGGCCTTGAGCCAATAAGCCATTTCTCTTCTCGTCTCTTGAGGTGCTGCATGACCAATGATGAAGAGGTCGTAACGCTGGGGCGAGCCGAGGAGAACTTTGGCTGCTTCGTTGCCGATTACAGAGATAACACCATAACCATGCGATCTTAGGAGTTCGGCTCTTCGACCTCCTAGCTCTTCGTCGTACGAAATCTGAAAAATCCGTCGCAACCTTGCTGGAGGCACATTCATCTGCATCACGACTTGGTGCGTTTTCGCCTCGGCCGCAAAGCACTCGTTCTTCGTGCGGCTTGCCAAGCTCTCAAGCACCATTTTCGCAAATTCCAAGCCGGAGACGACGGTCACCCTGTGCGGTGAGCCATCCGGCAAAACTTCAAAGATTTCGTATACCCTCTGCATGAGCTCTGTTTCCTTCCGGCCGCTCTCGAATTCACTCTCCTTCTACGCTCGGGGACACTCAGTCTGACGTTCGGCAGCAGTAATTGCGCCGAGCCTCGATCCTTCGCGGCTTGGCCGACTGGCTGAAACTAAGCGATTTCTTGCAAGGTTAAGGAATTGTTCACGTTCCTGTGAGGATCATAGGCATGAATCCCCGGCCATTGCAAATCGATATATCATATGATATAAGTTGCGCGCCGAACCAGTATTTTTTCCACAGCCGGATTCCGATGCTGAGCGAAAACGTGCCTAAATAATTTTGCTCGACTTGCGCCTTACACTATTCTTACATCCATCTTACATTTATCTTGCAGACGATCACTGGGGCCGAGTTTTTATGCGGTTGCCGCGCCACCCCAACTGCGACCTGCCCCGCCGTCGCCAAGTCCAACCATGAACAGTGGCCGAAAAGAGAAGCGGAGTCCCAAGAAATTGGCCGTTCAACTCTCCAACGGCACGGTGGTCGCCGAGTACGCATCGACGGAGAACGTAAGCGCTAAGGGCGCACGCATCCGAACGGTTCGGCCCTGGAAACTGGACACTCGCGTGCTTGTCAAATCCGCTTGGTACGAACTTCGGACGCAAGCAAGAGTGGTGTATTGTCAGGCACTTCCAGATACTACCTTTGCCGTGGGGCTGGAACTGTTGACTCCCCCGGATGCATGGCTCAGGCAATGACGCGAGGGTGAATGGATACCGGGAAGGACTGGCAACCCACGATGCGCCAGTATATCGACGCCCGAGTTGCGGCAAGCGTTACGCCGGGGCGGCATGGAAGCAGAATCCAAAATGCAGACAGTGCGGAGCCGAGCTTCGCGCCGACGACTCAGGCAAACGGTCCAGTCAACTCAACATTGGAATCCGGCAAAGCTGATGGCCTGCGCTTGGCTGCAACAATGGAAACCCTTTCGCCTGTTTCCCCGTTATAAATCACGTACCGACCTGGCCGGACCTCTGCGAGTGCCTCGATGTGCCGTCTTGCAGCTTCAAACGTTTGTGCCCTCTCCACAAAATGTAGCTCTCCATCGTCGAGCACATCGCCGATCAAAGTAAGGATGCAGAAACGTGGGCGCACCCGGCGACCTCCGGAAAGCCACTTGCGGGACAGAGTACCGTGCCAGTAGTGCGACGAGCTTTTCCAAAACATATCAAGTCCTGGCGCCGTTGACGATATCAGCCTCGATGACCCGCCAAGAGAGATGGTTCAGAGTGATAGTGAAGGCGTTACACCGACAAACTTCAGCCGAATTGGCGTCACGGAATCGACAAGGATAATCGCCTCTTAGGCTTGTTGCGTGCAGTCTTCTCGGATGGCCGCAATCGCAGAGCATTTCATCAGGGCCCATTCCTTTACAACGTAGGATTCGAATCGCGGCAACGCCGCAAGCTTCGCCCTTCCAGCCGCATGCGGTACAACGAACTCGATATATTTGCGCTTTGATTTGCTCCTCGCCGACAACGGTATCGCTGGAATAATTGGCGGATGCTTCATACCTCCCGCAGTTGATGCAGCGAAATGTCAGGCTGTACTCCTGAGCCGTTACACTCAGCATTTCCCCACCCCCTACGTTCAGCTTGACCTGTCCACCTTCAATTTATGCGCAGGCTCTTAAAGCAACGTCTGTCGGGCGAATACCTAAATTTTGAGAGGTGTGATCCATCGGTAGCACGCAGGAAAAACGGAGGATAAAACGGAGATGGTGTGCACGAATCCGGGTCTATCTGGAAAAAGGATGGTTTACCTTTGTTGCTTTGAGGCTTTGAGGTGGCAGGCTCGCTCCGCGCATTCAAGCAATGTGTTTGCATTAGGAAGTTCAGCCCAACAGCAAATGTTTTGGCGTCGACTGGTTGGCAATAGACCGCTCGCGCCCTCGCCGTCAGTTCAACAACGCGAGACTTGACATCCACATGAGAGCCAAGCTCCCAAGATCGCCCCGACGTAACTCGAACGCCACGAAGAATGAGATTCTCTACGGAATCCAAGTCGGTCGAGAGCGCATCATGGACGGCAGAGATTTGCATCAGGAATCGCTTGGGAGCACGCGGTTGTTTCCGACCTTCGAGCAGCATTATCGCCTCTTTCACTCAAAAGGGGCCGGAAAATGGAGAATAGTATTAGGGAATATCCATGCAGGTAAAACACAGGTAAACACCTGAATTGTCCGGGGTAACGCCCAATGTTAGAGTCGCGGACATAATGGACCCGGACAATGGCAGCAGCGACAAGGCCAATGATCCGAATTCTCCGCGGCTGGACAAACGTTTGAGCGATTTGATCGCTGACCTATCCTTCAAAACGTGACATCTGTTACGATTCATAATGCCTTAAGGTTGATCATAGAAGTGGAGGCAGAACACGGGGCGAACCTTAGTCAGAAATGGAATGGATTGCATTTGGAATTGTTACAAAACATCAAGTCCTTTAGCGGTGCGTTCAAAAGCGCACGGCTTTTAGAGCGGGAGAACGCTCGGTTGAAAGAGGGCGGAGACTATCAGGTAGGTTCCATGCTTTCAGCGATCGAGCAGCTGAGGGAAGAAAACGCGGCCCTGAAAGAAGCAGCGAACACCGATCAGAGGACGCAGCTGCTGCAGGGCGAAGTCTTCATCAAGCGATTTACCGCGAGCCTCAGTCCCAAAAGCCTGGACAGTCTGTCCGCGCTTTGGTTAATGGATATTCAGGATTTCAAAAAACTGAACGATACCTTGGGCCACGCGGCCGGGGACATTGTCATCAAGCGTACAGCCAGCCTCCTAAAGGAAAGCTGGGGGCTGCGACGCTTTGGAGATCTTTATGGGCGATACGGCGGGGACGAATTTGTCGTCTTCATGACCAACCTACGGGGGCCACTAGACTGGGTCAGGCGGCTCACAGCGAAATTCACGGAAAATTTCAACCGTGTCAACTGGGCGGACGAACTGCAAAGCGGTCAAAAAGAAGTCGGCATCAACATCGGGGTAGTTTCGTGGACGTGGGAAGCACCCACAGCGAACCGATTCCCAAACCAGGAGATGCTGGCTAGCGAGATCCTGCACTGTGCCGATGAACTAATGTACCGGGCGAAGAAACAACGCAAAATGGCGGTCTGGGGTCGTGGGCAGATCGGAGGCGACGGCCTGCAGCTGTTGAATAGCGGCAGTTTTAGCGAAGAGACACCTGCGGTAGCTGCCGGTGCGTAACAAAGGCCGAAAACCAGGCCGAATCTCGAAGCGCAACCATAGAGGCATTTGAGAACAAAGGGAACGACAAAAAGATCTCGAGGGCTGCTAGGGACAAGGACTCAAACGTTGTCCTGTGATTGAAAACTAGCCGACGATCGGATTTCCGGTAACTTGCAGGAGTCGGTTTGCAGTCAATGAATAAATTGACAGGCTTTTGAGTTGGTTGCCTGCGTGCTACATACGAGGGTTTGACCTTCAATCCAGCCCTGGCAAATCCTGGAGCATAACAATGTGAAGGAGGACGACGAGACAATGCATTCCCATGTGCTCGGGTTCGCACCATGGCCGAATTTGATGAACTGAGTAGAGGTCAGCGCGAAGAGCCTGACACTTTCCAGACAGAGTTTGCTTTCCTTGTGGAAGTTTTTCGGGAGACGTTCAACCTTCTGGAGGAGTACGCTCCTTTATGGTACACGGTTGAACATCATAAGCGGGCCGTTACTGCACTGGCCGTTCTCCGCGAATCTCGACAACTTAGCAGGACAACGCACACGAAATTAGAGTAGCGCAATGGATATGCTGTACGCGGCGTCGTCTTTGTTCGAGGTATTCACCAGCCGCAGTACAACAGCTTTCTGTTGCCGATCGTAGCGCCAGCTTTGGACCATTTAGGGAAAGGCTCATCAACGCCGAAAGCGCGAGACTTGTCCACATCGGTCACCTCCATCATCCCTCACCGATTTCTTCCAGTCCCACCCCGCTCCGAAATGCAGACAGCGCGGAGCCGAGCTTCGCGCCGATGAGCAACAGGGCGAATCATCGTCACTAGCGCAAGGCCAAAAGGCAGGTAGCTAATTGCGGTAGCATCGATTCGTGAAGAAGCCCGCAGTACGAGGGTTTTTGATGTGCTGGTGAATGAAGACCCGTTCTCCCGTTTCCTTATTGTAGATGACGTACTGACGTGGCCAGACCTCTGCGAGTGCGTCGATACGGCGTCATGCAGCTTCAAACGTTTGTGCCCTTCTGGGAAACCTTTGGTCTTGCGTGCTCGGCGATTCACCTACGTCCGATTCAGGCTTTCGCCCGATTGCAGAACGCAACCGTTGTTGCACAGTAACCCCCTACCTTCGCTTGTTACCCTCGGGGTAAGTTCCTCGCTAGGACACGGGGAATTTACCCCTCCCCAACGCGCAGCAAGATTTGTCGGCATCGGAGTTGAGCTTCGCGTCGACGACCAGGGCAAATCAGTCTGCAGTCCCAAGGCCACGGGCCTAAGCGCAGTCATCGGTGCCAACCACGTTGGAAGCATGCGAACCCTTATGGATCAGACGTGGTGTCGTGGGTCGGAAGTCCTATCCTCTTGCCCTGAAGAACAGCATCAACGGCAAACAAAAGGTCCCTATCGGACTTCACCAAATAGCCCTGTCCAATGCCGAGAGCTTCGCGTACTACGTCCGTGTGACTTCTCTTGGCTTACGATTCAGTTTGGGCAATCCAATGTCCAGCAGAATCAAATCCGGTTGGTGTTCTTTGGCGAGCCGAACGGCTTCCACTCCGTCCGATGCTTCGTAGATAACCTGAGACTCCTTATGTTTTTGGAGCTCCGAAACGACAAATGCCCGGTAGCTTTGGAAGTCATCCACCACGACGACTACCATTTCATCGAGTTTTATGAGGAGAGTCTGGACTTGCGGCCGCGGCCAGGACGCAGACCACGTAAGCGCTCTCCAGCGACGTCGGGGGCGGTTATCGCGCAAGGAAACCACGCCTCAAATCTACAGTGACCTTTCCTGCACCTTCTACACCTAGCGGGGCGTGGCTGCCGATGTGGGAATTGGAGGAGTCTTATCAACTTGAAGTCATTGGCAGACCCCGCACGCCCCGCTGCCCGGACGCTACGCCTGTCCAGTTTCCAAATCAAGGGGCAATAAGTACGAAAGTACGAGGCGATAATCCAAGACGATTGGAGGACAATCCTCATGGCCGCGTCATTTTATGCGCTCGGGTGGAGGCGATCACGTTGATGATATTCTGGGACGCCTTCAGCTTTGTTTTCTTCGCCAGTTACCCCTCGGCGCCAGTAACTCCAGGCCGATTGCATAGACATTTTCACGTATTCGCTGGCGGTAGATGACTCGCGCAGCGGACTGCAAGTCCCCTTCGAGAGATTTGACCACCAGGGAATCGTTGGCCGCCCAAAGTTTCTTGGTGACGACGCGCGCACCTCGGCTGCTTATGTTCTCGGTTAATGTCAGGTCTGTTGGCAACGCAGGGTCTGGACCTGTAAGCATCACGGCCACAGCCGCCATACTTCGTTTCTCATATCGTCCTGATTGCATGGCCATCGAACGTAAAACCGCCGTCTCAGACTCGCGCAATCGCCCGCAGATCCGCCGTCGTAGAGACGGGTTCGTCGATAGCAAGTGGAAGCGCCGTGCACGAATCCGGTATATCTGGAAAAAGCAAAGGCTGAATCCGAGTTGACCTTTGGTCTTGCCGTGCTCGGCGATCAATCAACCACGTTGCTGCAGCGGCCTTTGCCTTGCCGCACTGCTCATCCCACATCTTCGCGCATTTCGCACACAAGTTGACAACGTTGGACGTGGCCGCCATTTTCCCCGTGGTTACAGCGCGTCTCGGGCAATCGCTAAACTGCGGCGCCTGCGCCGGGTCGTCAGGAAAGAACAGTTTGGATTCAGATTGAGCCATCCGCCCGACCGGTGACCGGAATCTATTCGCCTTTGGTCCATTTGTCCAAAGTCTTACAAGGCTCACATTCCAAACGATCCACGAGCAGATTAGCGGGAACGCGTGGACTGCTGCCAAGCTTGTCTGGCTAATAGGACGTAAGGATTATTCCGGCGCTGTTCTTCGACCCAGGCATCGGCGGGGTTGGCGATTTGGGATTTTTGTTTTTCTGCTTTTCGGTTTCAGTAAGCTGTTCTTCTAGCTATTGACAGTGCTCTTTTCCACTACCAAGAGCATCCCGGATGGTGTCGAAGCTCGAACGGAGACCGTTTCTGGAGTATAGCCTTGCATGGCGGGCAATGTTCCCCAAGCATTTCTGACGGGGCGTTGTGTCGGGGTTCGCCTCGTCGTTACTCACCTGCACCTATCCCTGTCTCAGAAGGCCCGGAAGTGGCCCTCAAACTCAAGCGGCCCCTTTGCCGCCCGATAGAAGCCCGCTTTCCATTGTCCCGGCTCGTCTCGTAACACTTCGATAATGGTGCTTTGGGGGTCAGTTTGCTTCATTTTGGGGAACGATTTGCCCAAGTACTTTGCCTCTTTTGACAGGACGCTAG
>Ga0126381_100004814_pt1 | contig 14737 bp, 13 predicted proteins | sample PanSoiMetPlot_28_FD_96465 | JGI IMG/M metagenome (GOLD analysis project Ga0126381, IMG submission 96465) | Tropical forest soil microbial communities from Panama - MetaG Plot_28 | ecosystem: Environmental > Terrestrial > Soil > Tropical forest > Bulk soil | place: Panama | collected 2016-02-17
CAGCGGCCCAGGCGAACAACAACGAGAAGGCGCGCGCCGGCAAGGGCCTCCAATTGCCCTGAAGAGCTGAACGACATCTCTGATTGCCCGGAGCAGGGATGCGGCGGCGATTTCGATGAGAACTTGAATCGTAGGAAGAATATTACGTCGGACGACCAAGCGCCCGTGTCCAAAACCGTCCAGGACATGAAAGATTTGGAGGACCCGGCCAATTTCCAAAAAGGCGGGCCGCGTGACGAACTGACTGCATTAGGCGAGGGTCAGAAGATCCGGATCGTGGCTCTCGCACTCGTGGCGCGGAAAGGCAGCGCGGAGTCATGCAACTGCAAACTCACCAAAGTTGCCGATACCGATAATCACATAGTATTGGTCGATCCAACCCTGAGGAGGCCTTCGCTCCAAGCGAACGAGGATGATTCCGTGACTGCAGAGTTTACTCCCCGAGTGCGAGTGGATCACCCGGACCTCTCACGAGCAAGGCTGCAACCTCTTATTACAGCCGCGCACATCCACGCACTTAAAGTCCGGGTCACAGGCGTGCTCTTGTTTGACTCGGAACATTTCCTCGGGCACCATCTTAAGAGGCACAACAACTGGGAAATTCATCCCATCCTGGCCCTGGAGTATTGCCCTAACGGCAAGAGGTGCACAGCCACCAGCGACGCCAATTGGGTATCACTCGAAGATCAGTAGAGCTCAGAACCGCACCGTTATCTTGCTGGCCGTAATCGAGCCGTCTGCACCCAGAACGCCCCGTATGTCCACAAAGCTACCGACAACTACTGCCAGGCCCTTCTTTGCTTTTACGCGTGTATCGTTGCCGACGTGCACTGTCCGTCCGCTCACGCCCCAGTCGCCGATCAAACCGGCGGATGGCAAGTTCGCAATGAAGCCGCGCAGAGTGATGCGCCCTCCGCGAGTCGGGCTGGCTTGAACCTGGATGTCTACCGCGTCGACCTTTCCGTCAGGAAGCAACAATCCAGTGACCTTCACGAACGCGTGAACAGCGACTATGCCCTGATCCTGGTGAATGTGGGTTGTGTCGCTGACCTGGATCGTGTGCCCGCTAATCATCCAATCGCCGATCACGTCAGCATCAGGCAGCGCAGCGACAAAGTCTGAGAATTCAAACTGGCGCGCCGAGCCCGGGACGGCGTCGACGTCGATCTCGGTTGCGTTGACTGAACCGTCAACGAGCAGGAATCCTTTCACTTCTACGAAGGCATTCACGGCAGGGACACCGTGCTCAATCCTGAAGGTAGCGGCTGCTGTGGCATGAACGGATGTGCCGTTCAAGCTCCAGTCTCCAATCAGGCCGGCTGGCAGCGCGTCAACGAAGCCCTCCAACTGGATTTGATGTGTTGAACCGGGTACTGACTCCACGTCGATTTCGGTCGCAGTCACTGAGCCGTCTGATTCGATGAACCCTCGGACCTGCACGAAGTCCTTTAGAGCTATTGGGCCTGCGTCCTGTTTAATCCTGGTGGCCGCGCTCACGGTCAGGTGAGTGCCGCTGGTGACCCAATCGCCGGCCAGCCCGCCGGGTGGCAGCGAGTTTATGAATGCGCTGAAGACCGCCTCTCGAACGACCCCGGCCCCATCGGTGATGTCGATTTCGGTGGCGACAACCGAGCCATCAGGCAGCAGCGTACCCTTGATCTCGACAAACGCATTGACGGCGGGAAGGATTCCGTCATCGATCTTGATCTGAGTGTTGATCGATACGTGCACAGTATGGCCGCTCACTGCCCAGTCTCCCAGTAGTCCAGCGTTCGGCAATGATTCAATGAGACCGTTGAATTCAAAGTGATCCTTCTTATCTTTGCCGGCAACGCGATAGGTGGCAAACAAGCTGACCAGCAGGGCTAGCGAGATTGCAACGAAACCAATACGCACTCTCATCTTGACCTCCTCTTCGCAAGCGGTCGCGGAAGGTACTAGAGGCGCTCGCGGGCGGAAACTCAAAAGCCTCGTCACCGTGGAACGACTCCAATCCAGCTTTCATGTTCGATTATTTTGGTTCGCCGAACGACAGCACACTAAACCGTCCGTTCGCTAGCGAACCGCGTGCCAGGTACCGGTAATCTCCCGCAAGGACCGTCGCGCAAAGGTCATGAGCAGCCTGGACAAAACTGCTCGTGGCGAACGCCGGCGCCGCCGCTTTATCCTAATCATTGGAACGACATTACTTCCCCGGCCGGGTGCCGCATCGAGCTGCCACACAAGCTGGAGTTCATTAGCCCGTTTGCTGGCACCGACTAGCGGTCGTTGCTTATAAGGACCGTAAGCGACCAGGCGGGCGGTTTGGGTCTTGGCGAGGGCACTCCGTGAAAAAATTACATCCCGGAAACAGCCTGGGCATCGATGCGTACCGGATGGCATATTAGCAATGGCAGGAGCTACCTGTACGCGACTTCTGACCGGATCAGAACACCACAATCAACCGGCCTGTTGGCCCGAACTCCGTTGAGGTTGCTGTACAGCGGGAACGTCATCCATCAGCCTGGTGGTCGATTCGGTTACGCTTGGAATCGGTGGAGCGAGCAATGCGGCTTCGGGGGGCTGCAAGTCAGGTTGAGTGATTGCCTGATGCTCGGGCGGCGATGGGCGCGGTCTAGCTTTTAACCATGCCAGGCGAAAGCAAGCGAACAGGAAGACGATCATGCCGGCCAGAAATATCAAGCCGCCGAGAGTCGGCACGAACTCCTGGCTGAAGACCTTTGGCCCAACCAGGGCGATCAGCAGTCCAAACGCAAGCGTGAGGAAGCTGGCGGCTATGACTTTGACACTGCCAAATGTGATCTCTTCTTCCGATTTAGCCGGTCCCTGCGCACCTGATCTGCCGCGATGATGTGCCACAATAGCAGAGACGAGCTTGAGCTGCATTCCGCAGGAGCGGCAATATTTGTACTCATCAGGATTGGGCGTCGCGCAGTTCGGACAATGCATACAAGCCATCCGATGTGTGGATTACACAAGAAAATACGATCCAGTTGTTATTATAGTTCCTCTCGCCATCGCGAAGATAGTCATCGAACGGTTCGAAACAGGCAGCTCGGATAACCGGAGTCTAAGTAATCCGCACAAGCTATCTTCTTGCAAAACTGTTGTTCCCAAGTGCTGTTTAGGTGAATAGGGGGAATGCCTAAATCCGCATAATTTCATCGAATGCATGAGCGTCACAGGATCACATAAGCAGGCCGTCCTGTAACTCACACGATAAGAATTGCAATGCCGGTGATCACCAGGGTGATAACCCACACAAGATCGAGACTCAGCCATTCGCGGCGTAACACCGACAGTCCCACCCACTGATAAACTACCATCGCTATTGCGGCAGCGACAACGAGAAGAGCCAGGGTATGAACCAGTACCGCAGCAACCGGCACCAGTAGACCTGAAGCTTGGGGCTGGATCATTGCGGCATGCTGCGCGTGGCTCATATCCGCCATGTTCATCTCCACGCCCTGTCCAGCATGCGCTGAGTGATCCGGATTCATTCCCAGCAGTACTGGCACCAGCATCAGTCCGGCGCCGTGGGCAGTCGCCATTAGAAAAGACCAGAGCGTGAGATCTCGAAAGCCGACCCTCATTCCAACCCAATGCGGGTGCCTGGCGCGCAGAAGCCGGAACAGGCCAAACGCGATCAGGATGACTCCCGCGGCCACCTTCAAAGGAACCGGCGGTATGCTGGCCTGCGCGATCCACACAAGCGCCGCAAAAATCCCTATTGACAGGGCGTGGCCGAGCGCGATTGGAACCAACGCCCCCAAAACTGCGCGGCGGCTATGCTCTTGAAGGCCCAAACCCAGGGCGAACAACCACCCCATGGCAGGGTTGATCCCATGGTATGCTCCCAGCCCGATCAGGGCGAGCCATGGCCAGCTTGTATTCATTGGTAGCAATGTGAATTGGACGAACAGTCTCCGCCCTCCGGCCGGACCTGCTGTTGGCGGTAGCCGTCGAATTCCACTAAGAACGTGGGAACCGGTTTCCAGAGCGCCATCTCACAACCTCCTGGCTGATTATGACGGTGTCTAAGGCAGAGCGCGCTGGGAAGCCTGCTTGTACTCGGTTCTCTCCCCACGCCCAGACTATCATTGATTCATTAGCGCGTACAACCTCACTGGCTTCCATCGCCCTCCGTCAATTCGGAGCTGAACACGGTTTCGATGTTTTGGGATCTAATGGGTTGACAGCGAGCAGACATGCACTGATAATAGGTAGCATGCCTACGGTAGACAATCAACGGATAGACGATCAACGGGAGAGACTGGAGCTGTTGCAGGGAACCCTCGAGGTATTGATACTTCGGAGCCTGCAGGCCGCTCCTAATCACGCATATGGAATTTCCCGGTTTCTAGAGCAGCAGTCCGACAATGAGTTTCTGGTAGATAACGGATCGTTGTACCCCGCGCTGCAACGGCTGCTTCAGCGGGGATGGATTATTGCCCAATGGAAGAAGTCTCCAAATGGCCGTCGCGCCAAGTACTACCGGTTAACCGCGCTCGGGCGGTCCCAATTGGTGGCGGCGACCTCGAAGTGGCTCCGGTTTGTCGAAGCCATGAGTAGAATACTGGCGCCCGAACGACGTTGATCGGAGGAGTTATGCCTTCTACACGCAGCTTGAGCAGTCGGATCCGAGAGTTGTGGTCCAAAACCCTCCGCCTCTTCAGCCTCAGGCGAGGACTCCGTGACGATCTGAGCGAAGAGATGCAGGCGCATTTGGAGTTTCTGGTCGACGAAAGGATCGAGGCGGGCCTGCCAGAGGATCAGGCGCGAATTGCCGCCAGGCGGCGCTTCGGCAATGAAATCAAGACTCTGGAACATGCGCACCAGTCGTGGCAGTTTCCAACGCTAGAGACGTTCATAAGGGATGTGCGATATGGAGCGCGTGCAATTCGCAGGGCACCGGGTTTCGCGCTGATCCTGGTCTTGACACTGGCGCTTGGTATCGGCGCAAACACTGCGATATTCAGCGTAGTGTATTCGGTTTTGCTTCGACCGCTCCCTTATCCCTCCGCCGAGCGGCTGGTGTGGTTGGGTGAATCGACTGCGAAAGCGAGCGGCATCAGTGTAACGTGGATAAACTTTCAACATTGGCGGAACGAAAACACTTCTTTCGAGGACATGGCCGGTTTTAGTTGGTCAGACTTGACCCTGACTGGGCGCGGCGAGGCTTTGCTCACGCACGCCAGTTTAGTAACTCATACCTTTTTCAGTCTTACCGGCTACAGGCCTCTGATGGGTCGATTATTCACCGAGGATGATGACCGGCAGGGAGCTGCTCCGACAGCGATTGTTTCGGCGGAGTTCTGGAGCGGCACTCTGGGCGGTGATCCTGGCATCATCGGAGAGACGCTGGCGCTAAACGGAAAACCATATGAAGTGATCGGAGTGTTGAGGCCCGGGATGAAATTCTTTCAGCGGCCCGTGGAGGTCTATCTCCCGCTAGGCCGATCGGCCTCCGTTACCGTGAGTCGCAGCCAGCACGGGTCGATGCGAGTGCTTGGGTTACTGAAACCGGGAATCAGGCTGGACGAAGCAAGGTCGGGTCTTGACGCAATAATGGAGCGCCTGGCCCAGGCAGATCCCGGTCCCGAAGATGATCACCGCGTCGCCGCCGAGTATCTAATCGAGGCGACAGCGGGCGATCTAAGGCCGACCTTGTTGATGCTATTAGGCGCTGCCGGCTTGATCCTGGTGCTGGCCTGCGCGAATGTGGCGAGCTTGCTGCTGGTGCGGACAACCCTGAGGGCCCGAGAAATCGCGATTCGAACAGCCATTGGAGCGGGCAGCAGTCGCATTGCGCGGCAGCTCATCACCGAGAGCCTGGTGATTGCGGTGATGGGCGGTTGTGTGGGCTTGATTTTGGGGGAACTCTGCCTTCGAGCATTGGTGTTGGTGGGCCCCACCGATATTCCTCGTCTGGCGGAAGCCGGTCTGGACGTCCAGGTTCTGATGTTCGCAGTTGCAGCGACGACTGTAGTGGGGCTCGCCGCGGGCGTTGCGCCGCTCTTTATTGCTCGGAAGGTCGATCTTTCCGTTGAGCTGAAAGAAGGATCGGCGGGCGCCGGCGCTGGCCGGCGAGGACAGTTCTTGCGAGCCGGCCTTGTGACGGCTGAGATCGCAATTACGCTGATCCTCTTGTTCGGCTCAGGCTTGTTGATTCGCAGCCTGATCGCGGCCCAGACCAGGTATCCGGGTTTCGATTCAGGCCACCTGCTCGCGCTCGAACTTCAGTTGCCCTCGTCGGGTTATAAGACCGACGAGAGTATTCGACAATACTACCGCAACTTGAGCGATGATTTGCGTGCCCAACCGGGAGTGGAGTCGGTCGGAGCGGTGACCTGCCCACCGTCAGGGGGCGATTGTGGGGATTATTGGTACTCGATACTGGGCAGGCCGGCGCCCGCTCGCGACGATGTTCCGCTCTGCCTGTTCAACACTGCGGACTCCGCTTATTTCGATACCATGAAGATGAGGCTGTTGGCTGGCCGCGGATTCACGGACCAGGATCGTGATCAGGGGCTGCTAGTTGCCGTGATCAACGAACAGCTTGCCCGCAAGTGGTGGACTGCCCCGGAGGATGCGCTCGGCCAGCAGATCAAGATGGGCGGTCCGTATGCGGAAGGACCCATCTATCAGATTGTTGGTGTGGTCGGGAATGTGAGCCAGATGGGATTGGACACCCAGCCGATGGCTGAAGTCTATTTTGCCTTTTCGCAGCGTGCGTCGTCAGTAATGGTCGTGATGATAAGGGCGACAGGCGATGCCGCCTCGTTGATTCCTGCCGTCCGTAGTGTGGTTAGCTCGCTGGATCGCAACGTGCCGATTCAGTCGTTGCGTCCGTTCGAGAAATGGCTGGAAACGCCACTCGAGCCAAGGAAATTCACCACGCTGTTGCTGACGATATTTGCGGCGCTGGCGATAATTCTTGCTGCAGTAGGAATATATGGCCTTTTTAACTACTGGGTTAGCATCAGGCAGCGTGAGATTGCGATACGAATGGCGCTGGGTGCCCGACGGGCGGCAATTGTGCAGTGCATCGGTATGATTGCAATCAAGCTGGCCGCTATTGGAGTGGCCGCCGGTGCGGTCGGTAGCTGGCTCGCTTCAGGGTGGTTGCGGGCTTTGGTGTTTGGCGTTTCGGTGGCGGATCCGACAATGATGCTCGCGGCAGGCGCGGGTGTTCTCGCGGTTGCGAGCCTGGCGGTCAGCGTCCCGCTGTGGCGCGCAGTGCAGGTCGATCCGGTTCGAAACCTGCATGATGGATGATGGCGACGGATATCAGCCTGGTATTTTTTCAAGCCAGGCGGCCAGATCAGCCTGTTGGGTGAAATCTAGTAGGGCATCACTCAGGCTGTCTAGTTGGTCTGAACTCAAGTCGCGGATTCGCGCGGCGGTGCGGGGTTCTATCGGACCAAAGCGGTGCTCAATCTGATGGACGATGACCGATAGCTTGCCCTGGTGCAGTCCTTGTTGAAGTCCTTGTTCGAGTCCTTGTTCGAGTCCTTGTTGAAGCCCCTCCTGTCTGCCTTCCTCCTTCCAGAGGATTGTTACTTCCATAACTTTCTCCTTTTCAGCATCTCCTAGTTCAGCCAGTTCAGCCTGGTATGTTCTTGTCTCCTCATCATTCAATCTCAAATACGTGTCTATAAATCCCAGTATCAATTGCATCTTGGCCCTATTCAGCTTCAGGGTTGCGAGCAACCGGATACACTCCAATCTTACCCTCGGTCGCTCCTCTGACGCTATCCTCATTTTGGCCATTAGCGCGCTAGCTACGGGATTGTCCCGGCGGGCGAAGTCCCTCCAATTTAATTGATTAAGTTGAATTGCCCGGAAATGAAAATCCAACACCGTTCTATCAGGAAACGCCACGGTATACCTGTCGGATTGCTTCGCCAGCGGAGTGTCGTAAGTAAACAAGGCTATTGGATAGACCGCCAGATTGTGCTTCTCGTGCAATCTTGAGAAATATGAATGCATGCGCTTGCCAAAGTTAAGCTGCGCTTGGGCTTGACTCTCTACATGGACCAGAAAAAAGGTGTCCTGCCCCTTGAACTTGAGCTTGGCTACCAAGTCTACTTCATGCCGCTCCCCCGATGTAATATCCGTGAATATTTCTTTGTCGAGGAGGTCTAAGGATTCTGAATCGACATACTCGCGGACCTCCGGGAGAAACAGGTCTAAAAACTCGATGAAAAAAGTAGAGAGCAGTTCTTTGAAGAGGCGATCGTGATCGATCATGGCGGGCTTATATCACACCGCCGAGATCTATCGCGAGACCAAAAGGCTGAGAGGCCGCACTCAGACGGGATGCGACGGGTGATTCAGTTCCGCAGCAGTTTGGGCCTCTTCCTAAAAACTAGGAAGGTTTTGATGCCTTCTTCCCGTATAGCGCGCGTAATTCCTGCTTCGCTGCCTCGAGGCGGGCTCGGCGCTCTTTTGAGAGCTTGCTCCCGGCCCGATTAACATAAAAAGTCAGCATTGACATCGCCGAGCGAAAAGGGTCGCTCTTGCGCCGGTGACTGCGCTCGGCGGAGCGCTTAAGCGACCGCGCTATGCTGCGCGGGTTATCGAGCGAGAACACTCCCTCCTCAAGATCCAGGGCATTGCTGGTTTCAGTCACGCGCTGTGACCATCGCTTGGTTTTGCTTCCTGGCATACTCAAGTCTCCTCGTATGCTGGGAATTTGCCCCACTTCTTACAGCGGGCATTCCTGCTCCTAATTTGCATCAAACGTTGTGCCATCCGAGAGGCGTTTACCAGAGTTCCGCCAGGGGGACGATGCATCCGCTTGCAGGGATCGGGCCTGCCTGCCGGGAAAATCAGAGATTAAGATTGCCAGCGGGCGGCAGCTTTCAGGATAATATTACATGTAGCTGATTGGGGGTATTGCAGGTTCAGGTTCGGTATGGCGGATTTGGATTTTGAGCGAGAAGAAGCTGTTGTCGCTGAGAGCAAGCCTCGGCTCAAGAAGCCACCGCTGTACAAAGTATTGCTGCACAATGACGATTACACTTCGATGGAATTCGTGGTCTTTATTCTCCGGGGCATCTTCCAGCGATCGGAAGTTGATGCTGTGAGAATCATGCTGCTCGTACACAACCAGGGCGTCGGCGTGGCGGGAGTCTATACATACGAGATCGCGGAGGCGAAGATCGCGAAGGTGACCACACTGGCGAGGGAACAGGAGTTTCCGCTGCTGTGCAGTCTGGAACCGGATTAAATGCATTAAGGTCGCCAATCAACTTTTGCGAAGGATAGAATGATTACACGAGAACTACAAGCGACCCTCAATCTCGCCATAAAGGAAGCTATTAATCGCAGGCACGAGCACCTGACTCTCGAGCATCTACTGCTCGCTCTCTTACGCGATCGGACCGGCGCTAAAGTTATTCGCAATTGCGGAGGGGACATTGACTGGCTGAGAGGCGAGCTGGATCGATTTCTGGCGAAGAACATGGACCAGTTGCCGGAAGGCGGAGAGCAGCGGCCGGAGGGCACCCCTGCATTTGAGCGGGTCATTGAGCGGGCCGCCTTGCAGGCTCAGGCGTCGGGCCAACAAGAAATCGATGCCGGCAATGTACTGGCGGCTTTGTTTCAGGAGCGGCAGTCGCACGCCGTTTACCTGCTCGAGGAGCAAGAGATCAGCAGGCTGGATGTGTTGAACTACATCTCGCATGGAATATCCAAGACGCCTCAGGTTCCGGGCTCCGGGGAAGAGGTGCCGGCCCCACCGAGCGGGGATGGCGAAGACGGTGCGCGGCCGGCGCGGGATCCACTTGTCGCTTTTACCCAGAACCTCATTGCCAGGGCAGCCGAAGGCCATATTGATCCGTTGATCGGGCGCCAGGCGGAGCTCGAACGCACAATTCAGGTGTTATGCAGGCGGCGCAAAAACAACCCAATCTATGTCGGCGACCCGGGCGTAGGAAAGACGGCGCTCGCCGAAGGACTGGCGCTCAAGATCCAACGCGGCGAAGTGCCAGAGGCGCTACGGGATGCTGAAGTCTTTTCCTTGGATATGGGTGCACTGCTCGCCGGAACGAAATACAGGGGAGAATTCGAGCAGCGACTCAAGGCGGTTATCGCCGCCCTGATCAAGCGCAAAAGAGCGATTCTGTTCATCGACGAGATTCATACTATCGTCGGAGCCGGCGCGGTGAGCGGCGGTTCGATGGATGCATCCAATATCCTGAAGCCGGCGCTTGCCTCCGGGGAGATGCGCTGTATCGGATCAACAACTTATCCAGAATACAAGAGCGCATTCGAGCGTGACCGCGCGCTTGCACGGCGATTTCAAAAGATTGAAATCGGGGAGCCTACAGTAGAAGAGACCGTCCAGATACTCGAGGGGCTCAAGAATTACTACGAGGATCACCACGGAGTGAAATACTCGCCCGAATCACTACGAGCGGCCGCTGAGCTCTCTGCAAAACACATCAACGACCGGTTGTTGCCTGATAAAGCAGTTGACGTAATAGATGAAGCCGGCGCGGCCACGAAGTTATTGCCCGCCGAGGCTCGGCCCGCGACTATAGAAGCGGGACAGATCGAGCTGGTTGTTGCCCGGATGGCCAAGATCCCCCCAAAGACGGTGTCGGTGTCCGACAAAGACCGGCTCCAAAACCTGGAACGTGATCTAAAGCTCGTCATCTTTGGACAGGACCACGCTATCGAAAAGCTCACACGAGCGATCAAGCTCTCGAGGTCGGGTCTTGCACATCCTGACAAACCCATCGGATCGTTCCTCTTTTCGGGGCCGACCGGAGTCGGTAAGACGGAACTTGCCAAACAGCTTGCCCGCGAGCTGGGTGTCGCGTTCATTCGCTTTGATATGAGCGAATACATGGAAAAGCACACGGTCTCGCGGTTGATCGGCGCGCCGCCGGGCTATATCGGATTCGACCAATCGGGTCTATTGACCGACGCAATCAACAAGACTCCGTACTCGGTCGTTGTACTGGATGAGATAGAAAAAGCTCATCCCGACCTGTTCAACATTCTACTGCAGATCATGGACCATGCGACACTGACCGACAATAATGGCAAGAAAGCGGATTTTCGCAACGTGATTGTGATTATGACTACTAATGCCGGCGCGCGGGAGATCAGCGGGGATAACATCGGCTTTCAGAAAGGCGCGGCAATTGGTAAGGGCAAAGCCAAGGGCGCTATCGAGCGAACCTTCAGTCCGGAATTCAGGAACCGGCTCGATGCCTGGATCGCTTTCGAACAGCTCGCGATGGCGACTATCGAGAAGGTAGTCGACAAGTTCATCGCGGAGCTGGGGGCGCAGCTCGTCGAGAAACAGGTGACGATCGAATTGACCGAGGCAGCCCGTGCGTGGCTTGCTAAAAACGGATTCGATCACTTGTTTGGAGCGCGACCAATGGCCCGGTTGATTCAGGCCAGAATCAAGGAACCGTTGGCGGAAGAGCTCCTGTTCGGCAAGTTGCAGCATGGGGGGAAGGTTGTCGTTGATGAGTCGGGCGGCAACCTGAATCTGATCTGCCACGCCAACGAATCGCCGAATTGAGGCTTGCCTAAGCTACGCCCGCCGATTGCGAGATTCGAATCAAAGGCTACTTCAGATTCTCCAGGTCAGCCAGGTCCTGCGCCCGCCCGGTCGCCTTCTTGTTTCTTCTGAGGTTCTCCAGATCAATGAAGCCGTGGAAAGCTACTGCATAACCGCCAACGATCAAGTAGCGAACCCTATTATCGTTTTAACGATCTTATAAACTCTCTGAAGTCTGGGTTCAGAATCGTATTTCCAACGGGGGTATTCAGACCTGGACCGCTCCGATGCCACCAGTCTGACCTGGTACGATTGTGTTTGCCAATAAGCAAAATCGCTCTTCTGCTCATCGATCATGACTTTGGCGACAACCGGTTTCACCTTAGAATTGGGTTCCATTGCCCATAGATAACACCTAGGTTGGAGAGATCTAGAAAACCGAATGGCCCTTCGATGGCGCTAGTCCGCATTTTGTTATTGCTGGGCTAATGGTATCGATCGGTTAGATTCCGGTATAATGCCCGGGAAGGCCCGTTAGGAGAGACTGAGGTGTTGGCGTTATGACGGTTATTCCACTGTTGCAGGTATTGCGCAGAAGCGCGATTCGTCTCTTGCTGGGGCTTCTGGTTATTGGTGGTTGCGTTTTCCTTCAGCCGTCACGCGGCTTATTGGCATCGCAAACGCGGTCAGCTCCACCAGTCCAGCAGACTCAGCGTTCCGAGCCGGATCGCATTAACAGGCCGACCAGCGAGCCCTACAAAGGGGACCTTTCGATCTTTGAAAACCCGGGCAGGGACGAGAGGCTGCAAATCAACCGAGTTATGGACTTGCTCGGGATAAAGGAAGGCTCCGGCGTAGCAGACATCGGTGCCGGCTCAGGCTGGTTCACAGTCCGGGCTGCCCGGCGCGTAGGAGACAGGGGCAGTGTATACGCAGTCGAGATCAATCGCGATTATCTGAAACATATCGACGAGCGTGCTCGCCAGGAGCATCTGGCCAACATTCACACCGTTCTCGGCAAGGATGACGACCCCCTGCTTCCCACCGGCAGCGTCGACTCCGTCCTGATCCTGAAGACCTACCACGAAATCGCTCAGCCGGTTCGACTGCTGATTCACCTGCGTGACGCGATGCGACCAGGAGCGCTGATGGGGATCATCGATCGCTACGGCAACGGCAGCGACCACGGCATCGACTCCAAGGTCGTCATTGGCGAGGCGCGCCGAGCTGGCTTCAAGTTGATCAATCAGTACGACTTCGTCAAAGGCGACGGCATGGATTACTTCCTGGTGTTCGAGGCTCAGCCTGAACTCCACTAGATGGACTACCGGCTACCGCGCTGGACCTGGGCAATCGTGCAGGCGGTGAAGTCTTTATCGGGACGCCATCTTATGAATTTTGCGCCATGGCGGAATCGTCCTCCTGTGAAGTGGCCGTATTGGACTTCGGCGACGAGCCTGGGAGCGAGAGGCTGCCATTCGCTGACACGGCGGCCAAATTGCGTTCCGGCCTCTCCTGGCAACCGGCCGGTGAAACCGGGCGGTTGAATGAGGCCGGCGATCATTGTGGCGAGTTTCTTGCCCTCGGACGCATTCAGCGGCGCGGACCCGATGAAGTGCAAGAGGCCGTCATCGTACAGGCCGAGCAAGACGTGTGAGATCGGCTTACCCGCGGTTCCGCCTATGACCCCTCCAACAACGCAATCAACGGTGAGAGCCGGCTTGATTTTCTGAACTGCCTTGCAGAGGCCAGGCTGGTAGGGGAGATCGACTCGTTTGGCGACTATTCCGTCGAGAGAGCGGCCGGCCAGCGCGAGCCACTTGCGGGCTACTTCGATGTCCTCAGTCGCCGGAGATAAGCGGACTATTCCGTTGTCATCCAGGTACTGCTCGGCGAATCGCTCGAGGTCGCGACGGCGTTCGCTCAAAGGATGGGATGTAAGGAGTGTTCCTTCGTCGTCGAGCAGGATGTCGAAGACGAACAACACGGCGGGATGTTCTGCCGCCTGTTTTTTGGTACCTCCCTGGGCTCGTGACATCCGCATCAGCAGGTGGTCAAAGGACAGCTCGCCGTCCACTGGAATGACGAGTTCGCCATCTAAGACGCAGGTTGCAGCGTCGAGAGTGCGGAGTGCCGCAACGATCTCGGGAAAGTACGCGGTCAGCGTCTTTTCTGATTTGGATTGGAGCTCGATGTTGTTGCCGTCTTTGAATGCCAGGCAGCGGAAGCCATCCCATTTGGGTTCATAATTCCATCCCGGGCCTTCGGGCATTTTGGAGACCGACACGGCTTCCATAGGCGAATATGGCGGCTTCAACGCAAGCGGCATAATGGCAAGGATACCATGGCTAAGACTTTTTGGGCTTGAGTGGATGGCGGCAGAAGACAGAGTTCAGGAAGAAGCGTTGAGCAGGCCGCTGAAAGTTTTAAAAAGGTGGGCGAGCGTTCTACAAACAGGCTGCCCCGCTGGGGCAGAGGGGTTTATGGGGCAACAGCAGGAGCGTCCAAGGGCCGAGCTGAGGCTGGTCTTGCGACACTGAGGGACGCACTCAGGATGTCCACGACTACTGGCGAACTGCTCGAGCGGCAGGCCGGAGCGGGCGCGGCCACGACACTCTAAAGAAAGACGTTGTCAGGGGCGGCGGTGTGCACGGATATATACGCGGACGTCGTCATTCCTGGGATTCACGGTATAAACCGATACGCGGCCATCCGGTAAGGTATCAATGATCGAAGGTGTTGCCAGACCAGTGAGATACCAGCCGCTGGGGAGGACTACAGTGTTTCGCAACCGGCCAAAGCTTCGATCCCAGACCACTTCATCGCCTTCGATGTAATAGCTCTTGGGGTCAGTGTAGGTCTCTTTGAGCCGAATACGGTTCGTGGTTCCGGCTGCCAGTGGCTTCGCCAGGTGAGTAACGACTATCTCGCTGTCGTCAGTGGCCTCCTGAACGGGCAGCGAACGAGCGCGAGCCTGTTTTCCGGAGATGATCTCCCACTTCAGGTGCTCGCCTGTGTCGAGGTCAATGCTCTCGGGATCAGTGACATGACTGCCAGCCCGCACGACATTGAAATAGTATTGTTCTCCGGTGCGCCTGACAGTGAAGTCATGGGTGATGCGAAAGGCATGAGATTCGGGCGCCAGCAGTTCGTACAAGATCTCGCGGTCCTGGTAAGCCCGCTCAGTCATAATCGGATTCTGAGCGAGCG
>Ga0126381_100004815_pt1 | contig 14735 bp, 13 predicted proteins | sample PanSoiMetPlot_28_FD_96465 | JGI IMG/M metagenome (GOLD analysis project Ga0126381, IMG submission 96465) | Tropical forest soil microbial communities from Panama - MetaG Plot_28 | ecosystem: Environmental > Terrestrial > Soil > Tropical forest > Bulk soil | place: Panama | collected 2016-02-17
GGACGGCAAGATTCGCGAGGTTGGGCCCGGCATCGCGCCTCCCGATGATGCCGCGGTGGTGGATGCAGCAAACCGCATCGTGCTCCCCGGATTCATCGACACGCACCACCATTTCTATCAGGGCATCCTGCGCAACATCCTGACCAACGGCCTGCTCAATCCCGACTACAATCGCGACGTCTCCGGCACGTTGACCGCCGCCTACCGGCCGAGCGACGTCTATGCGGGGACGCTGGTGACGGCGCTCGGGATGATCGAGGCCGGCACGACCGCTGCCGTCGACACCTCACAGGTCTCGCATACGCCCGACCACACCGATGCCGGCATCCAGGCGCTCAAGGATTCGGGCCTGCGCGCGGTCTATGCCTATTCGCGCGGCGTCGGTCCCGCCTCGCGCTATCCGCAGGACATCGTCCGCCTGCAGGGGACGAGCTTCTCGACCAGCGACCAGCTCCTGACTCTTGCGCTCGGCGGTACGCTCGATGTGAAGATTTTCGCCGCCGCCCGCGAGGCCGACGTCAACGCCGTCTCGCACGGCGTCAACAGCGACACCGAGCGGACGTTGGTCGAGCTCGGCCACGCGGGCCTGATGCGTCCGGGCGACGAGTACATCCATTGCAACCATCTGAGCGGCATCGCCTGGCGGTTGATCAAGGACACCGGCGGGCATGTATCTCTATCGCCGCCGATCGAGATGGCGATGGGGCACGGCATGCCGGCGATCCAGGACGCGCTCGACCATGACATCCGCCCGAGCCTCTCCTCCGACGTTGACGTCACCATGGCGCAGGATCCGTTCACGCTGATGCGCACGGCCTTCACACTGCAGCGCCTCAATGTCCTGCAGCGGGCTCGCGGCGGCGCGTTGGCTTTGCCGCCGCTCATCACCTGCCGCGAGGTGCTCGAATTCGCAACCATTGAGGGCGCGCGCTGCGCGCTCATCGACCGCAAGGTCGGCACGCTCACACCTGGCAAGGAGGCCGACATCGTGCTGCTGCGCGCCGACCGGCTCAACGTCTGGCCGCTCAACAACGCGCCCGGCGTGGTGGTGAACCTGATGAACCCGAGCAACGTCGAGACGGTGCTCATTGCCGGCAAGGTGCGCAAGTGGCGCGGCAGCCTGGTGGGAGTGGACGAAGCGCGCGTTCAGCGCCTGGCGAAGGAGGCCCGCGACGGCGTGCTGCGCCGCGCGGACTTCAAGCTGAATTTGCTGGGGTGATCTCTCCTTCGGTCATTCCCGCGCAAGCGGGAATCCAGTCCGTTCGCGAAATGCGACCTTGGCTCAGAGAGAAATATCTTGCGAAGAGAACTGCGTCCCCGCTTTCGCGCATAGGCGCTAAGACCAGGCGTGGCGATGCCGCTTGGGACCCCCCCTCCCCTTTGGGGGTGGGGGGGGGAGGTCGTAGTTGGGTCACGCACGCGCGTCCGCTTGCAACGACCCCCATCCCCTCCCCACGCAAAGTCGGGTTTACCCGACTTCGCCATGTTTGGTGATCGAAGTCGGATAAATGACGGATAAATCGGACCTCGATTGGGGAGGGGGAGGAGCTTGCGGTATCATGCGCTTTCGCGGCGACGACCGCACGGAAACACTCACCGCTTCTTGAAATACTTTAGATCCGGCGGCGGCTGGTCCTTCTTGGAAGGCATCAGGTCGCCGTCGGCGCTGAGATAGTAGATCTCGTTGTGGATCGAGACGTGGGGGTTGTACTCGTTGCATACATTCTCGACCCACTTCACGTCGCGCTCGCGGCGATAGCGCTTGTCGACCGTCCAGGGCCGCGTCAGCGCATGATCGAAGGTGGTGATCTCGTCGTGCAGCAGGTCGTTGTTGGCGCCGTCGAGATGGATGCGCTCCCTAACGATGGTCTGGTTGTCGGGGTGCAGCGGCAGCCCGGTCGTGTCGTAGGTGCGGGGCCCCTTGAGGTTGCGGGTCTCGACCTCGAGCGCGGCGTAGCGGCCGCGGCCGTCCTCGATCCACTTGCCGATCGAGTAGCCCATGAAGGTCGGCTCCGCATCCGTCGGCCAGGTACGACCGTCCGTGTAGATGCGGCGCGGGATGTCGTACTCGAACATCATATAGGTGATGTTGGGCAGCGGCACGATCTCCATCGGGAAGATCACGCTCATGACGCGCGGCATACCGTTGGGGATGCAGGTGAAGCGCGGATCGTTGCCTTGCCCGCCGCGCGCCTGGTCGTCGAGGCTCGCTTCGAAGATCGCCTGGTACTCCGCCGTCAGCGGCGGCTGCTGGCGTAGCCCGATCGGCTTGGTCTGGTCCCATTGAATGCCCACGCCTGGCGGGCGTTTCCATTGGCCCGACAGGTCGGGAAACTTTGCTGCGTCCTGCGCCGGCGCATCGGTGAGCGACATATAGAGGGTCGCCACAAGAGCGGCGGCACAAATGGCGCTTCGTCTCGGCATTTCGTCCTCCCGGCAGGACCGCGCTCACGATACACCTTCGTCGTCCGGTCGCGAAGGGCGCGCGTGTTGACGCATTGGTGCAAATCAGTTTATGCGCGAAATTGAAACTGGCGAATTGCGCCTGGTTGTCGCGTGCATGTCGATGGTCCTGATTCGGGTCGTCGCAATTCCAACAACCGGCTCTCTCTATCCGGCCTGTATTTTCAGGCACGCGCGACGCAACGCGGCCACATTGCTTGGCCCGGCCTTGAGCCGGGACCCGGAGTTTGGAGCGGTCCCGGGTCAAGCCCGGGAGAGGGGGTTCACGGCTTGCGCGACGCCACGTAGGCGGCGATCGCCAGCATGTCGTCGTTACTGAGCTTCTCGACGACGGGCTGCATCAGCGCGGCCGAAGGGCCGCCGCGGTCGCCGTTCTGGATGTCCCACAACTGGCGAACGATGTAGTTGGGGTGGCGCCCGGCGATCGCCGGCACGTCGCCAGAGCCTTGCAGGTTGCGGCCGTGGCAGGTGGCGCAGGGCATGGTCTTGCCGCCGCCGGTCGAGACCAACGCCTCGCCGCGGGCGATGCTGCCGGGCGGGACGTAGGCCACGAAGCCGGTGCGCGGATCGCGGTAGACTACGTCCTCCTCGTTCTCCGGCACCTCGATGATGCGGTTGCCGAGCGCCTCGGTGCCGCCCGCCGGATGCACCAGACGCTTGTTGCCGGGGCCGACGAAGCTCTTCGGCACGGTATCGGCCTCGACCACGCGGATCCAGGGCCGTGGCTTGACCGCGTTGAAGTAGGTCGCCGCATCCTTGATCTCGGCATCGGTCACTGCCTTGGCGAGCGCCACCATGATGGCTCCGAACTTGCGGTCACCACTCTTCCAGTCGGCGAGCTGGCGCAGGAAGTAGTTGACCGGCAGGCCGGCCACATAGGCCGACTCGTCATGGCCGTTGCCGGTCGGCAGATGGCAGGAGCCGCAGGCACGCACCTGCGTGTCCTTGTTGCCGAACTGCACGATCTTGGGCATCGGCGGATACATCTCCGGATACCAGTTGGGGATGTCGAACATGTCGTCAGCCTTGGCGCGGGTGATCGAAAGTGTGCTGCCGGGCGGCGGCTCGCGCAGGCGGGCGCCTTGGATGCGCGGCGGCGGCTGATCCTTCTCGGTGACCGGGAATGCCCATTCGGGCTTGTCGGCCGCGGCCGCCGGGAAGAGCGCGAATGCGGATGTCGCTAAGGCCAAAGCCAAGCTTTTCATTTGACGTCTTTTCATAGGACCTTCTTTCATCGGAGCCTCGAACGTGCTTGAACCAAGCAGCTGTGTCGACGCCGTGCAAGGGGAGGCAGCCATTTCCGACATTCTCGCCGCCCAGAAGGGGCCGATCTTCGAGATTACGCTCAACCGGCCCGACGATGGCAACGCCGCGAGCGACGACATGGCGGAGGCGTTGACCAAGCTTCTGCTCGGGGCGCCCGACACCGCCGAGATCGTCGTGCTGCGCGGTGCGGGTGATGATTTCTGCGTCGGGCGTTCGCCGGCGGGGCGACGCCCGGCCAGCAACTCGTCAGACGCGCTCGAGCGCCGCTTCGGCAGCGACGTCGTGTTCGACTGCTACAATGCCTTCCGCCGCGCTCCGGCGCCGGTCATCGGCGTGGTGAAGGGGCGGGCGCTCGGCTTCGGCTGCGCGATCGCTGCGGTCTGCGACATCACGCTCGCGGCCGACAATGCCCAGTTCCAGGTGCCGGAAATGCTGCACAACATCATGCCCACCATGGTGATGTCGGCGCTGGTCGACCGCGTGCCGCGCAAGGCGATGAGCTATTTCGTCTATTCGACCGCCACGATCAGCGCGGCGCGCGCGCGTGAGGCGGGTCTCGTCAGCGAAGTGGTGCCGCTCGCCGAGCTCGACGCCGCGGTCGAGACGCTGTGCGCCACCATGATGAAGGCGCCGCGCCCGGCGCGGCTCGGCGTCAAGGAATACACCCGCTCGGCGCTCGATATGGGGATCGCCGGCGCCATCGACTATGCGCGCAACCTGCACGCCACGATCAACGCCGCAGCGGCGATGCGACCGAAGCCCAAATAAGCTTCAGACGAACATCGAGTCGATTCCAGGTTGCGGAAGGAACTGACACCCTCGCTTAGGTGGAAGGCTTCGATCGCACGCGTTTCTAGCATACCGCGCTTAACGCCAGGTTCATGGGCATCGCTAGGCCGGATTTCGCTGCACTCAATCCGGGGCTCCAGCTCGCCCGGTGCTAACCGCGGATTAACCATGACTTCTGCGCTTTTACTTGAAAGAAACTATAAGTTGATGAACAACATCTTTCTGTCGGCATCCATAACAATTCTAACCATCGCCTTTACCGTTCCGGCGACGTTTTGATTTTACCTTGCTGATGTTCGGACGGAACTGCGCGCGCTTCGCTCCGCCTGGACATGTGTTATTGCCTAACCCGCCGGGTGATCATCATGTCCACTCGCGTCATCCTGCCTCTCCTCGCAGGCCTGCTCATCTGCGGCAGCGCGTCCGCCGGCCCGTTCATGCTCACGCCCGCGCTAAACCCCGCCCCGGTGCAACAGGCCGCGGTGCAAGGTCCCAACCTCGGCGGCTTCCTCGAAATGTTGTTTGGTGGCTTCTCCCGCGGCCCCGTGCAACCATACTACTCGACCCCGCCCGAGCCCTACGGCGTCGAGGGCAGCGATCCGCGCAATATCGATCCGCGCTTCCTGCCGCAGGAGGTCGCTTATGAAGGTAGGGAAGCGCCCGGCACCATCATCATCAACACTCCCGAGCGCATGCTCTATTACGTGGAAGGCCCGGGCCGGGCGACGCGTTACGGCATCGGGGTCGGCCGTCCCGGCTTCACCTGGGCGGGCGTGCACACCGTCACCAGCAAGCGCGAATGGCCGGATTGGACGCCGCCCGACGACATGCTCAAGCGCCGCCCCGACCTGCCGCGCCATATGGAGGGTGGCCCGGAAAATCCGCTCGGCGCGCGCGCCATGTATCTGGGCTCGACGCTCTACCGCATCCACGGCTCGAACGAGCCCTGGACCATCGGCACCGCGGTGTCCTCCGGCTGCATCCGCATGCGCAACGAGGACGTCATCGAACTCTACGGGCGGGTCAAGGTCGGCACCAAGGTCGTGGTGCTCTGACGCGACCGCGCTTCAAACGGAAAGGCCGCCGCTGACGGCGACCTCTCTGCTTCAGACGTCGCTGCTGCCGCCAAAGTCGTCGCTGCCGCCACCGATGTCGCTGCTATTGTCGGCGAAGTCGGTTCCGCCCGGGTCGGCCGCATCGTCGTCGTTGCCGTCGAACAGGCCGAAGCCGCCACCACCAGCATTCGAGTCGCGGCCGATGTCGTTGATGCCGGCCTCGCGGGCGAGCTCGTTCCCACCGCCCCATGGCGAGGCTCCGTGGCCGGGATCGAAGGCGCCCAAGCCCGGATCAGCGTAGAAGGCCGCGTGGCTGGGCGCCATCATCGAGCGGATGCCATCGAGCAGGAGTGAGCCGCCGATGACGCCGGCCGCGGCCGCCGCCGCGGTACCCAGGAACGAGGAGCCACCGGACGGCGCCTGCTGCCAAACCGCGGAGGGGGCAGGCGCGCTGCTCTGGACCTGCGGGTGCACGGACGGCACTGAACCGCGCGCCTGATCGCGCCGGCCGAGCAATGCGTCGCGCATGTTGTCGAGGAAGCCGCCCTGCTGCGGCGCTCCGTCCTCCGCGAGCCGCCCCTCCAGGGCGCGGATGCGGGCGTCGGCCCGCTTGAGCGCCTCGTCCTGCACCAGCGCGGTCTGCACCAGCGCATAGGTGGCGTTGGGGGCGCGCCCCAGCCCCTCGATGATGGCCCGCTCGGCATCTGCGTCGCGAGGTGCGTTCTCGAGCTTGGCGAGGCGATCGAAAAGCTCGTCGACGAGCTCGCGTTCCTGAGGAGTCATGGCTCGGCCCTTTCCGTGACAAATCTTGTCAGCGAATTTTGACGCCGCTCATGTAGGCAAGCCGCGGTGGCAACGGAATGACGCCGTTAGGCAAAATTTTAGGGGCGAGGGGGACTTGCGGGTCAGCGCCTGCCGTCTTCTCGCGGCACTAGGCCAGCGCGACATCATGGCGCGCCAGCAGATCCGCAAAGGCGGGACTGGCCAGGAACGCATATTCGCGCTCCCGCAGGGTCGTCAACGGGTCAAGCCGCTGCAGCTCGGCGTCGACAAAGCCCGGATGGCACATGATGAGGCCGCCATCCGGCAGCGCCTGCAGAAAGCCCTCGAACAGGGCCGCGAAATCGGCGTCGTCGCGGAACTCGTAGGCACCCGCGAAGGCCGGATTGGTGCGAATGCCGCGTGCGAGCGCCCGCGACCGGAAGTCCTGGCTCAGAATGTCCAGCAGCCAGGCCTTGCGGTCGGCAAAGCTCAGGCGGCGCGGCGCCGCGCGGCCGCATTGCCGCAGCCAGGCATTGGGGGCGCTCGCCTTGGCGACCTTGAGCACCGCCTCGCGCACCTGCGGGAAGAGATGCACATGCTGATGCCCATCGATGAAATCCGGTGCGCGACCGAAAGTATGCACGAACATGCGCAGCTGCGCCGCGACCTCAGCGGCGAGCGCCGCCTCGTTGAGTCGATGCAGGAAGCCGCGCACGAGCATGGTGCCAAGCGGCAGGAAGGCTCCCTCGCGCAGCGGCGCATAGTCGTTGCTGAGCGGACGGAACGGCGCCGTCAGGGTCACGTGCAGCCCGATGGCGACGCGCGTCGCGTCGGAATTGAGCACACTCAGCGCGTGCGCCTCCGAGCCATGAAAGCTTGGCGCCGCCACCATGACGGAGACCGCATTGAGCCGCCCGCGCACCACCAGATCGCGGATCGCCTGGTTGACCGAGGACGAGATGCCGTAGTCGTCGGCGCACAGACGGATGTGGCGGCGCCCGGAATCGTTGTCGGCCGCGCCGAGAAAGCTCAATCCGCTGGCCGCTCTGTCAAACACGCTCAACGATCCCCTTTGCTTCCCGAAATCCGCAAACCTCAAAAAGCAAGCCTCACTCCGCCGCCGTCCGCGTTGTTTGATCCTCGGTGCGCGTGTCCTCGGCGGTCTTGAGGCTCTGCTCGGCGACGAAATAGATCGGGCGGGCTTTGACCTCCGAGAACATCTTGGCGATGTACTCGCCCATGATGCCCATCATGAACAGCTGCATGCTGTTGAGTACCATCAAGCCGATGATCACGGAAGGATAGCCGGGGACGGACTGTCCGTAGACGAGGGTTTCGATCAGGATATTCACAGCAAAGATCAGCGCGAAAACCAGGAGCAGGAACCCGAGCAAGCTCGCGAACCGCAGCGGCACACCCGAGAACGAGGTCAGCCCCTCGATCGAGAAGCCGATCAAGGAATAAATGCTCCAGGTGCTGCGCCCGTGCGCCCGCTCGGCCGGCTGGTAGTCGACCCGCTTCTGGCGGAAGCCGATCCAGCTCGCCAGGCCTTTGAAGAAGCGGTTGCGTTCCGGCAGCTGCCGCAGCGCGGCGGCCGCACGCGGGGAGAGCAGGCGGAAGTCGCCCGCGTCCTCGGGGATTTTCTGCCGCGCGCCCCAGTTGATGAGCCAATAGAATGCCTTGACGGCGAGGCGAAAGAGCCGCGGCTCGTTCTCGCGGTTGGCTTTGGCGGTGTAGACGACGTCATAGCCTTCATCGAGCCAGTGGCCGACCAGCGTCTCGACCAGGTCCGGCGGATGCTGGCCATCGCCGTCCATAAACAACACGGCGCCGAAGCGCGCATGGTCGAGGCCGGCCGCGAGCGCCGCCTCCTTGCCGAAATTGCGCGACAGCGACACAACCTGCAGATCGATGCCGGTCGGCGCGAGCGCGCGCGCGATCGACAAGGTGGCATCGCGGCTGCCGTCGTCTACATAGACGACCTCGACCTTGAGGTGCCGCACAGCGGCGAGCTGTCGTGCCACCTCGACGAGCCGATCATGCAGCGCCGCGAGCCCGCCCGCCTCGTTGTAGAGCGGGACCACGATCGAAAGGCCGGCCTCCGCCCCGCGCGGGGCATCGCTGCGGCCTGCAAGAGCGATCGCACTAGACGACATCGTGCCTACCTTTAGGGCCGAAAGAGCCCGCCGTCTCTATATCCCAAGGCCGCCCCCCCTGTCGCGCGGCAGTGCCCACGCATCTTGTCTCACCTCCGCCCCAATCTGCCCCCCATCAAGGCATGCTTTTTTCCGCAAAATGCTCTAAGCGGTGCCCTCATGTGGTTGCCTTCCCCGCTCGCAGCGCTCGTCCATCGTGTCCTGCCCGAACCCGGGCAGCGTGCCGTCGCCCTCAAGGCGGTGAGCTTCGCGCTCATCGGCGTTATCAACGCTTCCGTGGACTTCGCGGTCTTCTCATTCTTCTACTATTATCTGGGCTTCCCCGTCGTCGCCTCGAACCTCATCTCCTGGCTGGTCGCGGTGACCGGCTCCTATGTGATGAACTCGATGACGACGTTTGCGGCCGAGTCCGGACGCAAGCTGCGGCTTAAGTCATATGCGAGCTTCCTCCTCGCGCAGGTCGCGGGCCTCATCGCCAACACGGCGACGATTCTCATCGTGTCCGAGACCATCCCGGTGCTGTGGCATCTCTTCTTCGGCGCCGACGCGCCGCTCGCCCTGGCCGGCCACGCGATCGATCCGGTGCTGATCGGCAAGGTGCTCGCCATCGGGGCGAGCTTCCTGGTCAATTTTTCGCTGTCCCACTTCGTCGTGTTTCGTCGCAGTGGGCCATCGACCACGCACTGAGGAGGACTGCGTGATCCACGATGAAAATCTCAAGGCCAAGCGCCCGAGCTTCGTCACGCATCTCGAATGCGCCTATACGGGCGAGCATCATGCGGCCGACGCGGTACACAACCTCTCGCGTGCCGGCAAGCCGCTGTTGGTGCGCTACGATCTCGCCGGCGTCAGGAAGACGCTGACCCGCGAGGAGCTCGCGCAGCGGCCGCCCGATCTGTGGCGTTACCGCGAGCTGCTCCCGGTGCGCCGGGCCAGCGACATCGTGAGCCTGGGCGAGGCCGTCACGCCGGTCGTGCCGCTGCCGAAAATCTCGAAAAAGCTCTCGGCAGCCGAAATCTTGGTGAAGGACGAGGGACGCTTGCCGACCGGCTCGTTCAAGGCGCGCGGCCTCGTCATGGCGGTGTCGATGGCGAAAGCGCTCGGCATCAAGCACATGGCGATGCCGACCAACGGCAACGCGGGCGCCGCGCTCGCCGCCTATGCGAGCCGCGCCGGCATCAAGACCACGATCTTCTGCCCGCAGGACACGCCGGAGGTGAATGTCAGCGAAATCGCGCTGCAGGGGGCGACCGTCTATCGGGTCAACGGGCTGATCGACGACTGCGGCAAGATCGTTGGCGAAGGCAAGGCCAAGGTCGGCTGGTTCGACGTCTCGACCCTGAAGGAGCCCTACCGGATCGAGGGCAAGAAGACGATGGGGCTTGAGCTTGCGGAGCAACTCGGCTGGCAGGTCCCGGACGTGATCCTCTATCCGACTGGCGGCGGCACCGGCCTCATCGGCATGTGGAAGGCGTTTGCGGAGCTCGAGGCGATCGGCTTCATCGGCCCCAAGCGCCCCCGCATGGTGGCGGTGCAGGCAGCCGGGTGCGCCCCGATGGTGCACGCCTTCGAGGCGGGGCGTGAGCACGCGGAGCGCTTCGAGAACGCGCACACGATCGCCTCCGGCATCCGGGTGCCGCAGGCGATCGGCGATTTCCTCATCCTGCGGGCGGTGCGCGAGAGCGGCGGCTTTGCGATCGCGGTCGAGGATTGCGTGATCAGCGCAGCGCTCGAGGAGGTCGCACGCGAGGAGGGGCTACTTATGTGCCCGGAAGGGGCCGCCACGTATGCCGCCTACAAGCAAGGCCTCGCCGATGGGCGTATCGGCCGCAACGAGCAAGCCGTGCTGTTCAACTGTGCGTCTGGGCTCAAATACACGCTGCCGCGCGTCGACCGCACGCTCGATCGCACCAAGCCGATCGACTTCGCGGCGCTGTGACGGCTTGCTATGATCGCTCCTTGGACGGAGAGAAGCATGCGGATCGTCACAGCCGTTATCGCACTCGCCCTGAGCCTCAGCGCGGCAGCGGCACAGAATTTTCCGACCAAGCCCGTCACCGTCGTGGTGCCGTTCGCGGCCGGCGGGCCTGCCGACGCGATGGCGCGCGTCATCGGCGACCGCATGCGTGTCTCGCTCGGCCAGCAGGTGATCATCGAGGATGTGGCCGGGGCAGGTGGCTCGGTCGGGGTCGGCCGCGTCGTGCGCGCGCCCGCCGATGGCTACACGGTCAGCATCGGTCACTGGAGCACCCATGTGGTCAACGGTGCGATTTATGACCTGCCGTACGACTTGCTCAAGGATCTGGAGCCGGTGGCGCTCCTGCCCTCCAACCCGCAATGGATTATTGCCAAGAAGAGCGTACCGGCGACCAACCTCAAAGAGCTGATCATGTGGCTCAAGCTCAACGAGGACAAGGTCGCGGCCGGCACCGCAGGGCCGGGCTCGGCCTCGCACGTGGCGGGCGTCTATTTCCAGAACATCACAGGCACGCATTTTCCATTCGTGCCGTATCGCGGCACTGGTCCCGCGCTCAACGATCTCATCGCCGGCCAGATCGACCTGATCGTCGACCAGACCTCGAACTCCATGGCGCAAGTTAAGGCGGGCTCTGTCAAGGCGTTCGCCGTGACCGCGAAGGAGCGGCTGCCGTCGGCGCCCAACATCCCGACGGTCGACGAGGCGGGCGCGCCCGGCCTCTACATCTCGGTCTGGTACGGCCTGTGGGTACCGAAGGGAACGCCGCGCGATGTCGTCGCCAGGCTCAACGCCGCGGCCGTCGACGCCATGGCGGATCCGACCGTGCAGACCCGCATGGCGACCTTCGGCCTCGAAATCCCGCCGCGCGCGCAGCAGACCCCGGAAGCGCTCGGCGCTCTGCAGAAGGCCGAGATCGAGAAGTGGTGGCCGATCATCAAGGCGGCGCACATCAGCGGTGAGTGATCAACCTCTGCTGTCGTGCTCCGCGAAAGCGGAGCACCCAGTAGTCGCCGGGGTCAGTGTGAAATCGATTCGCTTCTGGTTACTGGGTCGTCCGTTTTCGTAGACGATGACAACTGAGAGCCGCCCAGCCCGGCTTGCAGGCGCGCGTAAAGCGGGTTCTCGCGCGCGAACACATAGCCCAGATCGCTGACCGCGACATTCTCGGCGCCGTGCTCGCGCAGGAAGCTCGCGAGCGCATGCACCTGTGCGGGCGGGCAGTGCAAGGTGAGCATGCCCGAGGAGGTCGGCCCGCCGAAAGGGCTCTCCACGCCGAAGCGCTTCTTCGCCTCGGCGAGCAGGGCATCGTCGCAACGCACGAACCGGGTGCGCACCTCGCGATAGGCGCGCGCGCGCGCTTCGCCAGCGATGCGGTCGAGCATCACACGTGCCGTTTCGCGCTGGGCGTTGTCCCAGGCGGCGGTGCGCGCCGCGACCAGGTTCGCCTGCGAGCGCAGGATCAGGCCGTCGTCGATCACCTTGAGCGCGTTCGCCGCCAGCGTGGTGCCGGTCGTGGTGATGTCGACGATGAGCTCGGCGGTGCCGGCCGCCGGTGCCGCTTCGGTCGCGCCGGTCGACTCGACGATGCGATAGTCGGTGATGCCGAGCCCCGAGAAGAAGCCCCGCGTCAAATTCACGTATTTGGTCGCGAGGCGCATCTTGCGGTCGTGTTTGAGGCGGAACGCGGTCGCGACGTCGTCGAGATCGGCCATGCTGTGCACGTCGATCCAGGCCTGCGGAACCGCGACCACCACATTGGCATGGCCGAAGCCGAGCGGCTCGACGAACACGATCCTGGCATCGATGTCCGGGATCATCTCGCGCAGGAGGTCCTCGCCCGTGACGCCGAAATGCACGGCACCCTGCGCCAGGAGCTGCGCGATCTCGGCCGCCGACAGATAGGCGACCTCGACGCCGGCGAGCCCCGCAATGGTGCCACGATAGTTGCGCGCCCCGCGCGGCTTGACGAGATCGAGGCCGGCGCCCGCGAAGAACGCCTCAGCGTTCTCCTGCAGGCGCCCCTTGGCCGGGATCGCGATCACGAACGGAGCGCTCATGGGCGCCTCCCGTCGGCGAGGCGCTCGATCCAGACCGAGAAGCCGACCGCCGGAATCGGGGTCGGGCTGCCGATGCGCGAGAGCAGACCGTCGTAACGCCCGCCGGCGACGAGTTGGCCGCCTTCGCGGGCGGGTGCTTCGTGCAGCTCGAAAACGAAGCCCGTGTAGTAGTCGAGCCCGCGTCCGAAGGCGGTGGAGAAACCGATGCGGGCAATGTCGATGCCGCGCTTCGCCAGCAAGCCGGTGCGACTCTCGAACATATCGAGGCCCCGGTCGAGCGCGATCCCGGCGTCGCGCGCAAGCGCGCGCAGCGCCGCAGCGGCTGCGGGGGGTGCGCCCGCGATGGCGAGGAACCGCTCGATCAGGGCGCGCGTCTCCCGCGGCAGCGAGGCCGGCACGCTTTGCGCCGCCTGCTCCAGGAAGCGGTCCGCAATCTCGCCGACCGAGCGCCCGCCGACCGCGGTGATGCCGGCGATCGACAAGAGGTCGGTGACCAGAGCGTGCGCGGCGGCGCGATCGGAGCCAGCGAGCGCCGCCAGCATGCCTTGATATTCGGGGCGCGTATGGGCGGTCGCGATGGTGAGGCGGTCGAGATCGTGCGCCAGTGAGGTCTTGTGATTGAAATCCTTGACGAGGCGCCGCTTCCAGGCCGGCGCCAGGTCGAGCGCCTCGACCAACGCCGTGAACAAGCCGACGTCGCCGATGCGAATCTCGGGCGCCGTCACGCCGTAATGGGCGGTAGCTTCCAGCCCGAGCGCCAGCATCTCGGCATCGGCCGCCGCGACGTCGGTGCGTCCGAAGGATTCGACGCCGGCCTGCAGGAACTCGGCCGGCTCGTTCTCGCGGTGGCGAAAGACCGGCCCGAGATAGCAGAAGGAGGCGGGCTTGCCGGCCTGCCGCGAGGCCAGATAGTCGCGCGAGACCGGGATGGTGAGATCGGGCCGCAGGCACAACTCCCGACCCTGCGGGTCGGCGGTGAGATACATGCGCCTGCGGATGTCCTCGCCGGAAAGATCGAGGAACGGTTCCGCCGGCTGCAGGATCGCGGGGGCAACGCGCATATAGCCCGCGCGCTCGAAGCCGGCGAGGAGCGCTTGCGCCTTCGCATCGGGCGTTCCGGTCGTGGTGGCGGCGATCGTCATGCGGGCTCGGCTTTGGCGAGATCGTGGCTGGCGGCGGCGCTTTAGCACGGCCGTACCGTCAATTCGATCGGAAAGCGGCGGTGCGATTAACGGCGGTTTTACCCTGTAGCAGCCCAGTCGCCGAGCACGCTCTGCACCAGAGCCAACGCCGCGACCGCCGCCGTATCGGCGCGCAAAATGCGCCGGCCAAGCGACAGGCGGACGACCTTGGGGAGGCCGACGAGCGCGGCCCGTTCGGCGGGCGCGAAGCCGCCTTCGGGTCCGATCAGGACCGTTAGCGGCGGCGCCTTGGCAGGCGGGGCGGGACGCGCGGCGGCAAGCGCAGCGAGCGGGTCGGCCACTTCCGCATCTTCATCGCAGAACACCAGGAGGCGCGTGAGATCGCGTTCCGCGATCGCGCGCTTGAGCGCGAGCGGAGCTGCGATCTCCGGCAGCGTGAGGATGCCGCATTGCTCGGCTGCCTCGATCGCGTTGGCGCGCATGCGCTCGAGATTGAGGCGTGTGATCTGGCCATGCTGCGTGAGGACGGGCTGTAGTCGCCCGACTCCCATCTCGACGGCCTTCTGCACCATATAGTCGAGGCGCGCATGCTTGAGCGGAGCGAACCAGTAGTGCAGATCGAGCGGGCGCGTCTGCGCCCGGCTCGGCGCCTCGACCACAAGTGCGAGCGCGCGCTTGCCCGCATCGGCCAATGCGGCGCGCCACTCGCCATCCTGGCCATTGAACACGAGCACGTGATCACCCGCATTGAGCCGCAGCACATTGCGCAGATAGTTGGTATGGGCGGCGCCGAGCGCGAGCTTGGCTCCCCGCATCAGAGGATGATCCAAATAAAGCCTGGGTGTACGGAAATCGTAGCGCGACATGGAGGCTGCTGAGAGCGTTCCGATCAGACCTCGAAGTGTTCTCCCGCAGGCCCAAATACTGTCAATATGCCGAGGCACGATTTGTGCGCGATGGGAGGCGGAAGGGATGCCGATGACAGTCAGCCGCGCCCTTTCTCTCGCGGTCCTGGCAGCGGTGGCGATGATCCCGGCGGCGAATGCGCAAAATTCGGCGGCATGCCA
>Ga0126381_100004816_pt1 | contig 14734 bp, 14 predicted proteins | sample PanSoiMetPlot_28_FD_96465 | JGI IMG/M metagenome (GOLD analysis project Ga0126381, IMG submission 96465) | Tropical forest soil microbial communities from Panama - MetaG Plot_28 | ecosystem: Environmental > Terrestrial > Soil > Tropical forest > Bulk soil | place: Panama | collected 2016-02-17
CTTTCATAAGCCAAACGTTTCGGAGTTGATCAACTAAACTTCCTTCTCAGCGCGTTGGCCACACAAGCAGGGACAAAACTCGAGACATCGCCGCGAAGGCGCGCGATTTCTTTTACAATGCGAGAGCTAAGATAAGTGTATTCCTCCTTCGGCATTAAAAAAATCGTTTCTACCGCGGCATCCAGTTTTCGGTTCATCAACGCCATTTGAAATTCGAATTCAAAATCAGAGATCGCGCGCAAACCGCGGATCACCGCGCCCGCGTTCTCTAGCCGGGCGAATTCGACGAGTAGTCCGCGGAACTCAGCGATTCGCACGTGGTCGATTTTACCTGCGGTCTCTCGCAGCAGATCGAGGCGTTCCTTTAGTGAGAAGAGCGGTTGCTTTTCGTCATTGTGAGCGACAGCCACAACGACTTCGTCGAACAGTTTTCTCGCCCGCTCGATCACATCCAAGTGACCGTTGGTTACCGGATCAAAGCTGCCTGGATAGATCGCGCGTCGCATGTTCGAAAATCGCAGAGGAATTTAAAAATTAAAAGCGGATTGCTAACGGGCGGCCGCGAGCGCGCGGTCTTTGTCTTGCCGAATCTCCTTGGAGCGCGACAGTGCACCGGGATGCCTGAACCATCGCCATACAAAACCATTGCCGTGGCGACGACTTTCTCACCGCGGTTCAAGCAGGTTTTGGCCGAAGCGAAGCGAATCCGAGAACGCTTTCCGGCCCATCTTCATCTGATCTACGTGGGCACACGGGATGAAGAAACCGCGAAAAAGTTCAACGATGTGATAACGGAGCTGCACCTTCCGGCCGACTCAACGATTCATTATGAACAGGGAGACCCAGCCGAAGCGATTCTGCGCGCGCTGACTCGTGAGAAGATTGACGTGATCGTCGCCGGCGCATTGGAAAGGGAGGTCGTGTTGCACCCATTTCTTGGTAATGTCGCGCGCCGCCTTGTGGTGGAAGCTCGCTGCTCGGTTGTGCTCTTCACGAGTCCTGCCGTAAAACCTAAGCCGCTGCGCCGGATCGTTTTTGTTGCCGATTATTCCAGTCACGGATTGCAGGCTCTGAAAATAACGCTGCGGCTGGCTGCGGCCGAGTCGTGCGAGCGGCTCTATGTGATTCGCATCATTACGACGTTTGATCAAGCCCGCGCGTCGATTGCTTCAGGTTCTAGCAAAGCTAAAGATTGCAACGCGCACGATGCGGAGGAAGAGGCGCTGGAACACTTCGTTCTCTCGGCAGGCGCAACCGAAGTGCCGATCGAGGTGCGCTGTGTCCGCGGAAATACCGGATTAGTCGCCTCGGACTTTGTTCAATCCGTGACAGCAGATCTACTGGTAGTGCCGCTGCAGAAAAACCGCGAAGCCGGCCAGCGATTTCCCAGTAACATCGCTTGGATTACCGATGTTATTCCGTGCAACCTCTGGGTGATTCGGTGAATTAAATTGCCAAACTTGCGCATGATTTGTAGAGGCGCCTGTGTCAAGCGCCTTCCCATCGGAATCGGCGGTTGACACAACCGCCGCTACAACAACGAATGGAGCCTGAATTTCAGCCGTACGGGTTGCCGCACCTCACGGTCATCGCTCTGACAATCGTGCTGCCGTTCCTACTTGCGGCGATCGTGCGGCATACAAAATCGCAGCGGCTTGAAAGCGTGATCATCAGCGTCCTCTCCGCGGTGCTGATCTTGAACTACGTCGTCTATTTAGTGTTTATCCGTAGCCAGGGCGTTGTGGATTGGCGGCAAATGTTGCCGATGCAAATGTGCGACTGGGGCATGGTGGTCGTGATGGTCGCGATGTGGACCGGAAACCAGCGCTGGTTCGAAGTGGCGTACTTCTGGGGCATTGGCGGCACGCTACAAGCCGTGCTCACGCCAAATCTGCGCTTTGGTTTTCCAGATTGGCGGTTCATCAGTTTTTTTACGTCGCACTGCGGTATCATCGTCGGCGTGGTTTTCCTGATGTTGACCCGCGGATTCCGGCCATATCCAATGTCGATCGTGCGCGTGTGGTTATGGTCAGAGTTTTATTTTGTGACCACACTTATCGCCGATGAGCTGACCGGCTTTAACTATGGATTTCTGCTGCACAAACCGGAAGCGTTTTCGATTTTAAGTTTTCTCTCCGATTCGCGGCCGTTGTACCTTTTACAAATGCATGGAGTGGCGTTGCTCTTTTTTCTCGTACTATACGCGCCGTTTGCCATTTTCGATTTTACGAGGAGAAAATTGCGATGGAACGCAGCAAAGCAGAGAGCAGCCCTTTAAATTTGGTGCGTTCCGGCTTTTCTTAGACACTTACCGTGAAACCAAAGCCATTGCGCGTGGGTAAAGTTACGATCGGCGGCAGACGTCCGGCGTTTATTCTCGGACCGTGCGTGATTGAGTCGGAGAAGTTCGTCTGGCGCATGGCGCAGAAAATCGCTCAAATCTGCTCTGCCGCAGACGTAGATTTCATTTTTAAGGCATCGTACGACAAGGCGAATAGGACTTCGGTGCGTTCGTTTCGCGGAATTGGCGCAGGCGAAGGGTGCGAGATTCTTTCCGCTATCGGTCGCGACTTAAAAATACCAGTGACAACGGACGTTCATTCGCCTGCTGAAGCGGAGATTGCCGGCGAAAAGATCGATATGCTACAAATCCCAGCGTTTCTCTGCCGCCAAACGGATCTGCTGCGCGCCGCCGCGGAAACGGGATGCGCAATCAATGTGAAAAAAGGTCAGTTCCTGGCCCCGTGGGACGTGCGAAATATTGCCGAAAAACTGATCGCCTTTGGGAACGCACAATTTTGTTTCGCCGAGCGCGGCACCACGTTTGGCTATAATAACCTTGTCGCTGACATGCGTTCGCTCTATTGGATGCGCGAAGCCGGATATCGCGTGATCTTCGATGCGACACACTCTGTGCAGCGGCCAGGCGGAGCAGGGGATTCAACCTCCGGCGACGGCCTTCTCGCGCCGGCATTAGCGAGGGCCGCAATGGCAACAGGCTGCGACGGAATTTTTATGGAGGTGCATGAAAACCCAGCGCGGGCTTTGTCCGACGGGCCGAATCAGATTCCGCTGAAGGCTTTGCCGGAACACCTGCGCATGTTAAAGGCTATTCATGCTACCGTTTCGTAGCGGCCGCTGCACACATTGGGGCTGGCTCATTTGGCTATTGTCAGTGGTGCTGTGCGTTTTGACGTCGGCGCCTTACGTATCCGGACAGTCAAAAGGTCACAAGAAAAAAGGTCGCGCCGTCGCGACGCCGACTGCATCACCGGGCGAACAAAGCTTAACAAACATCCCATTGCCGATTGGCCATGAGGCGAAGGGCGTTGTGTTTCCCGATTTCGATGCCGAAGGCCATCTCCGTGGACGATTCGAAGCAGGAACCGCACACCGGATTGATCAGGAACACATCGGTTTTCAGCAGCTTAAAATTACGACCTACACCCCCGACAATCAGCCGGATCTGCAGGTTGACATGCACACCTCGGTGCTTGATTTGAAAACCCGAATCCTTAGCTCGCAGGAGCGAACAACCATTCAGCGCGCAGATTTCAACATCGTTGGCGATTCAGTGCAGTTCGATACAAACACGAGGACCGGGCGATTAATCGGAAATGTAAAAATGGTGATCAGTAGCAAATCACAGCTGACAGCGAAGCCTGACGAGAAGGAATGAAAACGCTGCTGATGTTAATGCTTTTTCTTACCATCGGCGCGGCAGGGCGCTTGCAAGGCCAGACCCCCGCTACACCAGCTCCGAAGACTTCCGCAACTGTGCCGGAGAAGAAGGCGAAGAAGAAGGCAGCGAGCGAGAAGCAAGATAAATCGCCGACCACAAACTTGTTTGGCACAGGGTTGCAGTCCAACGAACCGACAACCACCGAAATTTATGCGGACGAGGCGTTTTTTGATTCGACCAAGAACATAGGCATCTTTAGCGGCCGAGTGAAGGTGACCGACCCGCGTTTCAATCTTCAATCTGACAAATTGACAGTGTTCATTACAAAGGGACAGAATCAGGCCTTGGAGAAAGCCATTGCCGAAGGAAACGTTGGCCTGATACGCGACCGGCCTGATCCGAATGGCGGACCCCCGACGCGCGCCATTGGCCGGGCGGATAAAGCAACCTATACGGCTGCAACCGGAAACGTTGAGTTGAGAGGAACACCGCGTGTGGAGGAAGGATTGAACATGCATGTGGCGACCAGCCCTGATACGGTCATGGTTATTAATCAGAACAGTCAACTGACAACGCATGGCCCGAGCCGCACAGAGATTCGTCAGCAACCCGGGGAAGAAAAGAAAGCCGCCGCAACCCCCGCCCAGACTTCTCCTACTCAGACTTCACCGGCCCAGACACCACCTCCTGCGACTCTTCCAAAACCATGATCAGCCAAACCGCGCCCGTTTCTGCTCGTAAGATCTCTTCGCCGGCGGCGACGAAGGCGGAAATGGTTCTGACGACCGAACAATTGGTCAAGATCTATGGCGGTCGCGCAGTGGTAGACGGAATCAACATGCATGTGAAGGCCGGCGAAATTGTAGGATTGCTTGGGCCCAACGGCGCGGGTAAGACGACGAGTTTCTACATGATCGTTGGTCTGGTCAGGCCAAACAGCGGTCGCGTGATTTTTTCGGGCACGGATGTCACCGATTATCCTATGTACAAGCGGGCCCGGCTCGGCATGGGTTACCTGCCACAGGAGGAATCGATCTTTCGCAAGATGACGGTGGAACAGAACATTCTCGCGATTTTGGAAACGCTTCCACTGAGCAAAGCCGAGCGGCGGAATCGTTGTGATCAATTGCTGCACCAGTTTGGCATTGAGCGGATCGCGAAAAATACAGCGCTAACGTTGAGCGGCGGGGAGAAACGACGCTTGACCATCGCCCGTTCGCTGGTCACGCAACCGAAGCTTTTGATGCTCGACGAGCCATTCAGCGGCGTCGATCCCATTGCGGTCTATGACGTGCAACAGATTATCGTCAACCTGCGCAAATCGGGCTTGGCCATCATGATCACCGACCATAATGTGCGCGAGACTCTCTCAATCGTGGACCGCGCGTATTTGATTTACGATGGGCGGGTCGAGAGCGAGGGCACAAAGGATTTTCTCATCAACGATCCCATCAGTCGTCAGCTTTATCTGGGCGAACGCTTCAAGATGTGATCAGAATGACGAAATCCGAATGACGAATGACGAACAATCGAAGCGGAAATGGTGAATGTTTTAGTTGATGTGAGCTAGGGACGCGGTAGAGTTTGCCACGGCAATGGAGTTTGCCTTTCCCGCCTCTGGCGGGGAAAACCGCATGAGCTAATGACTCCTTCCCAGCGGAAGGAGTTTTTTATGCTCGAAAACATCTGGTTTATAGCTGCGGTTTGGATGGGACTTGCGCTGCTGGCGAGTTTGATCTCGATCCGAACCGGAATTTCAGTCGCGCTGGTTGAAATCGTGGTTGGCGTAGTTGTTGGCAATCTCGTAGTCGGCTTCGAAGGCGGCACTCTGCTGGTCGGCGTAGCCAGCGCAAACACTAGTGCGGGTCATCTTCATCACATATTGCAATCCACCGAGTGGACGAACTTTCTAGCACTACTCGGCAGCGGGGTGCTCACGTTTCTTGCTGGTGCGGAAATCGATCCTGTTTCGCTCAAAGCCAATTGGCGCGTGAGCGTTCTGATCGGCTTGCTGTCATTTGTTGTGCCGTTTGCTGTCGTTTGGTTTGTTGCGCAATTCATTTTTGGCTGGCCTGTGCATCAGGCGCAGATCGCTGGCATTGCCCTCTCCACGACTTCGGTTGCTGTCGTGTATGCAGTGATGATCGAGGGCGGATTCAGCGACACTGCCATGGGCAAGATGATCCTGGCCGCCTGCTTCATTACCGATTTTGGGACGGTGCTCGCGCTCGGCACCTTGTTTGCCAATTACGATTTGTGGCTGCTGCTGTTTGTAATCGTGACGTTGATCGTTCTATGGTTCATGCCGCGCTGGACGCAAGCGATCATCACCCGCTTGGGCGCGACCCAGGTGAGCGAGCCGGAAGTAAAGTTCATCTTGTTTGTCCTTTTCTTCCTCGGCGGCCTCGCCACGACGGCAAAAAGCGAAGCCGTCCTGCCCGCCTATCTGCTTGGTCTTGTTGTGGCGGGCGTTTTTCTTCGCGACAAAACGCTGGTTCGTCGCATGCGGAGCATCGCCTTCGCTGTGTTTACACCATTCTATTTTATCAAAGCCGGCCTCTTCGTCTCGTTGTCGGCACTCTGGACTGGGTTGCTGGTGATCAGCGCCTTTCTTGCCTTGAAGATGGTGACGAAAATTGTGGGCGTGTTTCCGCTCGCCCGATTGCACTACATGAAGGTAAAAGAGGCGAGTTACACGACCCTTCTGATGGCGACGGGTCTGACGTTTGGAACGATCTCGTCGTTGTACGGCTTGCAAAACGGGATCATCAATCAGAACCAATATACGATCCTCGTCAGTGTCGTCATAATGAGCGCGTTTGTTCCGACACTCATCGCGCAGAAGTTTTTCCAGCCGACGGTGGAGATGATGCAGGCCTGGGGTCGTGTGTACCGGCGGCGGCTTGGGACGCTTTCAGTTGAAGACATCGATACCGATGGAAAGAAGGAAATCGTGCCGGAAAGCGCGGACTTCCACGTCGACAATCGATCCTGAAGAATGTGAGGCCGATGACCGCGCGATCTCAGTACCGATTTTCGATGTTGCCATTCGATGTCTAATTTCAGTATCGACTGGGCTGTTAAGAGCGAAGGTTTTGTTCGATGAAAAGATTTGTTCAATCAAGACGCGAGTTTCTCCAGACCACAGGACTGGCCGCCGGCGCACTCCTGCTTTCTCCGAAACATTTTTTCGCTGCCGGGGCTGAATCTGTTGCCGACTACACCGTGCGCATCAAGGCGGCTCCCATCGAGATTGCACCCAACCAAATTCTTTCAACCACCACATATAACGGCCAGTTCCCGGGACCGCTCATCCGTTTTAAAGAAGGCCAGCAGGTGACGGTGGATATTTTCAACGATACCGATACACCTGAGCAGTTGCATTGGCATGGCCAAAAGGTCTCCACCGACGTGGATGGCGCAGCCGAAGAAGGCACGCCTTACATTCCTGCACACGGCCAGCGCCGCATTAGGTTCACGCCCAATCCAGCCGGTTTGCGCTTCTATCACACACATAATCGCGCCGGGGTCGATCTTTTGGCGGGCCAATACAGCGGCCAAGTTGGACCGGTTTACATCGAGGCGAAGGACAATCCAGGCCGGTACGATCGCGAAGTCTTTCTTGTTTTGAAAGAATTCGAGCCGACTCTCAGTCGGGGTGGTGACATGGCTCAGAAAATCCTGTCGCCTTCCGCAGTTGACAGACCTCTCAAGGAAATCGGCGAAGCCGCCATGAAAGCTTCTCGCGCCAAAGGCATGCCGCAGGGCTACGAAGTTGGTTACAAGTACTTTACCATTAACGGCCGGATGCTTGGTCATGGCGAACCCATTCGAGTCAAGCAGAGTGAGCGCGTTCTCTTTCACATTTTGAACGGCAGCGCGACGGAAATTCGTAGCATCGCCTTGCCCGGCCATTCCTTCGAAGTCATCGCGCTCGATGGGAACCCAGTCCCGAACCCTGCACATGTTCCCGTTTTGTGGCTAGGAACGGCGGAGCGTATTTCCGCCATCGTAGAAATGAAGCATCCCGGTGTTTGGATCCTGGGCGATCTCGCGGACGACGACCGCCGTCACGGCATGGGCATCGTTGTGGAGTATGCCGGCCGATCGGGCAAGGCTCAGTGGGCATCGCCACCGCCGGTTGGATGGAGCTACGCTCATTTTGCAAAGCCGACTGCCGCGGCTCCCTCGCCCGACGAAACCTTCGACATGACTTTCGCCAAAGACAATGCCGCTGAAGAAGGCTTCAACCGCTGGACCATCAACGGGATCGCCTATCCGATGAGCAACAAAATAGCCCCTGCTTCGTTCCACTTAAAGCAAGGCAAACGCTATCGCCTTCGGATGCGCAACGCCAGCGACGACGTTCACCCGATCCATCTTCATCGCCACAGCTTTGAACTAACCAATCTCGCCGGAATGAAAACCGCAGGTATCATGAAGGACGTGGTCATGCTGGGCGGCTATCAACAGTCGGAAGTTGACTTCGTCGCCGATAATCCCGGCCTTACTCTTTTCCACTGCCACCAGCAACTGCACATGGACTTCGGTTTCATGACGCTCTTCGACTATGCCTAGGGAGGCGATGCGGCTGTCAAAAGCGAAACTTTCCTCCAACCTTTAGCCGAATGAACCAACACACTCGTAGGATTCTCCTTTGAAATTCGTAACGATTTTTCACGCGCGGATTGCGCGGGCCTATCGCCAGCGCCGACACTCCTAGTGGCGCATTGCCGCTCCGGGCCGCAAAGCAAAAACAGGAAGACGAGGAGAAAAAATGAAGGATGGAGTCGGTGGCTTCCGGTTGTGAATTGGAAATTACACAGTATTCACGCTAGAAGTTAGGCCTGATGGCGGAACAAGGCGGGACGCAAACAATCACATCCACAAGCAATCAGCAGAAAAGCGTTCCAGTCGTCACGGTTGAAGGCTTTTACAGTTCCCACGCTGAAGAGCTTCAGATGAAACTGGAAGGACCGCGCGTGGGGTTCCACCGCAAGATTCGCGAGCCAACCATCAATCGCCCCGGACTTGCGCTATCTGGTTTTTACACATATTTCGCAGAGAAACGGGTTCAGGTACTCGGAGCGGCCGAGCATTCGTATCTTAAAAGTTTACCCTCAACCGTTCGGGTCAAAAGATTTCGCGAGTTATGCGAGCGCAAAATTCCTTGTCTGGTGATGTCGCGCGGATTCCATCTCGCACCGGAGTTACTCGAGGTCACAGCGGACGCAAAGATCGCAGTGTTTCGCACTCCGATGATCACGATGAAGTTCATCAATGCCGCGACAATCGCTTTGGAGATGGATTTTTCTCCGACGGTGACTGAATTCGGCAGCATGGTGGACATTCTGGGCATAGGCGTTTTGATTCGCGGAGCGAGCGGCATTGGAAAAAGCGAGTGTGTGCTTGGGTTGATCGAACGTGGCTACAGTCTGGTCGCTGATGATGTCACGCGGATCACCATGCTGGAGGGACGCGAGCTCATGGCGACGGCGCCGGAACTGACGCGCAATCACATGGAAGTGCGCGGGATCGGCATTATCGATGTGGCGAAGGTTTTCGGGATTGGCAGTATTCGAGTCGAAAAGCGCTTGGATCTCGTTGCCACCCTCAAGGAGTGGCATGAAGTGGAAGAAGTGGATCGGATCGGGTTGGATCGCGAATTTTATGAAATCCTCGGCCTTAAAGTGCCGCATGTGACGATTCCAGTCAGACCAGGCCGGGACATGGCGCGCTTAATCGAGGTCGCAGCGATGGACGAAAAACTGAAAGGGCTAGGCCAAAATGCAGCCGTCGATTTCAACGCGAAGCTGCTCGGAATGATGGAGCGAAAGGGAGCGGATTAATGGCGTTGTTGTATCGAAGATCGAATCGCGCGGCAGCTTTTCAAAAGGTCGAAAAAGAAATTTCGATCGTGAATCGGCTTGGGCTGCATGCCAGGCCGGCCGCCATGTTTGTGCGCATTGCCAGCCGTTACCGCTCGGAGATTTGGGTCTCGAAAGAAGGCGAGGAGGTAAACGGCAAAAGCATCATGGGCCTGATGATGCTCGCTGCTGGGCAGGGGTCGAAGCTGCGTATTCGGTGCGAGGGCCCGGATGCCGAAAAAGCGATAGAGGAGCTGGAGCAACTGATCATCGCTAAGTTCAACGAAGATTGAGCCTCTGACCGGTCTGACTCGCAATGTTTGACATCTGCCTTACTCTCCGAAGTGAATGAGCGGGGACAACGCGCGAAAAGAAATTCTGTTTGAAGGAGCTGGCGTCTCGCCTGGAATCGCCCGCGGCAAGGTTCACGTCGTGCGCGATGAACTTGATGAGGTGGTGCGTTACCGCATTGCGCCTTCCCAAGTGACGGATGAAATCGCGCGCTTTGAAACGGCTCTTATTCAGACGCGGATGCAAATTCTGGAGATGCAGCAGCGCATTGCAGAATCGATCGGCGCAAAAGATGCCGCCATCTTCGATGCGCATCTGCTCGTGGTCGAAGATCGCACGTTAATCGACGAAGTGCTCCGCAAGCTGGAGACCGATCTTTGCAATGTGGAATGTGTTTTCCAGGAAGTCGCCACGCGGTACGCCGAGACTCTCAACAAAATCGATGACCCTTACCTGCGAGAGCGCGCGCTCGATATCCAGGACGTCACAAAGCGCGTAATCCATAACCTTCAGGGGAAAGGTCCCAGGCCATTTCTTGCCCTGAGCGCGCCACACATCTTGGTTGCGCATAATCTTACTCCTTCGGACACCGCAAGCATCAACCGCGCGAACGTGCTTGGCATTGCGACGGATCTGGGCAGCCGCACCTCGCATGCGGCGATTTTGGCGCGCTCGCTCAACATCCCCGCGGTAGTCGGCTTGCACGATATCACTACAAAGCTCGAGACCGGCCAGGAGATTCTCCTTGATGGGCATGATGGCTGGCTGATCGTCGATCCGGCGCCCGAAACACTTGCTTGCTACGTCGAGGTCGAATTACGGAGAGCAAAGGTCGCGGCGCAACTAAAACAACTGCGCGAGACAGCTTCAATCACGCGCGATGGCCGCCACATTGTTCTCTCAGCAAACATCGAACTCCCGGAAGACGTCGATGCGGTGGAGGCAAACGGCGCCGACGGCATCGGGCTTTATCGCACTGAGTTTCTCTATTTGAACAGGCCTACCCTGCCAACGGAGGAGGAACAATATGAAACGTATCGCAAAGTCGCCGAGCGTGTTCGGCCCCACCCGCTGATTATTCGAACATTTGATCTGGGTGGCGACAAGTTGGCTCCAGGTACTGTCGATATCACGGACGAGCTGAATCCGTTCCTTGGCTGGCGGGCAATCCGTTTCTGTCTCGAGAACATAGACATCTTCAAGACGCAGTTGCGTGCGATTCTTCGTGCCAGCGCCGTGGGCAATGTAAAAGTGATGTTTCCGATGATCTCAGGGTTAGATGAACTGCGCGGCGCGGTGGCCGTGCTCGAGGAGTGCAAAAAAGAATTGCGCCGTGCGAATATTGAGATGGCGGCAAAAATCGAAGTTGGCGCGATGATCGAAATTCCGAGCGCAGCGATTTGTGCAAGCGTGCTTGCGTCCGAGGTCGATTTTTTCAGTATCGGAACAAACGACCTGATTCAGTATGCGCTTGCGGTCGATCGCGTGAACGAGAAGATCGCACATCTTTACGAGCCAACGCATCCGGCCGTGCTTCGCTTGCTTAAAATGATCGCTGACGCAGCGCATACGAACAAGATCTGGGTGGGTGTTTGCGGAGAAATGGCTGGAGACATTGCGCTCATCCCGCTTTTGCTCGGTCTCGGCATGGACGAGCTCAGCACAGGTGCGATCTTGGTCCCAAGAGTTAAACGTGCCGTGCAAAGCCTGGAGATTCCTGAATGTCGCGATCTGGTGGAGGAAGCATTCCACCTTAACACAGCGTCGGAGATTCTGGCGCGTTGCCTCGAATTAGCGAACAAGCGCTATGGTGATCTTTTGGGCTAGCGTTCGAATGAAAGTTAAAAATGTTAAAACAGTTACAATGTTAATTTGGAAACACCCGTTGTAACAATGTAACTCTCTTAACGATTTAACGCGCGCGATCGCAGATCGCGCTACTCTTCCGTTTCGGATTCGGGCCGAAGTCCCTCTTCCTCCATCTTGCGCAAGACGTCGCTCATGTCATCGACCTCGTCCCAGACATCCTGACTCACATAGATCGGGGCCTTTTGTTGAGTCGCCATAGCAATGCAGTCGCTGGGCCGGCGATCGAGTGCGATGATTTTTTTCTGCTGCAACTCGTTTTGCACCCGAATAATCACGCGTGCGTAATAGGTGGCATTTTTCAGATCATTGATAATCACTCGGTCGACTTTAGCGCCGAGGGCGGTCATCAAATGTCCCATCAGATCGTGAGTGAGTGGCCTCTCCTTGGTGATTTGACGCATGAACATGGTGATCGCGCTGCCCACCGTTTGATCGACATAGATGATGAACACTTTCTCGTTATTCCCAATAAACACTGCGCACCCGCCGCTTGTCGGCAAAACCGCCCGCACCTGCACCTCGATCACCGTCTTGTTCATCGCGTAAACGGTACCTGTGGGTACACGAAAAACAAGCGGCGTGCTATATCGTCTAACTGATCACATCGGGCTTATGGGTCACAGAAAAATTTCTGGGCTGCGGGCTTGAATGTTCGAAGCGCTGATTGAATTTGCGTTTTCGCAATCTTGCAGTCGACTGAGGAATCGAAATGAAAACTGAGTGGGACCTTGAGTCCGCCATCACCACATACAACGTCGATGGGTGGGGCGAGGGCTACTTCAATGTCAATAGCTCCGGCAACGTGGAGGCAAGGCCGTCACAAGAGAATGGCGGTTCCATTGATCTCTTGGAAGTCGTCAATGAAGCGCGCTCCAGAAACCTCAGCTTTCCGTTGCTGATTCGGTTTCAGGATTTGCTGCGGCACCGCGTCGAATCAATTAATCGCGCATTTCAAAGCGCGATCTCTGAATTCGGCTACCAAAACCAGTACCGCGGTGTTTTTCCCATTAAAGTCAATCAGCTGCGCGAGGTCATCGAGGAAATTGTCGATGCGGGCGAACAATTTCATTTTGGGCTCGAAGCAGGCAGCAAACCGGAGCTGGTTGCCGCACTCGCAATGCAGAAAGACCCCGACAGTTTAATCATTTGCAATGGGTATAAAGATGCCGCTTTCATTCGCATCGCGCTGCTTGGCCGTAAACTTGGCAAACCGGTCATCATCGTCGCGGAAAAACTGGAAGAGCTGGAGCAGATTGTTCGCGCATCGAAAGACGTCGGCGTCGAGCCCTACATAGGCATTCGTGCTCGCTTGTATAGCAAGGGCTCTGGTAAATGGTCGCCGAGTGGCGGCGAGAACGCCAAATTTGGTCTGGATACCACCAATCTGGTTGCTGCCAGTCAGATGTTGAAAGAGGCCGGGCTGACGCATTGCCTCAAGCTGCTCCATTTCCACGTCGGATCGCAGGTGCCGGATATCTCAACGATCAAGCGAGCTGTGCGCGAAGGCGCGCGTTATTACGCAAAGCTTTGTAAACTTGGACACGAGCTCGGATATCTCGACGTCGGTGGCGGCCTTGGCGTGGATTACGACGGCTCACGAAGCGACTTCGACAGTTCGACGAATTATTCACTCCAGGAATACGCGAATGACGTGGTCTGGAACATTATGGACGTGTGCGATTCTGAAGGCGTGTCGCATCCGATCATTGTGAGTGAAAGCGGCCGCGCCATCGTCGCGCACCATTCCGTGCTGGTGTTGGAAGCTTTTAGCTCGATCGAAAAAACTGCGCCGAAACTCAAAGTCGAAGCCGGCGAGAGCGATCACAAACTGGTTGGCGATATCCTCGATGTGAAACAGCGCTTACGGCGTGGAAACCGCCTTGAGAGTTTGCACGACATCCAGCAGATAAAGGACGAAGCGCAGCAAACGTTCGAGCTCGGCCTGCTGGATCTCGAATCGAAGGCGAAAGTTGACACCGTTTACTGGCAGGTCGCGCACCAGATTGTCAACATGCATCGTGGGCTGCGCTATGTGCCCGAGGAAGTTAAGCAGCTCGAAACAACATTGGGCGATCAGTACATCTGCAATTTTTCTGTGTTTCAATCGCTGCTCGATCACTGGGCGCTCGGCCAGTTGTTCCCTATCATGCCAATCCACCGCCTCACCACGCCACCCGATCGCCACGGCACCATTGTGGACATTACGTGCGATTCAGATGGCAGGGTCTGCAAGTTCATCGACTTGCAGGATGTAAAGGAAACATTGCCGCTGCACCACATTCATCCAGGAGAAATTTATTATCTCGGCGTGTTCATGGTAGGCGCTTATCAGGACATCATGGGGGATCTCCACAATTTGTTTGGTCGCGTCACAGAAGTGCATGTTTTCCTCGATCCGGATGAAGAATCCGGCTGGTACATTGAGGAGGTGATCGAGGGCAGCACCATCGGCGAAGTTCTTGCGATGACGCAATGGGACAGGGTCGAGTTGATGCGGCTGCTGAAATCACAAGTCGATGCCGCAATCAAAACCGATTTTCTCAAGCCGAATGACGCAATGAAGCTTCTTTCCGATTACGAGCGGCTCTTGCAGGAATATACTTACTTGTCACTTAATGGCGTTAATGCGTCGCCGCAATCAGGCAACTGGCTACCGCTAAGTTAAATTCTTTTGGGTGCCGCGATCCCGACCTTGTCGGGCCTTTCAAAGCGCGGACATGTGCGCGCACTCTAAACCGCCAGCCACGCCACTTGTCATTCCGAGCGAAGTCGAGGAATGGAGCGAGGCGGAGCGAGCGACATAGACAGTTGCACGGCGATGGTAGCGGCGAGAGAGTCGGGAGACGAACAAGTCAATCTCTTGAGGTTAACATGACGCAACTTTCTCCAACCCGGATTAAGGATGTATTACAAAGCAGTGCGCCCATTGACGCGGTTCGCGTTCAGGGCTGGGTGCGGACGCGGCGGGATTCGAAGGACTTTTCATTTATCGAGCTCAACGACGGCTCGTCCCTGCGCAATCTCC
>Ga0126381_100004817_pt1 | contig 14731 bp, 12 predicted proteins | sample PanSoiMetPlot_28_FD_96465 | JGI IMG/M metagenome (GOLD analysis project Ga0126381, IMG submission 96465) | Tropical forest soil microbial communities from Panama - MetaG Plot_28 | ecosystem: Environmental > Terrestrial > Soil > Tropical forest > Bulk soil | place: Panama | collected 2016-02-17
CAGTTCCAAACCCCAACGGTCCCTCGCAGGATTCGTTGGTTTTTTCGGGTCTGGTTGCGCTGCGGGTCGCCCCGCTTCGCAGATCACTCAGCTTACTTCGGATCGGCTAATTTTATTTGGCCAACCCTTTCAGCCGTCGACGTGGTTCAAGTTAAACGTCTCGTTTACGTGCGTCAATCGAATTCACGAGCGAAATCAAGAATTCTGTGGAACCTGTGTGAAAAATCGAGGAGGATTTCGGAAATCCGCCGCTGTGCTGTGGAAAGTACGACGTAACCAGCGCTCGGCTCACCCCGCGGTAACGCGACTGAGGGCGCGATGCTCTTGAAATCCCCAAATCCTTTCAATCGCTTGTCTCCTTACCCTATAATCCCGCCTACGAGAACTTGAGTCTGTCGAGGGGCCCATCCGTGCGAGATGCTGACGCCTGTCTAACCGGTGCCGAACACCAGATTGCGATTATCACTGCGGAAAGAGACGCGTTCCCGGCAATGCAGCAGTCGCTCGCGCCGCGCTTTGCTGCGGTCCTGGTCCAAACCGAGCAGCAGATTCAGGAGGCAGTTGACGATGTCCGCACCTCGGCGGTGCTCGTCGATCTCGACAGCATTGGCGAGGGGGTCTCTGATGCTCTCCGGCTGATCGAGGAGCTTCGCCGAGTTCGCGAAGGGCTGGTCATTGTCGCGGTGACGAGATCGAACAGTCGCAGTATTCCGCTAAAGGCCAGCCAGTCGGGCGCGGACGAATTCTTTCTGGCGCCGCTCGATTTCGAAGAACTGCAAATCGTAGTGTGGCGCGCCATCGAAAAACGCAGACTGCAACTGGAGGGACAGCGTCTGGTCGAGCAGGCGGAAAGCAAGTCGGCATTCTGCGGACTCATTGGCGGGAGTGAGTCCATGCTCCGCGTGTATCAAGCGATCCAGGCGGTTGCCGACAGCAACACCACCGTGGTTCTGCGGGGCGAGAGCGGCACCGGCAAGGAACTGATCGCGCGCGCCATGGTTCAGACCAGCAGCCGGCGCGGCAAGCCTTATATATGCCTGAATTGCTCCGCGATTCCCGAGAGCCTGATCGAGTCCGAACTGTTCGGTCATGAGAGGGGCGCCTTCACCGGAGCCGACACGGCCAAACCCGGGCTGATCGAATCCGCCCAGGGCGGAACCTTGTTCCTCGACGAAATAACAACCCTCGATCACAGCCTGCAAAGCAAACTGCTGAGGGTGCTGCAGGAGAGAGTGGTGCAACGCGTGGGAGGACGCACCGCCAAGAAGATCGATTTCCGGCTCATCGCGGCGACCAACGACAACCTGGAAGAACTGGTGAAGCAAGGCCGCTTCCGCGAAGACCTTTACTACCGCGTAAACGTCGTTCCGATCTTTGTTCCGCCCCTGCGGGACCGGAAGGGGGACATTCCGCTCTTGGTCGACCACTTTCTACGCCTCTATTGCGCTGCGAACAACAAGACTCTAAAGCACGTGGAGCCGGAAGCGCTCGAGATCATGGAGGATTATTCGTGGCCCGGAAACGTGCGGGAGCTGGAAAACGTGGTGCAGCGGCTGGTGGTGATGGGCAATTCCCCGGTGATCAAGGCGGAGAGTTTGCCGCAGCAGTTGCTGTATTCGAGCGCAGCCAGCCAGGAAGCGATTCTGATTCCGGAAGAGGGAGTGGACTTTGACGCCGAGATGGACCGCATAGAACTGGCCTACCTGACCGCCGCATTGAATCGCACAAAAGGAAAAAAGAGCGCGGCTGCGGCGCTTCTGCATATCGATCCACAACGCATGAAATACCTCTGCCGCAAACGGAAACTGGCGATCGATGGTTAATTTTTAACCTACGATCGGTTAATTTTTAACCAAAAAGAAAATAATTAACCGATAGGGCCTGGCGGTCTGGCCAGGCCCAAGTATGTAAGGTACTGATTTTACTGAGACAAAGCTCGAGTTATTTCCTCCCATGACTTTGGCAAGCGAGGTGCTTAATAGCTAAGCATCAGTCAGCAAAAATTCAAATCAATTTAGAGGAGCAGGCATGTCAATCGAGAAAAAGTCCCTGATCAGCAACCGCGCCGCCACCAAGAAAGCCAACCTGACGAAGGTCAATTCCACTGCCAAAGTCGCTGCGACAAAGATACATCCCTCTGCGGTAAGCCAAGCGAAGGTGAGTGCGAACGCGGTAAGAGCTCTGAAAGTGAGTGCCAACGCAGTTAAGACGATGGTCAAGTTGTAACCAGTAGTTCGAGGGCGTGTCAAAGATCGGGGCAACCAAGCTCGCGAATGCGCAAAGTTGCGAGCTGGCGGTCGCGGTAGTACGGGCCGCAAACAGCAAGAAGTTTCAGGCAACCGGGACCGAAATCGTGCGACGCCAAAGAGGGTCGAACCAACCGTTCGACCCTTGGCCTTTTTAGGGCCTCCTTACCAGACTCTTCGATCGACCAGGTCGCGACCGAAGCGCAGCGCCAAACCCGCCAGAGTCCGGCGCGTCACCAGCACTTTGGCTGTGCCCACGGATCCCGGGAAGAGCTCTCCATCGTTTTTCATCCAGACCGTTCCGAGAAAGTAGCGCGGCGGATTGAGTCCCTGCAACTGCTCCTTCGAGACCAATCCCTCGGCGATGGGGACCGAGATGGGCGAGAGTAACGATAGGACACCGCTGATCGGAACCACTCGGCCCCGAAGCAGTAAACGGACCGTCTGGCCAACCCGGACGTCGTGCATCGCGAACTCAGGAATATAGAGCTGTGCCTGGAGTTCGGAGTCGTCGGCCACCTCGAGCACCAGATCGCCTTCATCCAAGGAGCGGCCCACGAGGTCCTGCACCTGGGGCGTCAGCACAGTGCCGGAAATAGGACTCACCATCGAAAGTTGATTCAGCTCTTCGCGCGCCAGGCCAGCGTTCTGGATCTGCCGCTGCCGTTCCTGCTCGGCGGCGGCGAAATTCGTATAGGCCAAAACCGCCTTGGTTGCGTGGGCGGTTGCTTCGCTTAGCTGCTGCTGGGCTTGGGCCGAACGAGACTCGAGTTCGAAGTTCCGTAGCCGAACCAGAGGCGTGCCCGCCGTCACCTTATCCCCCTCGTGGACCGACACGGCCATTACGATCCCTGGCACGGTGGCATGCAGCACGGCGGTACGTGCGGGTGCCAGGAGGAATGGCCCTTCGACGAAATCCGGCCATACAGGGAGAAAGAGAATGAGGGCCAGCCCCGCGGCAACGGCCGCGGTATGGAAGGGCGTGAACCACGCGCGCACGCGTTCTTTCTTGTCCAGGTAGAGCATCTTCATAAAGTTAACCAGCAGTTTGATTCGCGAGCGAAACACCCACGCGCCGATCCCGGCCGCCGGAATGAAAGCCCACTCGGGGCTGAACGAACGCAGGATGTGATACGTGACCACCATCAGAAACGAGAGCAGCACGTAGCTGTACATCCCCGACAGAACGGCGTAAATCGCGTAAAAGGGCCGCCTGTGGCGCGGAACGTAAGGAACTTCGGCGGGAAGGCGGAACAGATGCTTGCGTACCCAAGCCGAAAGATACTCGGTGCTGCTTTCTTTGAGGGATGGCTCTCGGACCAGCTCCGAGAAGATGAGATAGCCGTCGAGCTTGATGAGCGGATTGAGATTCAGAATCGAAACCCCGATTCCAGTGACCATCATGATTTTGTACGCCAGGTCATGGACGGCCATACCGGTTGCGGTTGCCCACCAGACGACGGTGGCGATGAAGCAAACCACCAGATCGAGCCAGATGCCCGCAAACGAGGTTACGATGCGCGCCCAGCGGCCGCCAAGGATCCAGACTTGGGTGGCGTCGCAGAAGAAACTGGGCGCGAAATACATGAGCATGAAGCCCATCTTCTCGATGGTCGCACCGTAATGCTTTCCTGCCAGGCCATGGGCCGTCTCGTGAATGCCGGCCATGGCACCGAAGAGGAGCCAGAATTCAATCAGGTCGGTTCCGGATTTCTGGGTGAAGTTGTAGAAGGCGAAGCTGTCGGACCAGATTTCGCCGAGGCGGTCGGCCCACATCCACGCCATCAGCGCGAACAGTCCGATGCTGGTCCAGGCGAACCACGTCGTGAACAGGAAACTGACTTTGGGGTACAGCCAAGTGATATATCCATCGGCGTCGTCCCAGGTTTTGAGAGTGATCTCCGCGAAATCAATGGTACGCGATCGCCGTTTCTTGCGGGATGAGCGCAGTTCCTCCTGAAGGGTGATGTTTTTTTCGAGCGGGCTCTTGTAAAGGAGCGGGCTCTTTTGCAGGATGCTGGCTAGCTCCTGTACATCCTCCTCGGCCACCGCGGTACCGGTTTCTCGTTCAAATCGAAGCGAAATCTCTCCCCACGAGCTACGGCCATCGAACATCTGAATCAGCTGCCATTGCAGGGGGGAAAAGCGAAAGACAAGATCGGCACCCGGCATTTTGGCGAGAACTGTCGGCTGCCCATTCTCGATGTGCTGCTTGGAGATGACTCGTGGGTCCAGCTTAGGCGGGGTCTGCCGGACGATGCGCTCGGGGAGTTCCGGCAGGGCGACTTCGAGGGCTCGAACGATATTCATGGCGCGTTATCGTCCGGTCGGGTCCGTCTTCCCTGCCCCTGCCACATCGGCAACGTGAACGTCGGCCCGCATTCCTGGGCGCAAGCCGGAAGTGTTGCCCGTGAGTTCGGCCAGCACCTCGATCGTGTCACTCGAGGGATCGACCACGGGGCTGACCTCGATCACCTTGGCGTGATAGTTGCCGGCTCCCGGATTCTCTGCCGCTGTCATAACGACGATAACCCCGGGACGAATACGGCCCAGGAATCTCTCGGGCAAGGTGATGCGAATGCGGAGAGGCGCGACCGCCGTGACCCAAAAAAGGCGATCGTTCTTGACAACACTTTGTCCGCTGCGCACGTAGCGGCGTGCGACCACGCCATCAAACGGGGCCGTGATGCGAGTTTTTTCGAGTTCCAACTCGAGCGACTGCTCGACTTCCTTGGCGTTCGCCAGCAACTCAGAAACCCGCTTTACATCCCATTCATCGGATTCGGCTTTATAGCGGGCGTGATCGAGCTGCTCTTTCGGGATGATTTGCGCTTCCCACAGTTTTTCTGCCCGTGCGTAGTCCGACTCCAAAACCTTGGCTTCCGCTTGCCAGTTTTTCAGGTCGTCTTCTGTGCTGCGAGTTTTGGCGCGAGCGGCCTCGAGATCCGCGGAAATCTGGCGGTCGTCGAGAGTCGCCAGCGGTTGGCCTTTTTTCACCGGAGTGCCTGGCTCGGCCATGATTTTCGCGACCACTCCATCGCGCTGCGCCCCGACGTCTACCTGATCTTCGACGATGATGGGGCCGGACGCGAGAAACTCGGAAGCCCGCGGAAGATTGGAAGAAGGGTTCTCGGCGGTATGCGACGGCTGCGCCGAGGTTTCAGCAGCGGAAACCGTCGCCGGTGGTAACGCCGGCGAAGTGGTACAGGCAACGCTCGCCGCTAACCCAAGCGAGATCAGGCCCACCGAGAATACTTTTTTCATAAAAGCGACGCTCCCCGCTCTGTGGAACTCTCTCTGGTTCAGCCTTTTGTTTCTTAACCCAGACAACACCAAAGACTTACCATCCGAACCAACTCCACAACTTCGACCAGATCCAGATCGCCGGGAGGCGGAACATGACTACACCGGCCGAACGCCAGCCCGTCACAATTTTTCCCCGCCCTTGCATTCCCGCGCGCAAGGCGGCGTCTTGATTGGCGACGCTTACGCGCGCGAAGAATACCGGCTCGGTTTCCTTGAAAACAGCTTGCGGGCTCACCACGGCAACCGTGCCGCGAAAGGTGCGCTCCGGAAAGCTATCGAACTTCAGACGCGTCTGCTGGCCGGAACGAAGGAGCCCAGCGTCGGTTTCGTCGATGGCGACATCTACGAGAGTTTGTGAGTTGTCGACAATATCAGCAAAGCTCTCCCCGGCTTTGAGCTTGTGCCCGACGAAATTTTCGATTTGGGGTGTGGCTACGATGCCATCGATGGGCGAACGAACCGCCGTCTTATCCAGTCGCTCCTCGGCTCGCGTCACTTCCGACGCCCAGTAATCGGCTTGCGCGCGCTCAACGCCGGCTTCGCTGCCGTCACCGCTGGCGAGAGCGCGATCCATCTGCGCCGTTGCGGTCTGATATTTGGCCTGGGCAGCGGCAAGTGCCGACCGATACTCCCAGTCCTCGAGCCGGGCGATGACGGTGCCCTTCTTCACCAGATCGCCTTCGCGGACATCGACTTCCTTGATGACCCCCTCGAATTCCGATCCGAGATGCGCCATGTGCGCAGGGGCGACCACGGCGCTTCCATCGACTCGCAGCGGCAGCGGGAATGCCAGCAGAAACAAAACCGCGGCGGCGGCCGATCCCATCAAGGCCACGCGGCGGTGTTTCTCGAGGGCAAGGAATTTCTTCTTCCTCTCCAGCAGCGGCTGGAGAACGCCTACGAACGGAACCTCCTTGTACAGAGAAGCGTTCCGCAGCGCAACCGTGGCCTGGCTCGCCAGCACCTGGATCATCTCCAGATGCGCCTGCCCGAGAAAATCCGGATCGCTGCTCTCGAACGCAAGAATTCCGACGCGGCCTTCCTCATCGGCGAGGGGAACCAGGTGACAGGCACGCATGCCGCCCTCGGCAAAGTACTCGCGAAACTTGGCGCGAGTCTCTTCGCGATCGGAGTTGATCTCGTCTTGGTGCTGGGTAACGAGCAACGGCTCCTTCAAAATCGCTCCCCAGCGCAAAATATCGCGCAGGCCGTGATATTGAGGATCGTCGGAGTTCAGCTGCGCCGTGCCCGATACGGCTTTGAGATGAATTCCCCCGCGCTCATCAAGGGCAATGCCGGCGCGTTCATAGGGAATTACCGATGCTGGGCCATTGACGATGGCTTGCAGTACGCGATCCAGGTCGAGAGTCGAGGTAATCTCGCCGCTGGTCTTAACCAGGGCCTCGAGGATCTCGACCTTGCGCTCGGCCATGAGCAGACTGGCATTATGCAACGCGGTCACCGCGGTTTCCGCGATGGTCGTCAGCGCGAAAAGATCATCTTCGTCGAACGGCGCTCCGTCCGCGCGATTGACGCCTTCCACCACACCCACCAGCGCGCCGCGATCGATTAATGGCACGGCCATAAGCGACGAGACCTGACCTTCTTCCGCACTCGCGTTGCGCTTTACCAGGCGCACATCGTCGCGCGAGGTAATCAGCACCGCTTCGCCACTGTCGGAAACATCGCCAGCGACTCCATGCCCAGGTCTCTCGGTTGTGCCTTCATGTACGGTTGGATCCCATCCCGCCTGGTGCATCAACGACAGAGATTCGTCGCCTTCGAGTAGCCAAACGTTCACCGCCTGGCACTCCAGGACCTCACGGAACTTCGAGCCGATGATGGGCAGAAGCTGATCGAGCTCCAGGGTCGAACCGAACACCTTCTCCAGATCGTAAAGTTGCGTGATTCGGGTTATCGACGCGAGTGCATTGTTGCGTTCCTGCTCATAATCGACGGCATTGGCCAGTGCGCTTCCCCCGATGTCGGCCAGGGTTTGCATCCAAGCGAGATCAGGTTCGCGGAGCAGGTCCCCAAAGCTGAGAATCTCTATCGTGCCGACCAACGCTTCTTGCTTCTTGAGCGGGAGATAAGCGAGAGAATTCACGGTACGACGTACGTGCAGATGCGCGTACTGTTCGCGAACCAGAGACTTTCCAGAGAGGACGACGGCCAAGGCATGGGCGGCAACCGTGCCGAGAGCCCCTTGCTCAAGAGGTACCGCGGTATCGGCAACCGTCACTTCGCCGGCGGAAGCCTGTGACACCCAGACGGGTTGGCCTTCACTTTCGCCCAGCAGATAAACGTTGGTGGCGGTCCCCGGAAGCAGCTCGGTTACCGCACGCGCAAGAATCCGCGCGCGGGGTATGACCTCCCGATTTTCCAGAAGTTGGGCCGAGAGCGTAGCGACATCCACAGCTACCATCGGCCTCTGGGTTGGCATGACAAGGCCCCGAAGTGACGCAAGCACGAACCGAGCTGGCCGAAGCCCCTATTGCAAATTGCAGAGGCTTCTTCTAAGTTGAGTGACTCTAGCAAAGCGGCGTTCGCGGTGTCAACGCCTGCTGCAGGGTTTCGCGAAAAAGGGGGGGGAATGGACATCGATGTTCGCAGTCAGGGAGTGGTAAAGGTCATCAAGTTGCGGGGTAGACTGAGCTTGGGCGAAACCGTGGATCGGCTGCGGGCAACGATCGAGGACCTGCTGGGCGCCGGCAATAAACAATTGGTGCTAGACGTCGAGGAATTGAATATGGTCGACTCCAGCGGGATCGGCTTGCTCACCCGATGCCTGACGAACGCCAAGCAGCAAGGTGGTTCGCTGAAGCTGGTCAATCCTTCCAAGTTCGTGATGCAGACCCTGAAGCTGGTAGGTATTCTCCCCCTGTTTGAAGTATTTCAGGATACGGATGCGGCTGTGGCTTCATATCAGTAAACGATCGGGGGCGATTTTCCCTTGTCTCAGGATCTGAGACGCTTAGTGGGGAAAAGTGATTCCACTTGCGTTCACAGCCTGATCTGGGGGACCATCTCCTCTATAGGCGTGTCTTCCCGAGCTGCAGTCGATCCCGAAAGGAAACTCTCCCCCTCCGCGGCGAAGTTGCGCCTGCTGAAGCGTCTTCGCTGTACGCTGAAATACGAGAAACTGGCGTGGGGCTCGGGCGCGACACTGGTCGCCGGCGTCGATGAAGTGGGCCGGGGATCGCTGTTCGGGCCCGTGGTCGCCGCCGCTGTCATTCTCGATTCCAGCTATCGCATTCGCGGGCTGCGCGATTCCAAGCTTCTTCAAGCGGAGCGGCGAGAGGTTCTGGCAGCTCGGATTCGCGAACACGCTGTCGCTTGGGCGATCGCGGCAGTCGATGCTGCCCGCATCGACCAAATCAACATTTATCACGCTTCGCGGTTGGCAATGAAGGAGGCGGTCGCGCTGCTGAAACCCGCCGCCGATCATCTGCTGATTGACGCCATGAAGCTCGACTGTGACGTGCCGCAACACGCTATCATTCACGGCGACGCCCTGTCGGCGTCAATCGCCGCGGCTTCGATCGTTGCCAAAGTGGAACGCGATAGCATGATCCGCGAATGGGACCCGGTGTTCCCGGTCTACGGTTTGCGCTCCAACAAGGGATACAGCACTCCCAAACATCTGGCGGCCTTGCGAGAGTACGGGCCCTCGCCCCTGCACCGGCAGTCCTTCGCTCCGGTGTGGCAGGCACCGGTGCCCCAGGAGGTTCTCGAATTCATGCTGCAGGATTCGGGTGGCAAGGAAACCGAGCTTACCGAAGCTGAAAGCGGGTAAGACTGCGCAGCTTGCGAGCACACTCCGCCCGGATGGAGGACGGATCCCCGGGATGCTCACTTCACCACGCTCCAGAAAATCAGCCTGTCCGGGCCGCTTCCGAGCAAAACGGATGAACATTGGCTAGGACAAAAGCTGTCGAAGGCAGTTGATAACTTCCGTGGGTTCGGGCCGGTCGGTGTAATCGGGGTTTACCCAGGCGTGGAGGACCGGGTGGTGCATTGAGGGGCGGACCTCGCCTGAGCGCGGCCGAACGGAACCATCGCCCGCGTGCCCAGAGCCGATGATGTAAGTTGCCGGAATGGGCAATTCCCAACTGTTCTCGCCGTTAACTGAAGGCAAGTTGATAAAGGCTCGGCCATAGATCTCCTGCTGCTCAGCGGGCACCCGGTAAACCAGCCCGAACTGACGAGCCAGCTTGTTTTCTCGATCGCTCAACACTGGAAAGCGCAACTTATGCTGATCCGCCATGAGAAAGGACTGGTGCACGGTTTGGGGTGAAATGGCAACCAGCGAAGCGCCCAGTCTCTCGATGTGTGGATGCGCCGCGTTCATGGCTTCCATTTGGCCGACACAAAACGGACACCATCGCCCGCGGAGGAAGCACACGACCAGGGGGCCGCGTTCCAGGAGATCGGCAGAGCGAACCAGCTTGCCGGTGCCATCCATAAGCTCGAACCCGGGAATCTCGCTGCCCACCAGCAGGGCCCGTTCCGCGATTCCTGATCGGGTTAATTCCGAAACCACGCCTCTATGAACCGAAAGCACCCCAGGTGGAACGTACTTGGCTATAAGCTCCTTGCGCTCAGCATAGATTTCGCGCAGGCTCCGGGTGGCCTGTCCTGCGGTTTCTTCGTCTAGGGAACGCCATTTCATCAAGAGGTTCCTCGGTTAGCCCTCCGCCGTCTGTCGCCTCAACTGCGTCGTTTTGGCAAGCGGTATTGTGGAACGGCCGCCAACCTGCCCTCAGACAAGTCGAGAGGTCCAGTTCTCCTATTCTCCGTTAAGAAGTAAGTCTCGTCACTTCGAGACCCTTTCCAATAGGCAGCGTAATCGAATCCACTCCCGGCCGGCTTCGCACGTGCGCGACGTAATCGCTCAGCGAATGCGAAACAATGTTGTCGGCAACCGCAATTCCTCCCGGCGCGATCTTTAGCAGGTCGAAGAAGCGAATGTAATCTTCCTTTTCGCAATCGATGAGCGCGAAATCGACCTCGCCGAGGGTGGGTAAGATGTTCCGAGCATCGTCACAGACGTAATGGACAAATTGATCGAGACTCAGGCGCTTTAACGTCTCGAGCGACTCGGCCTGACGCGAAGACTCGATTTCAATCGAAGTCAGTCGCCCTTGCGTTTCCCGCGCCGCCGCCGCCAGGGCAATGGTCGAAATTCCACTCGATCCCCCGATCTCAACCATCCGTCTCGCGCCCACGCCCGCGGCCAACGCGCACAGAAACTCCGCGCTCGGTGGTTCCAGATTGCGATGCCTCTCGGCTTGGGGCAGGCCCTTCGCATCCTGATCAAGTTTTCGTTGCCACAAGCGTGCGATAGTTATGCGTTCAGATTCTCCTAACAAGATGTCTCCTGTTTTCCGACTGTGCTGGGTGCTCGAAACGCCCAGTAGTGAAGAGGATGTTTCCTGCATTCATGGGTTAGCGGATCGCGATGGCTGAGCGCTAAGAAAATCTCATGCCCGCCAGCTTGCGCATCATGTTGCCCTTGCCCATCTGCTTGAACATCTTTCGCATCTGCGCGTACTGGCGGAGAAGGTGATTCACTTCCTGGATCGAGGTTCCGGATCCGCGGGCGATGCGCTTCCGTCGACTGCCATTGATCACGTCATGATGGGCACGCTCGTAGGCGGTCATCGAGTTGATGATGGCCTCGACACGATTGATCTGCTTCTCGTCAACCTTGTCGGCGTGTTTCTGCAATCCTGCGAATGGGCCAATGCTGGGCAGCATGCCCATGAGATTCTGGATTGAGCCCATCTTCCTTACCTGCCGCAACTGGTCGCGAAAATCCTCCAGCGAAAAACCATCACCGGAAAGGGCACGCGCGGCGACTTCCTGCGCTTTCTTTTTGTCGACTGTCTGCTCGGCGCGCTCGATCAGCGAAAGAATGTCGCCCATGCCGAGAATGCGTGAGACGATGCGGTCGGGATGGAACGGTTCGAGCGCATCGTACTTTTCGCCGACGCCGATGAACTTGATGGGCGCGCCCGTAACTTGGCGGATCGAAAGCGCCGCACCGCCACGCGCGTCGCCGTCCATTTTGGTTAGCATCACGCCCGTGAGAGTGAGCTTTTTATGGAACTCATCGGCAGAGCGGACGGCATCCTGTCCGGTCATGGCGTCGGCGACGAACAGAATTTCCGATGGGTTCAGCAGCCGCTTCAGCGATTGCATTTCTTCCATCAGCTGATCGTCGATATGCAGACGCCCGGCGGTGTCGACGATGAGAACGTCGCAGCCCGTGTTGACGGCCTCGCGGCGCGCTTCCTTCGCGAGGCGCTCGACGGTCGCAGGGTTCGCTTCCGTCACTTCACCGTGATAAATCTGCGCCTTGATCGCCTGCGCTACCACTCTCAACTGCTCCCGCGCGGCCGGTCGATAGACGTCAACCGAAACTAGCAGGGGACGGTGCCCGCCCTGCTTAAACCAATGCGCCAGCTTGCCCGAGGTGGTGGTTTTGCCGGAACCCTGGAGGCCGGCCATGAGGACAATGGTCGGCGGCTGGGAGGCGAACTTCACTCGCGCGGTGTCTTTGCCCAGAATTTCAACGAGTTCGTCGCGGACGATCTTGATGACCTGCTCACCCGGAGACAGCGCGGTCATGACCTGCTGTCCAACCGCCTTCGCCTGCACCTGGTCGATGAACTGTTTTACGACTTTGAAGTTGACGTCCGCTTCGAGCAATGCCAGACGCAGCTCGCGCAGCGTGTCCTGCATGTTCTCTTCATTGAGAACCGCCTGCCCGCGCAGCGATTTGAATGTACGTTGAAACCGTTCCTGAAGATTCTCAAACATAAAGGATAGTCAATATTTTAGCAGCGCACCCTCACTGTCCCCATGCCGCCCGTAGCCGGCTGCCCCTTGTAAAAGCAGACCGGATTGGAATCCCTGGTCGTGATCACGTAGTCGTCGCGGCGGCGGCCGAGTTCCGCTTGGAGCTTCGCGAACTTCCGCGCACTCTTTCGTGCGAGAATCCATCTTTCGCGATAACCACTGCAGCTGTGCTCAGACGGTTTGATGACTCCTGGGGTACATATTTAACGCGCCTTCTGCGCCCAATTCCACGCGGTGCGGATGATGTCGTCGAGTGAGCGCCGGGCCCTCCATTTCAGCAGGCTTTCCGCGAGCGATGGATCGGCAACCAACTCGGCGGGATCCCCGGCGCGGCGCGGGCCGATGTGAATTGGCACCTTATGTTCGGTGACCTGCTCCACTTTCGCGGCAACTTCTTTCACGGAGTAGCCCTGGCCGGTGCCGAGGTTCATGGCAGCCGAATCCGCCTTGGTCAGATACTCGAGCCCAAGCACGTGCGCCTCGGCGAGATCGTTTACGTGAATGTAGTCGCGAATGCAGGTACCATCGGGCGTGGGGTAGTCGTCGCCGAAAATCTCGAGCGCCGCACGCTTGCCGCGAATTGCGTCAAAGATGAGAGGAATGAGGTGCGTCTCCGGTTCGTGCTTCTCGCCAATGCTGCCGCTATCATCGGCTCCGGCGGCATTGAAATATCGGAAGCTGACGTATTTCAGTCCGTAGGCGCGACCATAAGCCTCGAGCGCGTTTTCAAACGCGAGTTTCGTCGCACCGTAGGGATTCACCGGCTGGCGCGGATTGCCTTCTGTTATTGGTACTTTGACCGGATTACCGTACACCGCGCAGGTAGAAGAAAAGATGAATCTGCGCACCCGCGACTCCATCACGGCATCGAGTAGCGCGAGCGCCGCTGTTACATTGTTGTGGTAGTACTTCTTAGGATTGGTGACCGACTCGCCCACGTACGCGTGCGCCGCGAAGTGCATGACCGCGTCGCAGCGTCGGAGGATGGGGGCAAGTTTCGCCGAATCGGCGATGTCGCCGACGACAAGGTCAAATCCCTCGGCGAGCTCGCGATAGCCGGTCGAAAGGTTATCGTAGATGATCGCGTCATACCCTCGGCTGCGAAGAACACGAGCAGCATGGCTTCCAATGTATCCGGCTCCCCCAACCACGAGAACGGCCAAGCTCTCCTCCTCTGTTTTCTCCCGGACATGATACTTGAGCGCGGGTATCTGCAGGTGGTCGGGCGTATTGCAGGAATCAACTCGCAAACTGGCGGCAAGGGGAAGGTCAGTGCTTGGCGCGAGCCGAACGCGGCGGAACATACGGCGTCTTTTCCGGGGGGAAGTTCGTGCTGAAATATTCGATCAAGGGGTCGCGGTCTGAAGGGTTGAGGATGGCGCCCCACTTCACCATCTTGTCGACTTCCTTCGTCCACGCGGCCCTGCTTAATCTTTGCTGCACAATGATGCTCGAATCATGACATCTGGTACAGGCGGCCTGCGCTTTCTTTTGCATGTCCCCTGCAGGCAGAATGGCGGGTGAAGTGGGTTCCGTGCAAAAACATTCCCCGCAAGCCAGCATCAGCAATGCCAGCGCTACGATTTTATCCCTCCACATGAACCATTACCTTGTCGATCGCATTGTAAAGATAGCCGCTCGGATTCCACATGGCCGTCTCGGGCTGAACTCGGCCCTGACTGTCCGTGGCGCGGGACATGATCACGCAGTCGCCGGAAATAGAAGGCTGCCAGCGATAGCTCCACAGCCGCCACGCGTAACGGGATTGCTCGTTCGCCAGTACGGCCGGGCTCCAGTTCGTTCCTCCATCACTGGAAACTTCGACTTTCACAATATCGGCCTCGCCGGCCCACGCAACGCCGTGAATCTCGAGCGCACGCGCCTTTATATGCTGGCCTTCCCCGGGAGTCACGATCATCGACTTTACATTCAGCGCGGTAAGGGGATGTGTGTCTTCGGGAGCGACGGCAGCGCCTGGCGCAACTGGCTGATTCGGGAACCGGTATCCCGGCTTCATGAAATTGCCGTCAAATTCCTTATCGAGCACTTTGATTTCGGTCAGCCATTTGCACGATGCTGCGCCGATCCAGCCAGGGGTGAGGGCCCGCGCCGGAAAGCCGTGGTGTGGTGTCAAGCTTGCATTGTTCCTGTGCGTGGCCACCAGCGTGTCCCGATCCATGGCTTTTTCGATTGGGATGCTGCGAATGAACGGCGGCACGTTCCCGCGAACTTCGTCGAGGCCGCGAAACATTACGTGTTTTCCGCTGCTCTTTACGCCGGCTCGTTGCAAAATGTCCGCGAGTCTCGGCCCGGTA
>Ga0126381_100004818_pt1 | contig 14729 bp, 14 predicted proteins | sample PanSoiMetPlot_28_FD_96465 | JGI IMG/M metagenome (GOLD analysis project Ga0126381, IMG submission 96465) | Tropical forest soil microbial communities from Panama - MetaG Plot_28 | ecosystem: Environmental > Terrestrial > Soil > Tropical forest > Bulk soil | place: Panama | collected 2016-02-17
ATCGATCATGGCGAAAGCTGCTACCGGTAATTCCGCTCCCAAGAAGGCGCCGAGCAAGACGGAAGTCCTCACCGCCATCGCTGAGGCGACGCAAACCAACAAGAAGACCGTCCAAGCCGTGCTCGACGCGCTGGGCACCGAAATCAAGAAGGCCCTTGGCCCGAAGGGCGCCGGCGTCTTCCAGATCCCCGGCCTGGTGAAGATTGAGCGCAAGAAGGTCCCGGCTCGTCCGGCTCAGAAGAACGTGCCGAATCCCTTTAAGCCCGGCGAGATGATGGACCGCCCGGCGAAGCCCGCCTCGACGAAAGTCAAGGTCCGTCCGCTGAAGAACCTCAAGCAAATGGTGTAGGTCAGGCGTACGGCACGCTGTGCGTGCCTGAATGCCGCGACAAGCTGCGTTCGGCGCGGGTCTGCTGGCCCCGCCGAAACGACCGACCGAAGGTCTCCGTCGAGCAAACCCCGAAGCATCCCCTGACTCGTAAAACCAATCCGGCCGCTCAACCCGCGGATGCCGCGCATCTCAGGTCGAGCGGCCGATTGTGCGCGCGGAATGAGCGGAATGATCGACTGTTATTCTGCGTTTCATTGGGCCGTGTATAATGACGTTGAGGTGGACGATGCCAATTGTGCTTACCGACGAACTTCGCCATGCCTTCCATCAAAACGGCGACAAGCCCGTCGAGTTAACTGACTGCGAAAACCGGCGCTACATCTTGCTTTCCGCCGACGATTATCTGCGGTTGATCCGGCAATCCGAGAACGAAATAATCGACCCCTCATTCTACGAGGCGGGCGAGTTCATCCCGGAGTCGAAGTGAGCAGCATCGTTCGCGATTGCCCTTTCTTCGATCGCCCGACTTATGTCGAAGTTGCGGGCGAGCACATCGATATCTTGCCGTTTCAAATCGTAGTTTGGGTCAGCCTTCAAGTCGGCGACAAAATGACTCCGAGGTTTCCTGCGATTCTCGATACTGGTAATTCGTTCAGTTTTTCAGTGCGCGAGGAACAGCTCAATCGCTGGGCTCAGATTGACGTCAACTCCCTTCCCCGAGCTGGAACAATTGAGATCAATAAGCGGAAGCACGCTGTCCTCGAAGCGGGCCTTGCTCTCTATCGAAACAAGCGAGGTCAAAGAGACGAAGTGAGTGGAACGACGCTTTTGGATCTGCCGCGTGGGTTCGCGGTTTACGCCGTCGGGGATGCGCTGGCGCCGCGCTTGCCGCTATTAGGGTTGCGAACACTCGTTCATAATCGCCTGACGACTAAGATCGATGGACGACGGTTGTTGATTTCGATATCCAGTCCGCTGTTTTAAAGGCGATGCGCCTAATCGGCCCTTGAACGCCGTCGCTATTTCCAACACAATAACCTGCTTCGCAAGGCGCAAGTCTCGCGAGCGGACAGGTAGCTCAGTTGGTAGAGCAACGGACTGAAAATCCGTGTGTCGCCGGTTCAATCCCGGCCCTGTCCACTGTCGGATTGATCGGAAACGCCGCAGTAACGCGGCGTTTTTCGTCGAATCTGAACCGAATCACATCGGGCTGCGAAGATTCTTCGAAAATGAGCGATAATCCATACGAGTCCCCGAAGGCGGCACTGCGACCGCGCAAGACCATATGGCGCGCCTATCGAGATCGCTTGGACTATTTTGAGAAGCGTCTCGCAAATGGTCCGACGTGGTTCGTCGAATGCTATGGCAAGCGCGTGGCGGTGTTATCCGAATGCAAGTATGTCGATATGTTTTGGTATCGCTATCGCGTGACGCCGCTCGCAGACAACGAAGAAGAACGTCGAATCGTCTTAAGTAGAGACTTCTGGGACCCTGACACAGCGATCAAAGAGAAATATGCCTTTGTGAATTGTGATACCGAAATCCCTGCGAATTACGTTCTTTTGGGCGGGCGACAGTCGTATTCTGCTCCGTTCGTCATGGCCCGCGGCCTTTGGGGTCCAATGAAATACACATTGCGGCATTGGGACCGCATTGCGTTGTGCGTGCGGCGGCTATTGCAGGGACGCGTTGGGGCCAAGCGTCAGCCGCCGTCTGTTGCCAATTCGGCTCGTGTCGCGTAGCTTGTTTGAGCGCCTCTCCGGCACGCGAAGCGTGCCCTACTCGTCCCTAGCCCCTGGCCCCTGTCATGCCTCGCAACATGGTCGTCGCTCAAAGCGGCGGGCCGAGTCCGGTGATCAATAACAGCTTGCGGGGCATTGTGGAGACGGCCCGCGAGTTGGCGAGCATTGGCACGGTTTACGGCGCGCGACATGGGATTGAGGGGGTGCTCAAAGAAGAGTTGCTCGATCTTTCGGCGCAGCCGGCTGAGGAAATTTCGCTCTTGCGGGTCACGCCCGCGGCCGGGTCGATCGGCACTTGCCGATACAAGCTCAAGCCCGCTCAGACCGAGGATTTCGAGCGGGTGATCGAGGTGTTCAAGGCCCACGGGGTCGGATACTTCCTCTACATCGGCGGCAACGATTCGATGGACACGGCTCACAAAGTGGCCCGGCTCGCGCACGAGCGAGGGCTGGATCTGGTGGCCGTCGGAGTGCCCAAGACAATCGACAACGACGTCGGGGACAGCGAGTTCAAACTGATCGACCACACGCCCGGCTACGGCTCGGTTGCCAAGTATTGGATGCACGCGGTGCAGAATGCTAACGAGGAAAACTCTGGCTCATCGCCGGCCGACCCCGTGCTCGTCATGCAAGCGATGGGACGGAAGATCGGGTTTATTCCCGCGGCCGCGCGACTGGCCGATCCGGGGCGCGAGATGCCGCTGCAAATCTACTTGGCCGAAAGCCCCTGCTCGCTCGAGCAGCTTGCGGACCGAGTGAACGACGAGTTGCGGCGCTCGGGGCGATGCCTCGTCGTCGTGAGCGAGGGTTTTGATGTCGGCAGCCTGGGCGAGCTGCGGGATTCGTTCGGGCACGTGCAATTCAGCGCGAGCCAAATGACGGTCGCTCAAATCGTAGTGAACTATCTCAATCGCGTTGGGCTAGCCTGCAAAGGGGCGGCGCGGGGGAACGTGCCGGGGACCGATCAGCGGCATGCGGTGGCGCTGGCCTCGACCGTCGATCTCGAAGAGGCGTATCGCAGCGGCCAGATGGCGGCGCTTTTGGCCGGCCGTGGCGAAAGCGGTTTCATGGCCACGATCCTCCGCGATCCGGGGCCGATCTATCGAGTGCGGTACGACAACGTGCCGCTCGAGCAAGTGGCGGCCAGCGAACGAAGCTTCCCGGCGAATTGGATCGCGGCAGGCGATTATGATGTCACTGACGATTTCGTAAGCTACGCGCGGCCCCTGGTCGGCGAAGACATGATCAGCCTGCCGCTCATCGGCGGCCGGCAGCGGCTGGCGCGATTGAAACCAATTTATGCCGAGCAAAAGTTGGCGAAGTATGTGCCGCAAGCGGACCGGAAGTGAGGGAGATAGCTAGCCCGTGCGATACTTCTTCACCCTCACCCCGGCCCTTTCCCGTCAAGGGAGAGGGAGAAACACGCGGGCTGAAGCCCATGCTACACGCGAAGCGTGCCCTACTCTGACCCTCAACCCCTGATCCCTGACCCCTGGCAATGTTCGATCTCGATCCGCAGCATGAATTCCTCGTTGGCATCGATTCCGATGGCTGCGCCTTTGACACGATGGAGGTGAAGCACAAGGAGTGCTTCATCCCGAACATCATCAATAGTTACGAGCTGCAAGGGATCAGCAAATATGCCCGCGAGGCGGCGGAGTTTGTCAATCTGTACTCCAAGAGCCGCGGGATCAATCGCTTTCCGGCCCTCATTGAAACACTCGAGTGGCTGCAAAAGCGGCCCGAGGTTCGGGCTCGCGGGGTGAAGATCTCAATTCCCGAGGGGTTGGTCGCGTGGATGAAGTCGGAGACGAAGCTCGGCAACCCGGCGCTCAAGGCGGCGGTCGAAGCGACCAGCGATCCCCATCTCAAGCGGGCGCTTGCTTGGTCGGTCGCGGTGAATGAGGCCGTCGCGCGGATCGTCCGCGGCGTGCCACCGTTTCCGTATCTCCGCGAGAGCATGGAGAAGCTCGTGCCGGAGGCGGATTTAATTGTGATTTCGGCCACGCCAAACGAAGCCCTGACGCGCGAATGGGAGGAGCACGATCTGGCGCGTTATGTTCGCGCGATCTGCGGGCAAGAGATCGGCACCAAGAAGGAATCGCTCGCAGTCGCCCGAAAGTATCCGCCGAATCACGCCCTGATGGTCGGTGATGCTCCCGGCGATTACAGCGCGGCGATGGCCAATCAGGCCCTGTTCTTTCCGATCAACCCAGGCGCGGAAGAAGCAAGCTGGAAGCGATTCCATGACGAAGGGATCGATCGCTTCCTCGCCGGCACCTTCGCGGGCGAATATCAACAGAAACTGCTCGACGAATTCGACCGCTTCCTGCCCGAGAAGCCGCCCTGGCCGGTGGTGGACGGTGCTTAACACAAAGGGCACGAAGGGACGCACAAAGGGCACGAAAAGGATTGAACCACGGATTACACTGATTTCACGGATGCAGATTCCGATTGATGATCGACGGCCAACTCTTGTTTGATCTCAATCCGTGTCATCGGTGTAATCCTTGGTCTGCTTCCTTAAGCGGCGATTCGGCCAGCTTCAAAGAAAAACGCCTCGCAACGCCATGGGCCGGCGCCGCGAGGCGTCCTGTTTTCCTCATCGAGCGGAGCAAGAAAGCCTGCCAAATTCGGTGGCACCGATGCTAGGCTTTTTCTCGTTTCGCTTCCCAATCGCGGCTGTTGGTTTGGCCGTTGCGATCGGTTTCGATCTTGCCCTTGATCGTGTCTCCCTCGACTTTGCCGTTGTATTTCGAGGTGATCTTGTTTCCATTCCGCTCGCGGACGACGCTGAACGAGACGGCGCCGTCTTTAAAGCTGCCGTCGGTGATCTCGGTATCGCGAGTGCCCATCGTGATCGTTCCCGTCAGCTTGTCGCCATCCTGCTTGAGCTTGAGCGTCACTTCGCGGGTGTTTCCGCCACCCATCGTGGTCCATTTCCAAGTGCCGGTCGGGCTGTCTTCGGCTCGGGCGATCCCGGCCATCGCAAGGATTGCCAACACGATCGGCGCTACCAGAAGTCGTTTCATCGCATTACCTCCAGTTTGTCACGGTGGATGACAAGACCTGCCGCTCGTCGCGGTGACAAGGCGGCATCTCGCCTGCCGGGCATCCTAACAGCCGGGCAGGCGGCATTCAACGATCCGATGTGGAAATCATCTCACTCTCGAATCAAATCCCGCACGGTCATGCCCGAGGGGATCATCGGCAGGACGTGCTCTTGATAGGGGACTTCGACGTCGAGCACGAAGGGACCGTCGTAGGCGATCATCTCGCGGAGGGCGTCGCTCAGCTCCGATTTCTTCTTGACGTATCGCCCGCCGCAGCCGAAGCCTTTGGCGATTGTGACGAAATCGGGATAGCGCTCGGCGTTTCCAAATCCGTCGCCCCCTTCCCCCGTCGCTTCCGGATGATCGATCGGACCGAGGTAAGTGTGCGCCCGGTTGCCCTTGAAGAATCGATCTTCCCACTGCACGACCATGCCGAGGTGCTGATTATTGAGCAGCATCACTTTGACGGGCAGCTTTTCGCAGTAGCAAGTGGCCAGCTCCTGGATGTTCATCATGAAGCTGCCGTCGCCATCAATATCGACGACGAGCTTATTGGGATGGGCCGCCTTGGCGCCGATCGCAGCTGGCAGGCCGAATCCCATCGTCCCGAGACCGGAGCTAGAAAGAAACGTTCGCGGATGCATGAACTTGAAGAACTGGGCCGCCCACATCTGATGCTGCCCAACGCCGACGGTGACGATCGTGTTCTCGCCGCCGGTGATCCGCGATAGTTCTGCGATGGCGTGCTGCGGCAGAATGCCGTCGAAGCCGGCGTCGTAGTGGAGCGGATCGTTGCGCTTCCACTCGGCGATCTGATCGTGCCACGGCGTGAGATCGGCCGTCGGCGGCTCGACGACCTTATTTAACTCGGCCAGGGCATATTTCACGTCGCTGACGATTGGAATATGGGCCAACTTGTTCTTATTGATTTCCGAGGGATCGATATCGATGTGCACGATGAAGGCGTGCTTGCAAAATTCTTCCTTTTTGCCCGTGACGCGGTCATCAAACCGCACTCCGAGAGCAATCACGAGGTCAGCCGCGTCCACTGCGTAGTTCGAGTACACGCTGCCGTGCATTCCGAGCATGTCGAGCCAGAGCGGATCGTCAGCCCGCACCGCGCCGAGGCCCATAACGGTGGTGGTGACCGGAATGCCGGTCTTATGAATGAGCGTGCGGAGTTCCTCGCTCGCCTCGCCGGAGAGGACGCCGCCGCCGGCGTAAATGATCGGCCGTCGCGCCCGCTTGATGGCCGCGACAACTTGCGCGATTTGCTCGGGCATCGCGCGGCGCACGTCAACGCGATAGCCGGGCAAGTTCATCGGCACGTCGTAGTCGGGCACGATCTGCGCTTGCTGCACGTTCTTCGGCAGATCGACGAGCACGGGACCCGGCCGCCCGGTCGTCGCGATGTGAAACGCCTCGCGCATCACGCGGGCGACGTCGTTCGCGTCGGTCACCAAATAATGATGCTTCGTGATCCCGCGGCAGACTTCGACGATCGGGGTTTCCTGAAAAGCATCGGAGCCGATCACAGGCGTGCCCACTTGGCCGGTGAGCGCGATGAGCGGGATGCTATCCATCTTGGCGTCGCCGATTGCGGTCACGAGATTGAGCGCCCCGGGACCGCTCGTCGCCATGCAGACGCCGGGCTTGCCGGTCGAGCGGGCATAGCCCTGCGCGGCGAAACTGCCTCCCTGTTCGTGCCGCGGCAGGATGGTTCGCAGGCGGTCTTTGAATCGAGTGAGCGATTGGTGAAGCGGCATGCTCGCGCCGCCCGGATAGGCGAAGATCACTTCGACGCCATGATTTACCAACGATTGAACGACGACATCGGCGCCGGTCACAAGTTGATTTGTAGTGCGGTGTTTCGTCGCTGTCGCCACGTTGGTCCTCAAGCCGAGAATAGGGACGTTAATCGGGGTTGGCTCGTGCCAAACCATCTAGGATACGCCGCCGCCCGACGACTGGCAACGGGAATGCTACCGTCGGCGCGTGCGCGAAAGCGGCTTGTCCAGCAACAGACTTGCCGAGCAGATTGACAACGGGGGACAATGAAACCGCCGGACGCGATTCATTCCACCGCGGACAACGCAGCGTGCGCAGATGAACGAGACAAGGTATGCCGTCTCTACGCTCTGTGTTTTCTCCGCGGTTAAGGAATCTCCGGCCGTGACCTGCTGCACTTAGCCCAATCGGAGACAATCTCATGAGCCATTTTTGGGAACGCACCGGGACGGTCTTGGGCCGATTTCTGCTTGGTCTCATTTTCCTGGCCAGCGGAGTTGGCAAGGCCATGACTTTCAATGACACGGTCGAACACGTCAAAGGAGTCATGACCGGCGCGGGGATTCCGGAAGGGGCCGTCGCACCGCTGATTGTGGTGGCCATCGTCTTTGAGATCCTCGGCTCGCTGACGATAATCCTTGGGCTCTTCACACGCTTCGGGGCGATCCTGTTAATTGTTTTTCTAATCGTTGTTTCGCCAATCTTTCACAGATTCTGGACGTTAGACCCAAAGACACCGCAATACCAGGATCAAATGGCCAACTTCATGAAAAATGTCGCGATTCTCGGCGGCATGCTCATTTTGCTCGCCCGCGGCCCCGGCTTGTGCAGCATCGACAATCTTTGGCGCAAAAAGGTTCAGGCCACTCCTTAGTGTTGGCTTCGAACCACGCTAATCGGGAATCGTTCTGATTGTAATTTTTGCCGGCGCGCTTCACCCTTACCCCGTTCGACCGGCTCACGGCAGGCCGGCCCTCTCCCATCCGTTTGACAAGCTCAGGGCAGGCGAGGGAGAGGGAGTGACGCGTGGGCTGAAGTCCACGTTACTCCCCGACAGCGCTGATTTGCCGAGTTAGTCGCACCGCCCAAAGATTCCAAATCGGCGAGCCAGGATCCGCGGCCCTTGCATCCGCGAGCACGGCGAGCGCTTCGCTCTGTCGGCCTGCCGCCGCCAGCGATTGAATCCATGTTCGGTAAATATGCCGTAGATTCGTATGGAAGGGTTCGTGATCCGGCGCCTCGGCCAGTCCACGATTTAATAGCGAAATGGCTTCCTGAAACCGGCCGTCCGCTCCCAGCGCCAGCGCCCAATTGTTGATTGAGGCCAACAAGTTCCCGGCGGCCGTTTCATTGTCGGGATCGAGCCGCAAGGCGCGGACGTCCACCGAAACCGCCTCGGCGAATCGCTTCTCATTCAAGAGATCGACGCCGCGGTTGTAATAGATCACGGCCACAAGCGCGGCGGGTCCAATCTCGCGCCGAGCCGTCTGCCGGTCGGCCGCCGCGTCGCGGGCAAGCGCCGCCCTCTCCGCCTGCTCGCGCATCGCGGGAGTCAACTCGAACCAATTGGGGCACGTGGTTTCGATATCGAACTGCTCGCCGCCGATCGCCAGCGAGCACATCGCATGACGCGGCCGTTCGATTGGATGCACCGTCAAACCGCAATCGCCGGCCAGCGCGGTAAAGAGCACCGTGGCGCTTGCGCAATTGAATCTGCCATCGGTCAAAGGACAGATTAGCTCGGTCGATTGGGCGTCATATCCGCCTGTGAGAATCTCGCGGTGCAGGAACTCGAAGAGCGCGCGTGCCCGCGCGAGTGGCGTTGTTTGCCGTTCCGCAAGGTGCTGCGCCGCCGCCGACAACCCGGCATACTTCTGGCGATAAAGGTCGAGTGTCTCACGATTCGCGCCGCTGGCCACGAGCGCGGCGTCGATCAAGGAGAAGCGCCCCAATTTCCCATCGGCCGCATCCACCAGCATCTGCGCCTCAAGCGGCGCAAGCGGCTGCGGGTCGGGAAACGAGACAGCGGCCCGCAAAAACCGCGCACCGAATAACGACGCAGTAAACGCGAACGCCGCGAAACAGGAGACGATGCCTCGTCGAGCAATCACCGTCATGAACGCTCTCTCGCAGAGCCTAGATATCGCCACAAAAAGATACGTTGCGAAAAAGCAACGTGCCGCCGTTTTACATCACTATTTGACGACTGATTGTTCGACGGCTGCGGGAAACTCCGGGTTTAACGGCCAAACCAGATGGCGGCGTCAGTTGTCAGTTGTCCGTGGTCAGTTGAGCGCAAGCGGAAAACAGATCGCTCGGCGGTCCGCTTGCGCACGATTGACAAGTGGTGACCACGGACGACTGACAAGTCAGAGCCTCATCGCCGTGAAGCCGCCATCGACGTAATAGGCGGCCCCCGTAATGAAGCTGCCAGCGTTGCGCGAGACGAGAAGCAGAGCCGCGCCGACCAGTTCCTCCGGCTCGCCAAATCGGGCCATCGGCGTTTGGGCCATGATCTGTGCCGTTCGCTCGGCAGTCAGAATCTTGCGATTCTGCTCCGCCGGAAAGAAGCCGGGGCAAAGCACATTCACGCGGATGTTGTGTGGCGCCAACTCGCGGGCCGTGTTTTGCGTGAGATTTACCACCGCGGCCTTCAGGCTGAATAAGCGAACACCCGCGAAAGCGGCAGATGAGCCGTCACACTGCCGATGTTCAGAATCGCCCCGCCCGTGCCGCTCGCGACCATGCGCCGAGCAAAGATTTGGCAGGCCAGGTGAGTGCTTGTCAGATTCGTTTGGAGCACACGATCCCAATCGTCGTCGCTCGCCTCGAGATACGAGGAGGCCGCATTTACTCCGGCGCAGTTTACAAGGATATCAACTCGCCCGGTTTCCTTGAGCGTCGCCGCGAGCAGCGCCTTAAGCGACTCGCGGCTCGTGGCATCGACGGCGAAAAACCTCGCCTTGCCGCCCAGCTTTTCAATAGCCCGCACCCGCTCCTCGCCCCGCTCCGCCCCGCGGCCTGCGACAACAACAAACGCCCCGGCCTTCGCCAGTCCTTCAGCCAGCGCCCCGCCGAGCACGCCTGTGGCGCCAATGACGACGGCGGTTTGACCGTCGAGGCCGAACAATTGCGTGAGATACTCGGCCGACATTTCACTTCGGAATAATGATCGTCTTCCTTAACCGCAGCCAGTCGCTGTGGAATGTGCCGGGCTTGTCGGTGCGTTCGTAGGTGTGGGCGCCGAAGTAGTCGCGCTGGGCTTGGAGCAAGTTCGCCGGGAGCCGCTCTGAGCGGATGCCGTCGTAGTAGGCCAGCGCTGTTGTGAACGCCGGGATCGGAATGCCGCGAGTTACGGCCTCGGCGACCACGCTTCGCCATGAGGGCTGTGCATCTTCGATCGCCTGCGTGAAATACGGCGCAAGTAGCAAGTTCTCGAGTTTCGGATCGGCGTCGAATGCTTCTTTGATCCGCTCCAAGAATCGCGCGCGGATGATGCAGCCGCCCCGCCAGAGCATAGCGATGCTGCCGTAATCGAGCGGCCAGTCGTGCTCCTTGGCCGCGGCGGCAAGCTGCACGAAGCCCTGGGCGTAGCTGCAAATCTTTGACGCATAGAGGGCGTGTCGAACGGCGGCGATGAATGCCTGGCGATCGCCTTTGAACGGCTTGGGCTTTGGTCCGTCGAGCACCTTGCTCGCTCGCAGGCGCTCGTCTTTGAGTGCAGAGAGGCAACGGGCGTAAACGGCCTCCGTCACGAGCGTGCTGGGCACTCCAAGATCGAGAGCCAACTGGCTCATCCATTTTCCGGTGCCTTTCGCGCCGGCTCGGTCGAGCACCATATCGACGAGCGAGTTGTCCGTGTCGGAGTCTTTGACGCTAAAGATGTCGCGGGTGATCTCGATTAGATAGCTGTCCAGCTCGCCGCGGTTCCACTCGCCGAAGACCTCGTACAATTCGTCGTTCGCCAGCCCCAGCACGTTCTTCAGCAGCCAATACGCTTCGCAGATCAACTGCATGTCGCCGTATTCGATGCCGTTGTGGACCATCTTCACGTAGTGCCCGGCGCCGCGCGGCCCGACCCAATCGCAGCAAGGGATATCGCGTTTCGCGCCGACCTTGGCGGCGATGGCCTGAAAGATTGGCTTAATGAGCGGCCACGCGGCGAGGCTTCCGCCGGGCATGAGGCTCGGGCCGAGCAAGGCTCCTTCTTCGCCACCGGAGACGCCGCTGCCGATGTAGAGCAGGCCCTTCGACTCAACGAACTTGGTGCGCCGCTCGGTGTCGGCGAAGTGCGTATTGCCGCCGTCGATGATTACGTCGCCGGGCGATAACAGCGGAATAAGCTGCTCGATGAGTGAATCGACAGCCGGCCCTGCCTTCACCATCAGCATGACCTTGCGCGGCTTCGAAAGCGAGGCGACAAGCTGCTCGAGCGAATAGCAGCCGGTGAAACGTTTGCCCGCGGCGCGGCCGGTGATCAACTCATCGACGACGCTCGTCGTGCGATTAAAGACGGCGATGCGATACCCGCGGCTCTCGACATTGAGCGCGAGATTCTCGCCCATCACCGCCAGACCGACCAGCCCAATGTCGCAGAGTTCTGTCATGCGGCTAAAGCTTTAACACAAAGAGCACCAAGGACGGCACAAAGGCCACGAACACTCTCTAAAGCTAACCACGGATTACACTGATAACACGGATGTTAATACATAGTGTTATCTAGGCCTCCGTGGGCTCCTTTACATCATCCGTGCATTCGGCGATTCTTCCCTTGTGCGCTTTGTGTCCTTCGTGTTGAAACGAAATTCGGCTAGGTCTCGTCCGAGCCACTCGATTCGCCGCGGCGTTCGCGGAGGCGGACGGCCTTGCCGACTCGATCGCGGAGGAAGTAGAGCTTCGCGCGGCGGACTACACCGGAACGCTTCACTTCGATCTTGGCGATCTTGGGAGAATGCAGCGGAAACTTTCGCTCCACCCCTTCGCCGGCCACGATCCGCCGAACGGTGAACATTTCGCGGCTCCCCGAGCCGCTGCGGGCAATGACGACGCCGTTAAAGATCTGAATTCGCTCCTTCTCTCCTTCGAGAATTCGCGTGTGCACGTCAACGGTATCGCCGATCGCAAACTTCGGCACTTCAGTCTTGAGGCTGCTCTTTTCAACAAGCGCCAGGATTTGTTGGCTCATGGTTTGACCTTTCGTTTCGCTGTATTTCTTTGATTAGGCCGTGGCACTTTGCGCGCCCTGTGAGTAGGTGAGTAAGTGAGTAGGATTGCTCATTTCGACGATCAAAGCGCCCCGTAGCCTACTCACTTACTCACGTACTCACCTACTCACTCTTCCTGCAGCAAATCCGCTCGCCGCTCGGCGGTCTTTTCGAGACTTCGCTCGAGCCGCCAGCGGGCAATTTGTTCGTGGTTGCCGCCGATCAACACGTCGGGAACCGTCAGGCCGCGATATTCGCGCGGCCGCGTGAATTGGGCATGCTCCAAAAGCCGTTTGTCGCCGGAAAAGGAATCGTTTGTCGCACTCTGTTCATCGCCGAGCACGCCCGGCACAAGCCGGATTACCGCATCGATCACCACCATCGCCGCCACTTCGCCGCCGCCGAGGATGAAATCGCCGACCGATAGTTCATCCGGCTCTAAAATCTGACGCACTCGATCGTCGAATCCCTCGTACCGGCCGCAAAGGAGCAGCAAACGCTTGTGGTGAGCCAACTCTTCGACGACCGGCTGTGTCAACCGCCGGCCTTGCGGAGTGAGCATTACCAGGTGCCCCGGATCGGAATCGCTCGCCCGCACTGCCTCGACGCATTCGACGACCGGCTCGACCTTGAGGATCATCCCCGGGCCGCCGCCAAACGGCCGATCGTCAACAACCTTATGCCGTCCTTTCGCCCAATCGCGAATGTTCGAAAGCCGCACTTCCACCAACCCGCGCTCGATCGCCAGCTTCAACAGGCTCTGGCTTAAATAGCCGGAGAAAATCTCCGGGAACAATGTCAGGACATCAAACCGCATGGCGACGTAAGGGGGGTCGGGAGTCTTTTTCGAGCCGCCGCTTTGCAAAGCGCCATTCCAGGGACCTAAGCGGCGGCTCGAAAAAGACTCCCGACCCCTTCGCGCCGCCAAAGTGCTCAGGACGATGCCGCCGGTTGCTCAGCCGGCGCCGGTTCAGTGCTCGGCGTCGGCTCGGCAGGCGCCGCTTCCGCCGCGGGAGCTGGTGGTTCCTCGGCTTTTTCCTTCTTCGGTTTCAGGACAAACGTCGGCGGTCCCGGATCGGGCACAGCCTTGGGCGCCGCCATCCGCTCTCGCGCCGCTTGTTGCTCTGCCGAGCGGATGCCTTCTGGACCATATTTCTTGATGAGGATGGCCACCTTGTCCGATGGCTTTGCCCCGACGCTCAACCAATACTTCAGCCGCTCGCCATTAATCGTGGTGCGGGCGTCGGTGTCGGCGATGTGCGGATCGTAGGTGCCAAGCTCCTCGATCACGCGGCCGTCGCGCGGGCTGCGCGAATCGGTCGCGCAGATCCGGAAAAACGACCGGTGCTTCCGCCCCATCCGTTTCATGCGAATTTTTACTGCCACACTCGTCTCCTGGTTCGCTAACTGCTGATCGCTAATCGGGTTCGCTCAAGGGGAAACTATTAAGGTACCAAATTGACGGTCTCGATGCGAGGCGGTTAGAGGCGTTTTTATGGCGCTTTTTATTAACACGAAGACCACGAAGCTACGCACCAAGGACGCGAAGTTGACGGGAATTAATCGTCATCTTTCGGCTTGCCGTTTTGGTCTTTGTTCTTCTTATCGCCGTGTTTTTCTTCGTATTTGCGGCGGCGGGCCTCTTTTTCACGCTGCTTTTTCATCTTCCGCTTTTCTTCGGGCGTAAGCCGTTTGCCGGTGCCTTGTTTCGGCTTGCCGAGTTTCGCACCGGGGTTCATCATCCCACCTTGCTGGAGTTCCTGCATCATCCGCATCCGCTCGCGAATCCCCTTGCCGGCCATGTTCTTCATCAGGGCGGCCATGCCGTCGAATTGCTTGACGAGATCGTTGACTTCGTGCGGCTCGACGCCCGCCCCTGCCGCAATCCGGCGGCGGCGGCTCGGATCAATCACGCGGCTGGGGTTTCGCCGCTCGTCGGCCGTCATCGAATCGATGATGCCGAACAGGCGGTTCATCTCCCCTTCAACATCCGTGTCTCCGAGCATATCGTTCAGCCCGCCCATGCCGGGGATCATGCCAAGCAATTTCGTGATCGGGCCAAGGCGGCGGGTCTGGCCCAGCATCTTGCGGAAGTCGTCGAGCGTGAACTCGCCCTTGCGAAGCCGCGCCTCCTGATCGGCGAGCACGTCTTGCTCGAGCTTTTGCTGGGCCTGTTCGACGAGAGTAAGCACGTCGCCCATACCGAGAATTCGCCCGGCCATTCGGTCGGGATGGAACTCTTCGAGGGCATCGAGATGCTCGCCAGTGCCAATGAACTTGATCGGCACACCGGTGACCGATTTGACAGAGAGCGCCGCGCCGCCGCGGGCGTCGCCGTCGAGCTTCGTCATGATCACGCCGTCGAGCTTTAGGGCATCTTCGAACGCTTTCGCGCTGTTCACGGCATCCTGCCCGGTCATGGCATCGACCACGAAGTAGATCTGGTCGGGATTGAGTTGTTTATCAATCCGCTTGAGTTGATCCATCAACTCTTCGTCAATGTGCAGCCGGCCGGCGGTGTCGAGAATCACGGCGCTGATGCCCTCGGCCCGCGCTTTCTTTACCGCGTTCTGGCAGACGAGCACGGGGCTTGTCGCGCCCCGCTCGGAAT
>Ga0126381_100004819_pt1 | contig 14728 bp, 13 predicted proteins | sample PanSoiMetPlot_28_FD_96465 | JGI IMG/M metagenome (GOLD analysis project Ga0126381, IMG submission 96465) | Tropical forest soil microbial communities from Panama - MetaG Plot_28 | ecosystem: Environmental > Terrestrial > Soil > Tropical forest > Bulk soil | place: Panama | collected 2016-02-17
ATCAGCTCGCCCGCGAATTTCTCGCGAATCGCGCCGCAGAAAGCTGTGGGCGGAACGAACGGACTAGCCATGCTTGCTCAGGTCGAGCAGGACATTGCCGAAACGGTGAATTTCCTCAATAGTGTTGTAGTGAACGAGCGAAGCTCTCACGGCGCCGGTTTCGATGCTCAATCCGAGGCGCTTCATAAGCCGCGGCGAATACAGGTGGCCGTCTCGAATGCCGATGTTCGCGCGGGACATCGCTTCCGTAACGTCCGCCGGAGCAACGCCTGGTAAGTTAAAGCATAGCGTAGGGACCCGTTCCTGGATTCTTTCTTTCCTGCTGACGCCATACACCGTGGCGCCGGCCTCGTTCAGCACTCGCAGCATCTCGAGCGAAAGCGTCTCCTCGTACTGGCGAATCGCTTTCATCGCTCGCGTGACGTTGCCGCGGCACGAAGAAAGCGACGTCGATGTGGACTTCCCCTCTCGTACTTCTCCAAGCGACGCCAAGTAAGAGATAGCAGCATCCATCCCGGCGACATTCTCATACACAAATGTTCCCGCTTCGATCTTTAGCGGCGGTTCATTGGGAATAAAATCCTCGCGGAATGTGGGAAGTTTCCGAAGCAAATCCTCTTTTCCCCACAAAAATCCCATATGCGGCGCGAAAATCTTATATCCCGAGCAGACCAGGTAATCGCAGTCCCATTCTTGGACGTCAATCACACCGTGCGGACCGAAATGCACGCAATCGAGAAACAGTTCTGCGCCGGCCGCGTGCGCCACTTTCGCTGCCGCTGCAACATCCACTACCGAACCCAGCGCGTTCGAAGTTACGGTGCCCGCGACGAGCCGCGTTCGAGGCGATAAAACCTCACGCAAGTCATCGGCGTACAAATTCCCGTCGTCGCGCATTTTCCACCAGCGAAACTTCGCGCCGTCGCACTCGAGCGCAAGCCAGGTAGCGATATTCGCCTCGTGATCCATATCGGTGACCACGATTTCATTGCGCTCGGCAAGTGTTTGGCCGATGGCGAGGCTCACGATTCGAATGAACGAAGTTGCGTTCATTCCAAAAGCAATCTCATTCGGACTTCGCGCATTCACGAAATCACCCACGCTCTGCCGGCCGCGCGCGATCGTTCGGTCCACCTCCTGGCTCTTGGGATACCGGCCGCCCCGTTGCACGTTGCACTCCAGGAGGTGATGATTCACCGCGTCGAATACCTGCTGCGGAATCTGGGCGCCGGCGGCATTGTCGAAAAAAATGAAGGGTGCCGAGTGTTCTAGAGCGGGAAACTTCGTTCGAAGGGACTCGATAGAAAATCCGCCGATTGCCAGTTCTGAGGAAGTTTGACCCACGGCGAGATTCATGTATTAGCCTTTAGAAAATCTCAAAGATGAACACCTAAGATGCACAATCGTGCAGATGTTTCTTGGTCCCTTTTGGCAAGCCATGTAGATGCGATCGGTTTTGAATAATACCTCCGCTATTATGACGAACCTCGAGCCAGAAGTTATGACAAATTTAATGAAATCCGCCTCTTGTCGCCGCAAGAAAGCCGAACGCGTTGACACCCCTGAAAAACGGTTATATATACAGCTCTCGAATCCTACTCAACTAGCGAAACTCTACACCAACAAGCTCAGGATTCGAGCGATGTGACGGTTTTCGTCGGACGTTTGCGCAATGCTCAGTAGGCACCAGCTTTCATCTGAAGAAGAAGAATAGGTGTAACTCGTTTTATGTCTCGAAGCGTGACCCGGTCCGTCCTACAGGTTTTTTACGGAGTCTTCCTATCGAAAGATCGCTCCGTGTTTTTTTTCTCGAGTTGTCTCAGTCTTCGTGAAAGTCTTGGAGGTGGGTGGTGAAGAAGCTCGTCTGTTTAACTGCGCTGGTTGCTTTTCTTTCGCTTTCGTCGATGGCCGGGACGCAGCTCACGCCAGAGGAAAAGCGCACGCTGGAGCTCAAACCGGCTGTCGTTTTGGTTTTGGTCTCTGTGAAGGTGGAGGCGGATTTCCGGGGACAACCCGTCCAGCTCAGAAATCCTTACCTGACCACCGCTGGCAGCGGCTTCCTGTTTCGGCACGACGGCTACCTTGTCACCAACGGGCACGTGGTTCAGAATGCGAAAATCAACGACCCTCAAGCAAAGGAAGCACTGGAAGAAAAGCTGCGTGCGAAAGTCTATGCCGAAGTATTCCAGGCCTTCGACCAGTTTCTTGCGAGCAAGGGACATCCTCCGCTCACCAACGCACAGAAACTGGAGTTGTATCAATCTCGCGCCGTACAAATTCACTACCACAACCCCACTCTCACCGTGTATCTCGCCAATGGCACGCACGTTCCCGGCGAATTGACACCCAATTACAGCCCTGAAATCGGAGTCGGCAAGGACGTTGCCATCGTCAAGATCAATGGCACAAATCTTCCTTCCGTTCCTCTCGGCGATTCAAATAAAGTTCGCGAACAAGATCGCATCATGGTTATCGGTTATCCGGGTGTGGCCTCCGATTGGGGCGGAAACGAGCTGATTAGCAGCGAATCGGCGCTCGTTCCCTCTGTCACCAGCGGCAGTATTTCCGCGATCAAGACGCTCGCGGCCACCAGCACGCCGGTCCTACAGTCTGACGCTGCCATTACCCACGGCAATAGCGGTGGTCCCGCGTTCAACGCACAAGGAGAAGTAATTGGAATCGCGACCGCCGGTTCAGAAGCTACGCAGGGCTTTAATTTCTTCGTGCCGATTAATACGGCATGGGAGTTCGTTCGCCGTGAGGGCGTGGCGCCGGACGCGGGCCCCTTCACTCAGCACTGGCGCAAAGCGCTCGATTTCTTCGATGAGAAAAAATGCCGTTCCTCGATTCCGGAATTTGACGACGTGCTTCAGTTCATGCCCGGTCTGCCGGACGCGACCCGCCTCCGGTCGTCGGCCGTCGAATGCATGGATAACGAGGGCTTCGTTGACAAGGTCTCCGACAGCCCGGCCGGCCCGTGGCTCCTCTATGGCTTGGTCGGAATCGCGATTCTAGGCATCGCCGCCGTGGTGATGCGGTCGCGGGCCGCGCGGGTGCCCGTCAATGTGGTGAAGCCGGCGGGTGGAATGCCGGGTGGCACGCGACTCGAATCTCCACCTGCGCCAGCCCTGTCTTCAGGCCAGTCTTATGGCAACATTCAAGCAACGGCTGGCGCGCTCTCGGGCAAGACGTTTAAGGTCCCGAAAGAGGGGTTGCTCATCGGCCGTTCGCCAAAATGCCAAGTGGTTTTGCAAGACGATACGGTTTCGAGCGAACATGCTTGGATCGTCCCATCGGAAAGCGAAGTGGTGGTGATCGATAAAGGCTCCTCGAATGGCACTTATGTCAACTCGGTGGAATCGCCGAAGGTAAGCAAGATTGGACTCCGCAATGGAGATCGAATCTTCCTCGGCAAGAAGGGTTCCAATGTTTTCACATATTTCAATTCGTAGAGCAGACTCGCGAACAGGAGATTCGGATGTCAAAATTCTGCGCCAAGGGTCATCAGATGGAAGATTCCTGGGAGACTTGCCCCACCTGCCAGACCACCGGCTATCAAGTGCCAGGCGCGGCAGGTGCCAGCGGAGCAGTGGCCAAGACCCGTTTGGAAACTGATTCCTCCAAAGAAGCCGCTGGGAGCCCCGCTCCCGGCGCCGGACGCAGGACCGTGCTCATCTCCGAAAAGCGCAAACCTCCCGTCGTGGGCTGGTTCGTGGCTATGAGTGGCGATCAAAAGGGAGAAGACTTCCGCTTGCACGAGGGAAAAAACTCCGTCGGTTCCGGTGCCGACTCACAGATAGCCTTGCGAGATTCCACCGTCTCCAGCCAGCACGCGAGTGTTCGATACGAAGATGGCAAATTTTTCGTCACAGACCTCGATTCTTCGAACGGAACTTACCTCAACGATCGCAAAATCGTCCGCGAAGAATTGAAGGACAACGACATGATTCGGTTCGGCGAAATTATTGTTAAATTCAAGCGATTATAAGGGACCCCGCACCTCATGAAGATTCGCCCCGGGATCGAACTGGCCAACCTCACAGATGTCGGTTGCGAGCGGAGCCAGAACGAAGACAACTATTGCTACGCTGAGCCGGAAAACGACGACGAGATGCAGAAGCGTGGGCGGCTTGTGGTCGTCGCCGACGGAATGGGCGGCCAGGAGGGCGGCCAAATCGCCAGCACCATTGCAGTTGACACGGTGCGCGAAGTTTTTTTGAACGGACCAGAAGATGATCCCGCGAGTGCACTCGAGGTCGCCTACCAGTCAGCCCACAAGGCAATTCAGGACTATGCTCGCGAGCATCCCGAACTAACCGGCATGGGCACTACCTGCACGGCTGCGGTCCTGAAGAATGGCTACGTCACATACGGTCACGTGGGCGACTCCCGCCTCTATCTACTGCGTCAAGGTATCATCATTCAGTTGACGCGCGATCAAAGCTACGTTCAGCAGATGGTGGACAATGGCGTGATTACCGCCGAACAAGCTAAAACGCATCCTTCGAAAAACATTCTCACCTCCGCCCTCGGTTCGGACTCCGCCGTGGAAGTCGATTTCGCCGAAGCTCCGGTGCCGCTGCTCGCAGGGGACATGCTGTTGCTTTGCACGGACGGCTTGCACGGATTGGTTGACGACGAGGAAATGCTGGCAGCCACCACGGAGGGTTCGCCGCGCGAGGCCTGCCGCAAGCTCGTTGATCTCGCAAAACAGCGCGGAGGGCACGACAATATCACCATCCAAGTGATCCGCATCGAGCGAGCATCGGCCACGGTGAAAGAAGATTCCACGGCGGTCGGGAGTTGAGCAACCGGCCATGATTGGAACCGAGATCGGCAGCTACCGCATCCTGGAGAAGCTCGGCCAAGGCGGAATGGGTGTCGTGTACAAAGCCGTGGACACGGGCTTGGACCGCATGGTGGCGATGAAGGTCCTGAACCCGGATCTATCCAAGAACCCCGAGCTCGTCGAGAGGTTCCGCGCGGAGGCCAGAGCGCAGGCCAACCTCAACCACACCAATCTCGCAACCCTCTACGCCTTCATGGTTCATCAGGGCACGGCGATTATGGTGATGGAGTTCGTCGAGGGCGAGACCTTCGCGCAAATGATCCGGCGTCGCGGCCCGATTCCAGAAGTCGAAGCGATTCCGCTCTTCCGGCAAGCTCTGCTCGGCATCGGCTATGCGCACCGCGCCGGGATTCTCCATCGCGACATCAAGCCCAGCAACTTGATGCTGAATAAGAACGGCCTCGTGAAAGTGATGGATTTCGGTATCGCCAAAGTGATGGGCGCGCGCGGCATGACGCGCACCGGCACGCAGCTTGGCACCCTTGCCTATATGTCGCCCGAACAAATCCAAAATCGCAACGTAGACATTCGCTCCGACATCTACGAGCTCGGCATCACCCTGTATGAAATGCTCACCGGACATCTGCCCTTCGAAAGCGACAGCGAATTTCAGATCATGCAGGACCACGTTTACACGCCACCGCCTCCGCCTTCGAAATATTATCCGTACATCAACAAGGGCGTTGAAAACGTCATCCTAAAATCGATTGAGAAAAATTCGGACGCGCGGTTTCAAACTGTTGAGCAATTCGGTGCAGCCCTCGAGCATCCCGAATCACTCTCTTACACCCCATCCGTTGCGCCCGCCGACGCGCCGACCGCGTCAATAGGCGGAAGCACACTTTCGCACCCTCATTTATCCGTCTCCGCAGTTCCGCCTGTCACGTCACCCGCAGTCACGCCGGCGCACTCTTCTGGTGCTTCGCCGGCCATTGCTTCCGTGGCCACTCCTGTGCCGCTTCCCGTCTCCCCACTTACCGCGCCAAGTGGTCCGGTGGTGGCTCCTACGCGCGTCCCTTCGCCGACGGTGCTTCAATCCCCTACACAAATGCCCACTGCGCTGCCGCCGCAGACACCCATCGCGGCGCCGAAATCAAAAAAACCGATAATGATTGGCGGAGCTATTCTCGCGTTGCTTCTGGTCGTCGGAGTAGCAGCCTACGAAATCTTCAACCCCGCACCGCACAGCAGTGTCGCCACTGCGCCTGTCCGGCCTGCCGCGCAATCTGCTGTCTCGCCCGAAGTCAGCGCTCCTTCCGAAGCCACACACGCAATCGACGAACTTCCTCCCACCGCTCCCGCCGCGCCCCCCGCTGCGGCCCCCAAAACAAAGTCCGAACGCTCTTCACGCCAGCCCGCTCAAAAGCCCAAGCCGGCCGAGCCTGTGCCGGATCAAGGCCAGCAGATGTATCAAAAGGCGCAAGCAGCATTCAGCCAGGGACGTTACTTCGAACCCGTCAACGATTCCGCCCTCCACTGGGCAATTCTCGCGCGACACGCTGGCAATCCAGGCGGCAAAGCTCTAGAGGACCAAATCGTCTCGGTCTATAAGACTCGCGTCACTCAATACTACAACTCAGGAAACTACCAAGCGGCCCTCGCGCTCGTGAATGAAATGCTGAAGTTTTATCCCGGCAATGCCGCGCTGCTAAAAGAACAGCAGAAATTCCAGGCGGCAGTCTCCTCCGCCAACTCCAAGCGCTAGCTTCCCGCCTCCAGCAGCCGCCAGTTGAAGCCTCTCCAATGAACGGGTAGACTCCCCCTAACGCGCCCGTAGCTCAGCTGGATAGAGCATCTGGCTTCGAACCAGAGGGTCGGGAGTTCGAATCTCTCCGGGCGCGCCACATTTCCCAATGTTTATGTGGGTTTCAGCGATTCAGAGAAAATAGGCAGGTTAGAAATTCAGCGCCAGGTAGTCGCCAGGTAGCCCTCCAGTCAGGTAGGCCAGGGTAGGCTCCAGGTAGGCTCTACTTTTAAGCTGGCGGCTAGCTAGGTGTGGTGCAGCACGTAAACGCCATGTTCAAGCGAGGCATTTCTTAGCCGCTTTCCCGTCAGCTTCGCAAAATGCTCTAGGAAGTTCCAACTAACGGTATCGGCGTGAGCCATGCCCAATGAATAAGTCGAACCAAGAAGTACACCTCCAGGGCTCCGAGAAAAGCCAGTATCGCGTAGCGTTTGAAGGATGCCTCATCGTCGTAGACAAGCACCGCCACTAACCAGCAAACAACCATCCCGACGAGAGCAATCGCGGCTTCAAGCATTTTAGTAAGTGGGTCTTATCCCTTGTCCTTCTTGTGGGCTTCCCAATGTCCCATCGGGTCTTTCTGCGCCCACTGGCGATCTTCCTCTTTTTCGGTTGGAAATTTATCTTTCAAGCGCGCTGCAATTCGTTCGACGCTGAGAAGGATGAAGAAAAGAAGTACAGCAATTATGATGAGGAATATTTCAATTCTAGGCAAATTGCGAGTCCCCCGATTCAATGAGGCAGCGTCCGGGTTTTTCGTCAGTTCTGATTACGACTGGGCAGCGGCTTACATATCAACTCCAACACATCCTGTCAACTTCGAAAGTGGTAATAAAGCTGGCAGAACTGTGTACATTATTAACAGTAATTTTTAGCTGGCGGCTAGCTTGATGCGGAAGTGGCGAGGTTCAGGTAGGATTGTCGCGCTTGCGAGGAGAACACGGCCAATGGACCACAAACCTATCATCTGCTCGCGGTGCGGCCTACGTATGGAAGATAGTGGCGATAATGCCGAAGATCGTGAGGATAGCGAACACGTTGTGAAGCGATTCGTCGGTACTGAGCAGGTTTGCGCGTGCTCCGACACGCCCAGCCGCCACCCGTTTACCTCACGACCCCAGCCGCCGAATATTGATTCTATAGACCGGGGTATCAACCCTCGTCCATACCGGCCGAAGATTGAGAAGCCCAATTGAATAATAAAGACGGCGTGCGTATTGTGCTGCTCGCGTTGCTGCTGATGTTTTTGATTGGGGCATGTTCAAGTTCGAACCCAAAACCGAGTTCGAACGGCGGAACGCCGGTCATTACAGCCGATGCTCCTACCCTTCAACAACAACGGATGTGCGCGGACCAAGCGAAAAAGGCGTTTGATGAAGTTGAAAAAGCGATGGCTTCAGTCCCTCCAACTGTCTATAAACTTATTGGAGCAGACTATACCGACCACTTCGATGTGAGCACAAGCACCTGTTACGTTGAAGTGGCAGATAGTTGGACGCCGGACGGTCAGAAAACTTTCTGCAATGCCAAGTCGGTCTACGATGCCTTCGAGCGGCATGTCTACGCGACATATTCGTAGCCTCACTAATATGGACCCTGGACGACCCAAACACAGCAGTGATCGACGTTGCAACGACATTCACCACCGGCATAACCCTAATCGGCTTTGGAACCTCTCTTGATGGCTGTCCACCTATAACCAGCGTAACGATCGACCCAGTAGCAGGGCTCATTACAACTTCTTTCAATAGCTGTCAGCAACAGGTGCCGTTTACTGTCCCACCTACCGGACTCGTCGATGGGACATATTTCCTGCTTGGTACCACCGTAAATGGCACTCTCGTTGTATCAGGGGTGACCAGTCCCGTTCCTGAGCCGGGCACCATTGCCCTCATGCTGCTCGGGCTCGGGATACTGTTTGTGATGCGGAAGCGCGTGGGCCACAGCCGTCCTGCGGCTGTTTGAAAACCGCCTGTCGGCAACTCAATCGGGCTGCGTGTACCTTGGAACGGGCCAAACGAGGCCCATGATGTTCGCGCTCACATTGAACGCCTGGCTCGGGCGTTCCCAAAAATTGGTTTTATATCGCGATGAACTATCCCTTCAGAGTGGGCTGCATCGAGTCCGTCCGCCACTTCAATGCTCAAATCCAGTATGGTTTCCAGTTCCATCGGACGGCCACCGATACGGTGCTTCAGCGTCATGCCGTCCATGAATTCCATGGCAATGAAAGCTCGGCCGTTTTCCTCACCGATTTCGTGAATCGTGCAGATGTTCGGATGATTCAGTGCCGAAGCCGCTTGCGCTTCTCGCCGGAACCGCTCCAGTGCCTGGTTGTCTTTTGCTACTTCATCGGGCAGGAATTTGAGCGCGACGAATCAGTGCAGGCTTATGTCTTCGGCCTTATAGACGACACCCATCCCTCCGCCACCTAGCTCTTCCAGGATGCGAAAGTGCGAGATGTTCTGGCCGAGGAGTGGCTGGGTGTCCACCATTTCGCCGGATATTAGGTGAGGGGTGTTGACAAGTCAACGAACCTGCGTGCCCGCGATGCGCTTTTGAACCTCGGCTGACTTCGGAAACATCGCGGAATGCTATTCTGGCGATATGGACAAGGAAACAAAAAGCACGTGCTACTCACTTGTACCATCGGACCCAGTGGGCCTAGCGCTTTGGTCGGTAATTTGTAGCGCCGAAACGCACAAATGCGTTGTAACGGTGCGGTGCGGTGCGCTGCGCTATGCCGTTGCCGATGCCGACTTTGCCTTTTCGACCACCGTGTAAACGACAACCGCTCTCTTTCCGCCCTTCGCGGCGGTTGCGCAAATTGAATTCAGATTGATGCCTTTAGCTGCCAGCTTATCTAGATACTGCGCCAGAGTACCGGGCTTGTTCGGGAGTTCATATTCTTCCGCTGCGGTCTCTTGGTAGGTCAATCCGGATTCGTCCAACGCCTTCTCTGCTCGTCTCGCATCGTCGACCACAAGCTGAACTGTGCCTCTCGTGTCTTCAGCGTTTCCCAAGAGCAAGAGTGAGAGGATATTCACTTTTGCGGTCCCAAGTGTTCTTGTGATTTCAGCAACCGCGCCTGGCCGATTCTCAACAGTAACGATAAACTGCTTCGTCTTAGCCATGCCAGTACCTCCTACAGTCGTCAGCAAGGATTATACACTCGGAGATTCGAGGGCTACTTCTTATACCCATACTCGCCGGGACATCATCCTGCGGCAGCTCATGGGTTAATTGAACTTGGCGTATTCCGCTTTGACTTGCTTCAAGATGGGGATGTCGGGGTCGGCGTCTTTCCAAAGCGTAAGGAAATCCTGATACGCGGCGCGGGCTTTGGCGGTGTCGCCTTGCAATGCGTAAGCACGTCCAAGTTGCAGATGCGTGAGTGCACCGATAGGTTCGTTGAACACAATTCCACGATGCTGGATGATTTTCACCAGCTCAGTCGCAGCTTCCTTACCCAGATGGTTGAGCAGGTAAGCTTGACCACGTACATAGACGGGATAGAGGGAGCCCACGTTGCCCAATTCAAATGGAGCAGCAGCCGCAAGTGCCTCGATGGCTTTCGGAACATCGTTATGATTGAGCGCCACCTGTGCGCGAAGCACTGGCAGGTAGCTGAACTGCACCACCGTGTCCTTCGGGAAGCGCTTAGCCAAATCATCCGCCAATGCTTGTGCGCGGGTGCCGTCTCCCACCAATGCAAGCGCCAGGGCTGCTACATACAGTGCATCGCGGCCCGTCGAAGGAGCAAGCGCCGCAACGGCTCGCTGCCGGGCTTCGGATGGATTGCCGAAAAGGGCTTCACGCACGGCCGCATCTGCTTCGTATCTCGCCACCTTCTCCTTTTTTTCTGCCCGTGCGGCCGAAGCCACCGCTTGACGGCATAGCTCCCTGGCTTTTGCCAGCTGCCCAAAATAGGCGGTCGTATGCGACTCGTAATCCAAGAGCACATCTTCCACCCCCGGTTTGCCCTGAGCCCACATTACCTGCTGTGCCATCGCCACCGCATCGTTCTGCATGAAGGCAAGCCGGTATAGATTCAAGCGTAGGCTAGGGGAATCGAGGTTTTTCGCCTGCGCCTCTAAGGCTGTGGCTCTGGCCTCCTCCAAACGGTTCAGATTGAGATACTCGACGACTAGGTTGGCGTAACCCAAACCGCTACCTGGTTCTAGACGAAGGGCTTCGTGGCCTTCAACAAGGTCTTTGTCATATTGCCCCAGAACACCGTACACGCTACTCAGGTTATTCGGCGGTACGTAATCTCGTGGATAGGTCTGTGCCCAGAGTTCATAAACCTGCCGCGCTTTTTCCAAATCGCCAGTAACAAGTTGATGGTAGTGAGAATCGATGTAGAACTTCTCCCGCTCGCTCGTCCTCTCGCGCAGCTCATAAGCCTTTCGCGTGTTCTCCACCCCCAGACTTTGTTCGCCGAGATTGAAATAGGTCATTCCGAGCGAGGCATAGGCCATGGAGAAGCTCGGGTCGAGTCGAACAGCCCGCTGGAATAAGGGCACGGCGGAGGCAAAATCGCCTTCTGGCCCAATCTTCTGCCGTCCAAAAGTATAGGCTTGAAGAGCTTCAAGCGATGGCGTGGTGGCTTGTTCAAGCGGAATGTTAAATTTCCGAACGGTGGCGAGCGATTCACCGAGCTTTTTGCGGATTTCTGACGATGCCTTTCCGAGCGCATCCAGGACACGGCTCTTGTCGCTCGCCTCAACTTCTGCGCTCGTGAGTGATTCCTCATTCGCACAGTTCACAGCCTTCAGTATCAGACTGTATTGGGCGCCAATTTGGGCTATTGAACCGTTGAGAACTGCAGCGCTCGCCGTTCGCTGACAAATCTCCCGCGCAATCTCCGGCGTGAGTTTCACATCTGGCCTCTGGCCCATCATCTGTAGAGTCTGCTGGATTCGTTTGTCCGAGATAATACTCAGAAAGGGTGATTGTTCCAGTTGCACTGCAAGCCCTTGCCGCAAGGTGCCATCGAACACCGGGTCTCCCGTCGTGTTCGTGAAATCGGCTAGGACAATAGTGTCCTTGTCCGTCAGAGCATGAGCCTTGCGGGAAACAGATAGAAAGAGGCCCACGTTCAGGGCGATGATGGCCACCGTTGCAGCAGCGAGCGCCCAACGGAGTCGTTTGGTTTTCACAGCAGCCTGCGGCCGAGCCTGTGGCGTCACGGCGGCTGCTCGGCCCGAATCTGAATCTCGTTTCAGCCTTTGCAAATCCGTACGGATATCAGCGGCGCTCTGGTAGCGCAACTTCCGGTCTTTCTCTAGAGCCTTAGCAATGGTTTCTTCGAGTTTTGGTGGAAGGTCAGGATTCAATCGAACCGGCGCAACTGGGGCGCGGTCTAGAATCGCTTGCGTAATTACGGCAGAGGTCTCCCCTCGGAAGGGCTGAATCCCTGTTACCATCTCGTAGAGCACTGCACCAAACGAAAACAAATCCGTTCGTGCATCTAGCTCTTCACCTCGCACTTGCTCGGGTGACATGTATGTGATGGTGCCCAATGCAACACCAAGTCCCGTGAGCTGTTCCGATTCGCTCGCAGTTGGCATCATCGAAAGATTTGCGGCGCTACCTACGGGCACCAGTTTCGCCAGCCCAAAATCAAGAATCTTGGCGTGGCCGCGTTCAGTGACGAAGATGTTGGCAGGCTTGATATCTCGATGAATGATTCCCTTGCTGTGAGCCGCATCTAGCGCGTCGGCTATCTCAATTCCCAAATCGAGAACCTGCTCGAGTGGAAGAGGCTTGCCTGCGATGTGATGTTTCAGGGTTTGGCCATCCAAGAATTCCATCACAAGAAAGAAACACGCATCTTGTTTACCGATTTCATGGATAGTGCAGATGTTGGGATGATTGAGGGCAGAAGCCGCTCGAGCCTCACGACGAAAACGCTCCAGCGCCTGTGAATCTTGGGCTAGGTCTTCAGGAAGGAATTTCAGTGCAACAAAGCGTCCTAACTCAGTGTCCTCGGCTTTATACACCACACCCATGCCACCACCGCCCAGCTTTTCAATCACGCGATAGTGGGAAATCGTCCGCTCGAGTATGGGCGCAGAATCGCTCATTGGCGACGGATGTTAGGCCGCGCCATCAAGCAAGTCAAACGCGGTTGGTTGGGGTGGTGACGAAGAATCCAGCAGAATACCGTTCCAACCCAGGTTTATTTCTGGCTCAGCAGATACAGGTCGGCATGGCCGCTTGGGCGCGCATAGACGACGGTAGAAAGGTCGCGAGAGAAATCGTACGCATTAGCGCCATAAGAAAGAGGAAAAGCAAACGGAACCTTCAAAGCGACCTGAGGAGCCCCGATAAGTTTGCCGTCGCTCCAAGCGTGGCGGTAAATCGTGACTTCACCGCGGGAAGCAACTGCGTATAAGAACGATTTGCCATCGCGAGCAAAAATAGCATTGAACGTTGCAACGCCGGGCAGCAACGGAATGCATTTCTTTTCGGATATAGATATTTCGTAGATTCCAGTTTTTTCTCCGGCGTATATGGCGCCGAGCAGGTACTTCCCAGCAGGGTCAGCATCAGAAATGTAGCCGCATTTGTCGACGAACTTATCTGCAGTCGGGGCGTCGACGCTCCATTTCCAGGTGTCAAAAGTCGTTCCTTCCTTCTCATAACCACTCACGTAAACGGATTTCCGGTCATGGCTCCATACTGCATTGACGATAACAGCTGTCGTCGGAGGAAGCTGACGAAGACCGCTCCCATCGGCTCCGACGATGTAGACTTTGGGCCCTTCGCCGACCCCTTCGTCAGCAAAAGACAGTTGCAAATTGTCAGGCGTCCAAGTCCCCGTTCCGAGGATTTCTCCGGTGGCGATTTTCACTTTATTGGTGCCGTCGATGTCCGACACCCAGAGTTCAGTCTTCTCCCGTCGAGGGAGCGCAACGTACGTCACGCGCTTCCCATCCGGCGAGATGATGGGCCCAGTGGCGTCCTCAGACACAATGTCCGTCGATTGTTTGGAATGTACGTGGTATGCGGTCAGGGCCCCTGAGGATTTGCCATTCACGTAGTAAATTCCCTTTCCTCCAGGGTCTGGCATTGGTGAGGTGTCTGGTCCCGGTCCGGAAGTAATCTGCGTCAGAATCCGGTCCTGCAAGCTGTACTTCCATATGTTGGTCAAGCCGTTTACAGTCCGGCTGAGTAGTATAGACTTCCCAGGTTCCGCCCATACGATGATGGGATTGTCAGGATTGAAGGATATTTCCCCTAAGTCACCTGCCTGATGGCTGGCTATAGTTATTCTGTACAGATGCAAACTAGACTCAAGACCTGATGGGAAACCACAAGCGAGTAGGTCGCTGCCGTTGGGAAAGAACAGGGCTGGGGAGAGGACCCGACCAGTGCCTTCACCTTTGTAGACCAATTCCTCGTTCAGTCCTGATTTTCCTGCACGAAAAATTCCGGAGCCGTCTGCCTTGCCGTAATAAATAGACCCTCCATCCGGCGATGGAACCATGAACATTGCAGTTGTCACTCGGTGAGGACTGCCTCCAAGTGTTGGTACGGCCCAAATATCATCGCGGCCCAGAAACTTTCCGTAATAGACCTCCTTGCCGTCAGGTGAGAAATTATCAACCCACTTACCGCCTTCATCACTCGTGAGTTGAAGAGGCTCGCCACCAGTAGCCAACATCAGAAACACTTGCTGGATGCCCCCGACTGGTGAAGCAAACGCGACAGCATGGCCGTCGGGAGAAAGCTTCGCCCAGTTCATAGGTTTGTTCCACTGACTGATTTGCGTAATCTTTGCAGGACCGCTCGGTACAGTGGCAGTAGCCTTGAAGTGATACAGGGCGAGCGCAATCGCTACGAATAAGATGGCCGCACCTGCTACGGCATATTTCGTGTACGAAGGTTTCGCAACAGGCTGCACGGCGGTGACAGTTGCGGAACTGCTGGCGATTTCCTGGGCAGGCGATTGAACTCCTTGCGTTCCAGTTGTCGAAATTCGCCCGGAGCCGCTATCCCGTCGCAGTCGCTTCAGGTCTGTGCGTATCTCCGAGGCGGACTGGTAGCGGAGGTCACGGTCTTTATCGAGCGCCTTGTTGATGATGTCCTCCAACTTCACTGGAACTTCAGGATTCAGTCGCACCGGA
>Ga0126381_100004820_pt1 | contig 14727 bp, 16 predicted proteins | sample PanSoiMetPlot_28_FD_96465 | JGI IMG/M metagenome (GOLD analysis project Ga0126381, IMG submission 96465) | Tropical forest soil microbial communities from Panama - MetaG Plot_28 | ecosystem: Environmental > Terrestrial > Soil > Tropical forest > Bulk soil | place: Panama | collected 2016-02-17
CCGGAGGTGTGCAGATGCTATGGGGAGAGCGGCGAGGGCATGGCACCTTCAGCGCTGTTCAACGGCTACGATCTAACCACGCGCTCTGACGGCCGGCGGCCGAAAAGCGCCATCGAACGAGCCGCCCGGCACGATCATGTGGACATAAGGATGGTGATTGAGCGCCGATCCCCACCTATGAAGAACGCAGAGAATGCCGATCTGAGCGCCCAGATGCACGCCGATTCATTGTATTCCTCCAATATTATGCGTTGCAGGCGCACTGTACGGAAGCGCCAAGCTGAAGCAGTTGGCGCCTACGTAAGATCGCCGTTTATTTGTTGAACCAGTATTCGATGTCGGTCTGATTCTCGTTCACACCGACCTTTGGCTCCGCGGTGCCGCGCGTTCGCAGGGTGCCTTGGATTCCGGTGAGCTTCCCGGTGCCGCCCGTGATGGTTCCGGCCGCAGTGGTGGTCAGCTTCCCGCTGCCGAGGCCCTGCGCCACTAGAGAGACGCGGCTGAACAGCTTGTCGCCGTTGTCAAACGCGTAGACCGTGTAGCTCGTGTTCGAGCCGTTCCCCTCGATATAGTCGGACAATCCGCGGGTCCACGATTCGACAAGCTTCAATCCGTTGACCATGGGGGCGTTGTCGGGGTAGGTCCGGTGAATCTCATAGACTCGCACTTCATGTCCGGGCAGGTCTCCGACATCGATGACATGTTGCTGATTGTATTTGGTATGTTCCGGCGGGCTTTTGAAAGAGACTTGCTGCTTCTGCTGTGCCATGGCGGCGCCTGGCTGCACAATGGCAAGACTCAAGCTTATCGCCACTAGCGTGGTTGCTCGTTTCATTCTCAGACTCCCTCAATTGTTGATGTTCGTTCGATCACATTTTGCTAATGCGGCGGCTCCGTAAATCATCTGGTGGTATCGTTCTGGCCTGGCGCAAAGTGCGCGTGGATCGACAAAAGATGAAGTGCTCCAAAGAGTTGAACATATCGCAGCCGCCCCATCCGAAAGTATGGCCGGACCTCGCAGGCTTGGCTCAAGATGAATGAGATGCGGTCAGATCGCCGAGGCGGAGAACTGCGGCCGACCTACAAACTTGTTTTAGTCAGCCAAATTGTTGTTCAATTCGACCGGGCGGCGGAGCGCAGATCTTTAGTCGGATTTCGTGCGATCGCGCAAGCGCAGTGGAGACTGCTTGCCTTTGTTCGCGAGGTCGCCGCTGAACGAATAGTTGAGTTGGCATCTAAGGGAGAGCGTGATCCCGACAAGCTCTGCCGGGACGCGCTTGCCCTATCTATGCTTGAGCCGCGATCGCCCCACTGATCGTTTTCACTCGCCTTTGAGGGATTGCTCCCAGCCCTGCCGGTCCGTACCAGATTGCGGGAGCCCGCATCGTCCTGATGTCAGCCTAGCGCTCGGCAAAGCCGATCTGTCGAGCGTTGCCCAGGTCCAAACGGCCAGCGCCGCACACTCCCAGACCACACAACCGCATGCTGCACGAGTCGCGATGTCCGGTCTGCCTCCACAAGCGTCACGGGACCGGGCTGGCACGTCTTCGTGGAGCTGCCAGTCGCAGAGGCTGATACGGCCGTTCCATGACGTGAGACAGCGGCAGGAGGATGAACCGGAGAAATGTGATCAGCAGCGGCTCAAGCTCCTGCCTCGCAGGCCCGCAGCAAGCCTCGCGGTGCGACTGGGCCGGCGTTGGTCTAGGCGGCCACGCTTCGTTCGTCACGCGACATCGTCCGCAGGCGATTTTGTAGCAGCCGATTAACGCCGCTCGCCGGTTTCCACGCCGAGCGTTCCGCCACGAGCGAGCGGGCAAGAGACTTCCTTCGTGCACGCAGTGCCGCTTCGGTGAAGGTGAGATGGATCAGATCGCATTGAGCAAGACTGCCGCCACAGCGATGCGCGATGCTGCGCACGCGCGTCAACCATTCGACGCACTCCGCGTAGTCACCGCGTGCGAAGGCGAGAAGTGCCTTGCAGAACGGCTCCGCGAGAATTGCCTCAGGGCTCGAACGGGAAGGGTAGCTGCTGTCGGTGCGGGCAAGCATCGCAAGCAAACGTGCGCCGGCCGCCATTCGTTCTGCGGCCGCAAAGGCCATCATTGCGTGCACGAGGTAGAAGGACCGCGCACGCGCGAGCGTTTGCCGCTCCCAGCGATCGGCCAGCAGCCGCCACCGTTCGCTCACGTCGAGGCTTCGCAGCTGGAGCCGCCACAACAATGCCGCACCGTCCGCGAGCGCGGATATATCCGACGGGTCGGCATTCGCGATCTGCGCGTCGTAGACCCTGAGAGCGGCACCCATCTCGCCCGCATCGAGATGAAGCAGCGCGCGGTGCCAGGCGAGGTGCACGGAAAAGCCCGTGCCTTCGCTCCATGCGCCTTCGGTCGCCGCGAGAAATGCAAGTCCTTCACGGTTGCGTCCTTGCATTTCCATCACATGGGCCATGACGTGGATGGCGCCAGGATGCATTGGGTCGAGGTCGAGCGTGCGACGCGCTACGGTTTCGGCGCGGCGATACTCGCCGTTCTCTTCGAGACCGAAGGCATACATGGCAAGGACGCTGGCGTAGCCGGGCAGGGTTGCCTCCCAAGCGGGCAGCGCTTGGGCGAGCCGATCTCGCAGCATCTGCCGGCGACCGAGCCGGAAGTCGAGCGCATGCGCGAGGGTGATCGCTAGTACGTCGCGGGGGCGCTCGGCGACGATTTCGCCATAACGGTCGAGCGCGAGGGCCGGGTCGCCCTCGAGCCAGGCACGCGCGGCAGCGGCGTGGCGGCGCGCGGGATGGTTGGGGTCCGCACACTCCGCCTCGATAACGGCTACACTCTCGTTTAACGCCGACCACGCCGCAATGTCATCCGCCCGCACGATCAATGCGGCCCGCAGGCAATTGGCGAACACGCATCGAGGGGCGTCGGCGAGGACCCGATCGATCACCGCGGCGGGGTTTCCACGGTGCGTAAGCAGCAGCGCGAGCGCATGATCGCACCGTCGCGAGCAGTCCGCATCGGCATCCACGCTTGCGTCCCGTGAATGAGGTCTTGACGCTGTTCTCATTCTGCTCACCCTAACAGAGTTCTTCTTTATGCCTTACGGCGCGACTCGAATGACGCGAACGATCAGTTCCGCTTGGTGATGACGGCTTGGAGATATTCGCCCGGGATGACCGCCGTGCCGTCGTCAGCGACATTGAATCGGTCGATGAGAGCCTTGAGCTCGACCGCGAGCGCCTCGCGTGCCGGCGGATCGATGGCCGCGAAGGCCTTGACAACCGGACCGTAATATCCGCGAAACGTCTCAACCCAATGTGCCGGTGACTTGTAGCGAAAGACGAATGTCTTGCGCTCGGCTGCGATTGCCGCCCGCGAGCCGAACAGGGAAGCGAGGTGTGCTTCGTTGCCCCAGAGGGCCGGCGACTTCAGGCCCGGCGCGGGCGGAACGTACTTGCCGATGGTCTTGAACAGTTCGCCGATGAAGCTCTCCGGCGTCCAGTTGGCGAGGCCGATCTTTCCGCCCCGGCGGCAGACGCGGATAAGCTCGCTGGCGGCCTGTTGCTGCCGCGGCGTGAACATGACGCCGAAGGTAGAGAGTACGACGTCGAAACTGTCGTCGGCAAAGGGGAGCGCTTCTGCATCGGCCTCCTGAAAGGTGGCGGATAGGCGTTCGGCCTTGGCCCGCTCACGTCCGCGCTCGAGAAGCGAGCCTACATAGTCCGTCGATACGACATCGGCAAAGCGGCGAGCAGCCGCGAGAGTCGCGTTGCCGTTGCCGGCGGCAACATCGAGGACGCGCTGGTTACTGCGAAGATCGACGGCTTCGCAAAGTGTCTCGCCGACGATCTGGAGTGTAGTGCCGACGATGGCATAGTCGCCGGAAGACCAGGCGAACTGCTGGCGAGCCTTGATCGCGCCGAAGTCGACGGTAGCAGCTGTTTGAACGGTCACCTTCATACTCCTTTATTTTTCAATGGGGCATCGCGATGTTCACGCGAGGACCCCTGTTCGTAGCCCCGCCGAGCCGGGGAGTGAATGATCAAGGGTCCGCAATGCTTGACCCAGCGTCGGAAAGTCACATCGCGGTTGGCCGGCCGTCCGGATTAGATGCTCAGGCGTCTGGGAGTGCGGATGACCGCTGATGCATTATCTGATGTGCTGAAAACGGTGCGTCTCACCGGGGCCGCGTTCTTTGACGTCGTGGCCAAAACTCCCTGGGTCGCAGAATCGCCTCAGAAAGATCTGATCCTGCCGAGGATCCTACCGGGTGCCGGGCATCTGATTGCGTACCATGTGCTCACCGAGGGCCGTTGCTTTGCCAACATCATTGGGGAAGAGCCGATCCCGATCGAAGCCGGCGAGGTTATTGTGTTCACCAGATGCGATCCACATGTCCTGTCAAGCAATCCGGGTATGCGCACCAATCCGCCTCCGGCAGAAGCGCTCGATGCTGCCGCCAGCAGCCAACTGCCGTTCTCCATTAGTCTTGGCGAGGAGGGGCCGATCTCGGCCAAGTTAGTTTGCGGTTACCTCGCCTGCGATGCCCATCCGTTTAATCCGCTTCTTGACAATCTGTCGCCAGTCATCACGGTCCGTGATTCTGAAGACGGTGGGACGCCTTGGCTTGGTCAGTTCATCCGACTTGCAACGAGCGAATCGACCGACAAGCGCGCTGGCGGGGAAAGCGTGCTCGCCAAACTGAGCGAGCTCATGTTCATCGAGGTTGTTCGGCGGCATCTCGCCGAAATGCCGCCGGAACAGGCGGGATGGCTCGCGGGGTTGCGCGATCCGTTCGTTGGCAAAGCGCTATCGCTCTTGCACGCGCAGCCGGAGCGCGGCTGGACAATCGAGGAATTGGGCAAGGAGACCGGGTTGTCGCGCTCGGTGCTGGCGGAGCGCTTCGGCGATCTCGTCGGGATGCCGCCGATGCACTACCTCGCCAAATGGCGGATGCAGATTGCCGCGGGACTTCTGGACGGCGGTCACGCCAACATTGCGACCATTGCGGCCAAAATCGGATATGGTTCGGAGGCCGCATTCAGTCGAGCCTTCAAGAAAATGGTAGGTGTCGCGCCGTCGGAATGGCGTCGGGGAATGTGAGCAATCTGCGCGGGCGGCGCCGTTCCCCGCGGACAAAGACTGGTTGAAAACCACGGCGGCAAGGAATCGGCGAGCAACGTCGGCAAGGATGCGCGGATGCGCCGCGAAAATCCGGCTCCGGCACGCTGTCGGCCGCCTGAGCGGCCTTGTTGTTCCGCTCGGCGGCGTTCGCGTAACGAATGATGTTGATGGTGCAGCTGTTGGTAAGCAAGTGATAAAACTCCGGCTGGTCGGCAAGTTCGTCGATCGATGCCGATAGACCCTCAACAGCCGCCGCGCGTCGTCTGGCCAGGTGTGAATTTCGGCAAATGTGAACTCGACCGCGGCAGACAGCAAGGCCGCAAAATCGGCGTCGCTCGGGCGTCGACGACCGAAGGCGAGGGCGCCGTGCGTGACCTTTATCAGGCCGTTGCTTGCCGCGGTCTGCCGGAGGTGTCCGGCTGGGTTGACCCTAATTCAAGATGGCTGCGCGGGGTTGTGCATCGTCAGGCCGGATGGTATCGCCCAAATGGGCGCTTCAGGACGCCCGTGTCCGCAAGTTGTCGTCGAGGACCGCGATGTTGAACGTCTATCCCAAGGCTCTCACCGAAGGCCTTTCGCTCTCGAGCCGCGACCTGGCTCACCGGACCTGGTTTGACTTGGTCGATCCGACGGAAGCGGAACGTTCGGCCTTTGAGCGCGCCAGCGGGCTTCGCGTGCCGAGCAAGAATGAGCTTGGCGAGATCGAAGCGACCAGCCGGCTGCAGATAAAAAATGACGCATTGTACATGACCGCACCGATGATCTTTGCCACGGAGAACGAGCCGTGGCTGCCGACACCGGTCGGCTTCGCGCTATCCAAAGAGCTGTTGATGACCGTGCGCTTTGCGCCATCGGTTGGTTTCGATACGGTGGCGAAGGAGATGAACGCCGCGGAGAAACCAGATCCGACGGCCGTCTTCGTGCGCCTCCTTGAGGAACTGATCGATCACCTCGCCGACCTTCTGGAATCGGCTAGCCACGATCTTGATGACGCCTCGCACGCCATATTTCGACCTGATTACGAGAAGCAGTTATCACAAGAAACTGCGATGCTGCGCCGACTGATGATCAGTACCGGCCGCACCAGCGAACGCATGGCGCGGATACATTATACGTTGGTCTGTCTCGACCGTATTGCGAAGTTCACAACCGATCGCGCGGGCGATTGGCTTAAGCCTGGTATGGCGGCGCGGCTGCAATCGATCAGTTCGGACGTCGCTTCGCTGGTGCACTTTTCCGAGGGCCTTGTCAGCCGCGTTCAGTTCCTGCAGGACGCTACGGTCGGCATCATCAGTAGCGACCAGAACGATGTGATAAAGGTCTTGACCATCGCCTCGGTGGTCGGCATTCCGCCGGTGCTGGTGGCCGGCATTTACGGCATGAATTTCAAGAACATACACGAGTACGATTGGGCGTGGGGCTATCAGTGGGGCTTGGCGCTGATCGCGATCTCGGCGCTGCTGCCGCTGATCTGGTTCAAGTGGAAGAACTGGATTTGAATTTCATCTGAGCAATCCCAGATGTCCAAAAAACCTCACAAATCAATTTGGCAGTTGGGGACACCTGTAAGTCGCGGGGCGCAGCAGCGAAGGAGGCAAAGTGATGTCCAGCAGCCCCAGCCGACGAATGAAAATCGGCGACTTCCTGCTTCGCCGCCTCAAGGAGGCCGGCGTCCGGCACCTGTTCGGCGTTCCCGGCGACTACAACCTCGAACTCTTGCAGCAGCTCCAGGACACTGGCGCGCTGAAGTGGATCGGCACGTGCAGTGAGCTGAATGCGTCTTATGCGGCGGACGGCTATGCGCGGCTGAACGGCCTGGGCGCGCTACTGGTGACGAATGGCGTCGGCGCGCTCAGCGCGATCAATGGTGTGGGCGGCTCCTACAGCGAGCACGTCCCGGTCATCTGCATCGCCGGATCGATACCGCTCAGGTCCGTCGAACGCGGCCTGGGGATGCACCACACGATGGCGGACGGGAGCTATGACCATTTCCTCAACGCCTATGCACACGTAACTGCCGCGCACGCCAGGCTTACCCCGCGCAACGCGGCCACCGAGATAGACAGGCTAATCCTCACCGCCTGGCGGGAAAAGCGCCCGGTATATATGGAGCTCCCGTCTGACATCGCCTACCTGGACATCGAGGTTCCGGCAGTTCCACTGACGCTTGCCGACGCGCCAAGCGACCCGGAACGGCTGCGTTCGTGCATCGCCGCGATCGTGGGGCGACTGTCCGCCGCCAAGTCGCCGGCGATCCTTGTGGACGCGGACGCGGACCGGTTCGGCGTGGCATCGGAACTCATGGGGCTGGCCGAGAAGATGCAGGTTCCAGTAGCAGTGATCAACACAGCCAAATCGGTGATCGACGAGACGTTCCCGCATTATCTCGGCATCTACATCGGCAAGCCAAGCGAACCGGATGTGCGCGAGGCGATCGAGACCAGCGATTGCCTGCTCGCTATCGGTTACCGGCCGCTCGAGGTGACCACGGGTGACTTCTCGGCCTCGCTGCCCGCCAACACGATTCACGCGCGCGGCCATTCAGTGGACGTCGGCGATGACAACTATCAAGCGGTGACGCTCAAGGAAGTCCTCAAGGGCGTTATCGACGCAATCCCGCGCGTCACGACCCGCGCTCCGCGTCCTGTTGCGCCCGCGGTGGCGCGCACGCATGCCGACCCATTCGCGAAACTGACTCAGTCCGCCTACTGGCAGGCCATGCAGGGCTACCTGCGGGAGGGCGACGTCCTGTTCGTCGACAATGGCACGTCATACGCTCTCTTCGGCCTGAAGTTTCCGCCGAAATGCACTTTCGTCGGGTCAGTTAATTGGGGGTCGATCGGCTATTCGGTCGGTGCCCTGCTCGGCGCACTGGCCGCAGCGCCGGGTCGCCGCCACATTCTGTTCGTGGGCGACGGTTCGTTCCAGGTCACGGCGCAGGAGCTGTCGACCATTCTGCGACACGACTACAAACCGGTAATCTTCCTGATCAACAACGGCGGATATACGATCGAACGCGGCTATCTTGGTAAGACCGAGACCTACAACGACATCGCCGACTGGTCCTATGCCGACCTGCCGAAGGTGTTCCGTCGCGACACTCGGGCACGATCGTTCGTCGTCAAAACCGTCAAGGACCTGCAAGACGCCCTCAGCGCGCCGAACGATACGCTGATTTTCGTCGAATCCATCATGGACCCGTATGACGCTCTTGCCCCGGTGATGAATAGCAGTAACAAGGGGGCCGACCTCGACTACGGGCCCCGGGGTCCGCAACGCCGCGATAACCAGCTCCGGCCTGTCTAATTATTTTGCTGCACCGCATGTGCCCGTAAATGCCCCCAGATCGGACCTCGGTTTAGTGCTATAATACCTACAGAATACCGACCGACCTTCCGACAGACCGTGCGGCTGGTGACTCGTCAACCTAGCAGCTCGCGGGTGCAGCCAATTTACCCGAACCCACTGCGGTCACACGCACGGCGCTCCATATGGACTGGGAATGGGTTTTTTTGCCGCGTGGGCGAACCAAGTTGACGTCTTTTCGGTGAAGACTAAGTTGGCCGCGCATTCGAAGCAGCATTCTGCAATATTCGCTTGTCAATGCGCGCACCAGGAGGAGGACAATGTTGTGAGAGGGATAATGATTGTTTTGGCGATCACAGGTGCACTGGCGGTATCAGGAATTGTCGCACCCGCACCGGCCCAAGCCGGACGATTAGCTTCCACCCCATATGGGTGTGACCCCAGCGGCGGGCCCTACCGTGGGTACGCGCAACCCTCCGCCTATGCGGCATATTATTACGGTTACCCCCCGGATTGCGGAGGCCTTAGCATCTCCTTTTTCTTTGGACCCGCCTATTACGGCTATCGGTACAGCGGACCGCCATATCTCCATCATTGGGATCACGGCTGGCGTCGTCATTGATAGCAGTTTAACGCTCGACGGGCTCCCGACGATAATTGCTGTCGCGCGCGAACCGGGCAGCGAAGGTATAAGTGGCACCACCGCCCCCACATCCGTAGGCGGATGATGACCATAGGAAGACGGCCGGCAGCGTCCACGCGAAGGCAGCAGCATCGACAGATGGTAGCGCGAAGCGAGCGAAGCTGCCGGATGAAAAAAGCGATAGCAACGAGGTAACTGCCAAAAACGACCGCTGACACAACATATAAAGTAGCCTTATGGTGTTCTTGTTCATGGCTACTCCGGTTACTCCGCAAGCCGTTCGACCGAAGCGATATCGAAGGTGACCAAATCACATCTACCGTGTACGTAGTCCTGCCCCAGTTCAAGAACGTTAGCTATCTTCTCCAACAAATCTTCGTTCCACTCGTTGTATTGTTCGACGGTGCCGAGACCGTGAGTCTCAAATACAATGGTTATCTTGGTTCGCATGCATGTTCCCTGATTCAAACTAGCGCCTGGGAGAGCAGGGCCAAGCTGCTTGCAAAGCTTCCCTAGTCAACTCCATAAAGTGTTCATGCATTCTTGCTGGACGGGCTTCGATATAAGCGATGACGACCCCAACCATTTGACTGGTGGTCAACCCACCCGGCCTGCATACAGTGTCTACAGAGGATATGCCGACCACCATTCCCGCGCAAAATCCTTGCCATTGGGCGTCCACAGTAGAGGGCATGGGGGCGTTGCTATCTACGAATTCTTTGCAGTACGGCAATAAAAAAGTTGTGCTTTCTTGATCAGCTTGCGCCTTTGCTGCTGATCCTACATACGTCATGCCAAGAAACAACAACAACATTGCCATGATGGTGCGCATTGTCTCCCTCTCTCAGATGAGGCCTAGGCTGCGAAGAATGCCCACGATCAACAGGCAGAAGATGCCTGCCCACAAGAATGGAGGGATAGGATACATGAGCCCCATCGCAAAAGGCTGAGCGCAGCCTGCTGCGCCTTTCCAGCCAAACGGCTTGATCGGCTTCGTGGGAGCCTGATCGAAGCATTCAGCGATCTTTGTACAACCCACTGAAAACAAGCTGAATTCTCCTCCTTGACCGCAATTGCAATATGCAATATGATAATTGCATATTGCAATGAGACCATAAATAAGACTGAGGCAGGCGAAATGAGGCTGGGTGAGAAGCTGCGATATTTGCGGGAAGTCGAAGGAACCCTGCGGAGCCTGAGCCGGGAATTGTCGCAGTTGGAAGTGGCGCGATCGATTCAGAAGGAGCTGGGGAAGTCGATCAGCCAGAGCTATCTGTCGCAGATCGAGAGCGGGGCGAGGCCGCATTTAACGAACTCGACGCGGATGCTGCTGGCGCGGTTTTTCAGAGTGCATCCGGGATATCTGGTGGACGATCCGGAAGGATTTCACAACGAGCTGATTTCAGATGTGGGTGTGCTGGAGGACAAGCTGGATTTATGGCTTGTGAGCGGGGCGGAAAGATTCGGCCGCGACGCGGACTTGCACCACGCGTTGCTGACGGTGGCGCGACATAGCGATTCGCGCATGTGCATTTTGTTGCTGGGAACGATTTTGGAAAATCCCGGGCTGGCCGAGCGGTTGATGGAGGTTTTGCGGCCCGTGCCTGCGCGGCCCAAAGCAAGGAAACGATCATGACCTGGTCGGATTTTTATCTCATCTGCTTCCTGGTGGGTTTCAGCCTGAGCGCGCTGGCGCTGCTGGCTGGGAACGTGCATCTCCACCTGCCGCACGTGCACATGCACGGAGGCGGGCTGCATGCCGGTGTCGCTCGCGGCGGTCAGCCGGGCGGATTGTCATGGTTTAACTTCGGCACCATTGCATCTTTCCTGGCATGGTTTGGTGGCACGGGGTTTTTGCTGGAATGGCACTACCACGCGTCGGTCCTTATCGCGCTGGGAGTGGCGGTGCTGAGCGGCGTAGCAGCGTCGGCGCTGGTGTTCTGGTTTCTTGTGCTGCTGATAACTAACGACACGGCGCTGGACGCGGCGGATTACGACATGGTGGGTGTGTTGGGTAAGCTGAGCATCCCGATCCGGGAAGGCGGGACGGGCGAGCTTATCTATTCGCAGCAGGGAACGCGGCGGGTTGCCGGTGCGCGAAGCGAGGGGGGGATTGCGATTGCGAAGGGCACGGAAGTGGTGGTTACGCGGTATGAGAAGGGGATCGCGTACGTAAGGCCGTGGGAGGAGATGGCGGGTGATGAGAGCTTTAAGCTCTAAGCTGCGCTTGCTTAGAGCTTAGAGTTCGAATTGGAGGGCATGTTATGGAAGAGTCAACGATCGGCGTGACGCTCGCGATTGTCGGCGTGATGGTAATGGCGATCGTCTTCATCTTGGCGATGTTCGCCAGTTTGTATCGTAAGGTGGGCCCGCACGAAGCTTTGATCGTGTACGGATTCCGCGGCACCAGAGTGGTTCAGGGGGCGGGAACCGTGGTTTTTCCGATGGTCGAAAACTGTCGGGGGCTCTCGCTCGAGCTGATGTCGTTTGACGTCGCACCGAAACAGGACCTCTACACTCGCCAGGGTGTAGCGGTGACTGTGGAAGCGGTGGCGCAGATCAAGGTGAAATCAGACCGCGAGTCGATTTTGACGGCGGCGGAGCAGTTTCTGACCAAGCCGCCGCAGGAGCGGGAAGCTCTGATTCGGCTGGTGATGGAAGGCCATCTGCGCGGGATCATCGGGCAGCTCACGGTGGAAGAGATCGTGAAGCAGCCGGAGATGGTGGGCGATCGGATGCGCTCGACCTGCGCGGATGACATGAACAAAATGGGGCTGGAGGTCATCTCCTTCACCATTAAAGAAGTCCGCGACCAGAACGAATACATCACGAACATGGGGCGGCCGGACATTGCGCGGATCAAGCGCGATGCGGACGTGGCGTCGGCGGAAGCGGATCGCGATACGGCGATCAAGCGCGCACTGGCGGCGCGGGAAGCAGCCGTGGCCAAGGCGCAAGCGGACCAGGAACGGGTGCTAGCCGAGACCCTCTCGCAGGCCAAGCAGGCGGAAGCGCAGCGAGATCTGGAAGTGAAGAGGGCCGAGTATCTGCAGGCGGTGAAGGCGCAGCAGGCCCAGGCGGACAAAGCTTACGAGATCCAGACGAACGTGATGCAGCAGAAGGTGCGCGCCGAGGAAGTGATCATTCATCAAGTCGAGAAGGAGCATGAGGTGAAGGTGCAGGAAGCGGAAATTCAGCGGCGCGATCGAGAGCTGACGGCGACGGTTTTGAAACAGGCGGAGTTCGAGCGAAAACGCATCGAGACACTGGCAGAAGCCGAGAAGCTGCGGCTAGTGACCGAAGCGGAAGGGCGCGCGGCGGCGATTCGTGTGCAGGGCGAGGCGGAAGCCGAGATCATCTTCAAGAAAGGCGAGGCGGAAGCCAAAGCCATGAACACCAAGGCGGAGGCTTACCAGGAGTTCAACCAGGCGGCCATTGTCGACAAGCTGATTACCGGCTTGCCGGACGTGGTGAAGGCGCTGGCTGCTCCGCTGGCCAACGTAGACAAGATCACGATCGTATCGACGGGCAACGGCGATGCGGCGGGGATGAACAAGATTACCGGCGACATTGCGAAGATGGCGGCGCAGGTGCCTGCGCTGTTCGAAACACTATCCGGCATGCCGCTGAGCGAACTGCTGGGGAAGGTGCGGCGTATCGACGATAAGACACCGAAAGCGGCCGGTGACAAGGGTAATGCTGAGTCGCGACGCGATGGGGCGCGAAAAGATTAGGGCCGCAGATGAACGCAGATCCGGCAAGGGAGAATCGCAATGGCACTTTTAGAGAGAGTATCGACACTAATCCGGGCCAATCTCAACGACCTGATCGATAAGGCTGAGGACCCGGAGAAGATGATCAAGCAGGTGATCCTGGATATGGAGAACCAGCTGATTCAGGTGAAGACGCAAGTCGCGATTTCGATCGCCGATCAACACTTGCTGGAGAAGAAGCAGCAGGAGAATGCTGAGAACGAGCGGCAGTGGATGCAGCGGGCCGAACGGGCGCTGGATAAGAAAGACGAGGTGCTTGCGCGGTCGGCGCTGGGGCGTTCGATGAGCTACAAGAATATGACGGAGAGCTTTAGACAACAGGTGGAGGATCAGAAGGCACAAGTGGAAAACATGAAGACAGCGCTGCTGAAGCTGCGGCAGAAACTGGCGGAGGCACAATCGAAACGCGATATGCTGATTGCGCAGCACCGACGGTCGCGAGCTATGAACAAAGCCACACAGGCAGCGATGACGATGGGTGAGGATTCGCAGACAGCGGCGTTCGACCGGATGAAGAGTAAGGTGCGCCACATGGAGGCCGAAGCCCAGGCGAATGCTGACCTGGTCGCGGATGACGTGGAAGACAAGTTCGCAGCGATGGAGAGGGCGGACGAGATCGACCGGTTGCTGGCGGATTTGAAGGCAAAGCGCCAGTTGGGCTGAAGAACATGATGGTGGCGGAACCAGTGGAAAAGGACACCGTGCAGGTACAGGACGGGCGGACTTCGCCATTTGACGCAGCGACTTTCGATGCGCGGCTAATCTTTATGCAGAAGGCGTTTCATTTCGATTGCCCGGCACAGGTGTACAACGCCGACGCCTGCGTGCTGAGCTGCTTCGATTACCGGTTCGAATTGGCGATGCGGAAATTTTTCCGACGGTGCGGGATCGAAGCTCTGGATCATATCAAGATTCCAGGATCGGCAAAGGCGTTGGCGGCACCGGAAGCGGAAACGGACCGGGATTTCGTGCTGGGAATGGTGCGGACGTCAATCAGGCTGCACAAGCCGCAGCGCATGCTGATTTTGGGGCACAACGATTGCGGAGCGTATCCGGGAGCCGAGCCGGAGGTGGTGGCGGCAGACGTGGTGAAGGCAGCAGAGATCGTGAGAGCGGCGGGGCTGGGGTTGAGGGTGGAGTGCTATTTCTGCGATTTCGATGGCGTGTATCGGGTCGACTGAAAAGCATTTAGCCACAGATGGACACGGATGAACACGGGGTTCCGGCTGATTGTCGATTTCACCAATGGTCCCCGCAGAAGCAGACATGACCATCGGCGCGGCCAATGGGAGGCTTCAAGTTCAATCAAATAAATGGTCCACTTCCCCAAATCCGATACGAAACTTGCCACAAAATCGAACAGCGTGGCCGTCGCTCATACGACCGTTGACGAACTGGCGTCGTAAATCATCCAGCCGCATAACGTGGAGCCGCGCTTCCCGCGTAGCAGCTGCTATCAGCTTGCCGCACAGAATTTTCGAGATCAGATCGAGAAATCGGCTCTGAGCGTTTTGTCTGGCCGATCTGGACAGTGCCGGCCGGCTGCGTGCCCTGATGGGCGCATGTCGCTCACGGACGAACGCGGATGACTGTCTTCCCGTTGCGTCGCTCGGTCGGATTGAAGGCGGCGACAGTGTCGTCGAGGGGCGAGACGATGCCGATGTTCGTCCGCAGTCGTCCGTCACGCACCCGCTGGACGATCTCACTCAGTTGGGCGCGATCGGCCTCGACAACGAAGTCGACCGCTAGGCCGTCGACGGGCCGCGCTTCGGTCGGCCCGACGATGGACACCAGTGTTCCTCCGGCTCGAATCAGGCCTGCGGACCGCTTCTGGATGTCGCCGCCGATGACATCGAACACCAGATCGACGCCGCCGACGTCTTCCAGCGCG